>Ga0182749_1000586_pt1 | contig 32425 bp, 34 predicted proteins | sample eDN3rd37CKraftMG_FD_128875 | JGI IMG/M metagenome (GOLD analysis project Ga0182749, IMG submission 128875) | Enriched Miracle-Growth compost microbial communities from Emeryville, California, USA - eDNA 3rd pass 37_C Kraft MG (version 2) (version 2) ...
ACGTCGACTGGCTGGAGGTGCCGCCGGCCGCGCTGGTGCGGCCGAAGGACCCGATCGAGTATTACCGCAAGCTGCGGTTCCACCAGTCGGTGTCGGGCCCCCGCGATTACGGCATCGACGCCTGATGGACAGCGTCGTCATCCACACGGATGGCGCCTGCTCGGGCAATCCGGGGCCCGGCGGCTGGGGCGCGATCCTGGAATGGGGCGACCACAAGCGCGAGATCAAGGGCGGCGAGCCCCATACCACCAATAACCGCATGGAGCTGATGGCGGCGATCATGGCGCTGGAGGCGCTCAAGCGCCCGTGCAAGGTCGATCTGCACACCGACAGCCAGTACCTGCGCAACGGCATCATGACGTGGATTCACACCTGGAAGCGCAACGGCTGGCGCACCGCGGACAAGAAGCCGGTGAAGAATGCCGACCTGTGGCAGCGGCTCGACGCCGCGCTCGGCCATCACGCCATCGTCTGGCACTGGGTGAGGGGCCATGCCGGCCACGATCTCAACGAGCGCGCCGACGAACTGGCGCGCCAGGGCCTCGCGGAGGCCCGCGCGGCGGGGCGGGCGGTATAGGCGCGCGGCGTCAGGTCATGCGCCGGTCGCGCGGATCGCATAGGCTCGCCGAGATGAACAGGAGAAGCGCCATGGCAACGCATGGAACGTTCTACTGGAATGAGCTGAACACCCACGACGCGGAAGCCGCCAAGACGTTCTACGGCGAGACGCTGGGCTGGACCTTCGAGGGCATGCCCACGCCGGCGGGCACCTACTGGATCGCGCGCGCGGGCGAGACCATGGTCGGCGGCATCTTTCCGATGGAAGCTCCGCACTTCGCCACCGTGCCGGACCACTGGCTGTCCTATATCGCGGTGGACGACGTGGATGCGCGGCTGAAAAAGATCACCGGCGCTGGCGGCCAGGTGGCGCGCGAGCCGATGGACATTCCGGACGTCGGCCGCTTCGCCCTCGTGAAGGACGCCACCGGCGCGATGATCGCGTTCATCACGCCGGTGTCGTAGCGAACGGATCGTTGCCGATCAGAGCTGCTTGAGCAGCGCCTCGGCGCCGGACAGCTCCGCCTTGCCGGGAGACTCCTCGACGTTGAGCGCCTTCACCACACCGTCCTCGACGATCATGGAATAGCGCTTCGAGCGCATGCCGAGGCCCATGGCCGTGGCGTCGAGGTTGAGGCCGATGGCCTTGGCGAAATCGGCGCTGCCGTCGGCCAGGAACTCGACCTTGCCGTCCGCGCCGCTCGCCTTTTTCCAGGCATCCATGACGAACATGTCGTTGACGGCGGTGACGGCGATGGTGTCCACGCCCTTGGCCTTGATGGCGTCGGCATTGGCCACGAAGCCGGGCAGATGGTTGCGGTGGCAGGTCGGCGTGAATGCGCCGGGGACCGCGAACAGAACGACCTTCTTGCCCTTGAAAATGTCGTCGGTGGTTTTCTCGACCGGGCCCTCGGCCGTCATCACTTTGAACTTGGCGCTCGGCAAATGGTCACCGACCTTGATCATGGCGCAATCCTCACCGTTTGTTGGAGAAACCGGGACAAATCCCTAAAGCCGCATCGCGGCGGCAACGGCGGCAAAATAGAGCATGATCCCGCTGTGGCAAACCGGATTCCTGCTCACTTGAGCTTGACCCGGGTCTCGATGGCCTGGGTGCCGGACACCGCGGTGAGCGTCAGCATGGCGCCGTCCGCCGTGGCGCCGGGCGGCAGCCCATCGAGCGCGAATGCGAAGCGGCGCAAGCCCGTCGGCGCGCCGTCGATCGGCTTGGGGAGCGGCAGCGCCCAGTCGTCCGTGGGGCCTTCGGCGAACAGGTCCACCGCGGCATCGTCCGGCGCGGCGACGTCCACAATAATCCGCGGCTTGCCGCCAACACTATCGGTCCCGACCGCACGGATAGCGAACGGTCCGGCGCTGCCCAACGGCGTGGGCACGGGCACCTGCGCCTCGGCTTCGATCAGGGCTTTACTGTCGGCGGCGGCAGCGCCGAGCGCCAGGTCGGCCTTGGCCTCGACCGGCACGCAGATTTTCTGACAGATCGCGTAATTGAGGGTGAGCCGCAGCGTCGAAGATCTCGCCGGATCGTCGGCCACGATCCTCAGCGGGAACACCACGCGGTCCTCGTAACCGATGGATTCGCCTAGCGCATCGGGGAAACGGCGCGGCGCCGGCCACAGCACCGTCGCGGACCTGACGTTGACCGACCCTGCAAAATCGAAGCGCGGCGGCACGCCGGAATCGCCCGGGTAGCGCCAATAGGTCTTCCAGTCGGGGGCGAGCCTGATCTCCACGCCGGCGCGCAGCGCCCCGTCCGCCGCGGGATGGGCGCCGGCGAGGAGGCGCATGCCCGACCGCTGATCTTCGTCCCACGCCGAGGCATCGGCGGCGTGCGCGACAGCCGCGCCCACCGCCATTATTGTGACAAACGCCGGCGCCAGCCGCCGCATTGTGGTTGCAATCATGACCGAGCATCTAGGCGGTTCGCATGCGCCCGGAAACTGAATTCGGCGTGATTGGTTGATGAGCAACCGGCGGATTTGCCCTCCGGCCGGCGATCGGGATAGTCTTTTGGCATGAAGATCGAGCGCAAGCTGAAAACCCCGAAGCTCCCCCGTCGGGGCTTCCTCGACGGACAGATGCTGATCGCCATGCCGAGCATGCGCGATGAGCGTTTTGTCGGCACGCTCATCTACATCTGCGCCCACTCGAGCGACGGCGCCATGGGCATTATCGTCAACAAGCCGGCGCCCGACATCGATTTCCCCGACCTGCTGGTCAAGCTCGACATCATTCCTCCGGAGGAGCGCATCCAGTTGCTGCCGGATGCCCGCGGCGTACAGATCCTTAAGGGCGGCCCGGTGGAGACCCAGCGCGGTTTCGTGCTGCATTCGCCGGATTATTTCATGGAGAACTCGACGCTGCCGATCGACGACGGCGTCTGTCTCACCGCGACGCTCGACATCCTCAAGGCCATCGCCGACGGCAACGGGCCGAGCAACGCCGTGCTGGCGCTCGGCTATGCCGGCTGGGCGCCGGGCCAGCTCGAAGACGAGATGCAGGCCAACGGCTGGCTGCATTGCGCGCCGGACCGCGACCTGATCTTCGGCGCCGACACCAAGAGCAAATACGACCGGGCGCTGCAGAAGCTCGGCGTATTTCCCGGCATGCTGTCGAGCGACGCCGGCCACGCCTGACGTCTATCGCGCCGCCGCGAGCTTCTCTGGATTGATGAGCTGGCGCGCCTGGTCGGCCGTCATCGGCTCGCCGAACACGAAGCCCTGCGCGTATTCGCAGCCGAGCTGGTGAAGCTCGACGGCGTCGGACTCGCTCTCCGCGCCTTCCGCCACCACGTCCATGCCGAGGTCGTGCGCCATGGCGATGATCGAGCGCAGGATCACCGGCCGCTTGCCCTGGCTCGACGTGCGCACGAAGGACTGGTCGATCTTGATGGTGTCGAACGGAAAGCGCTGCAGGTAGGCGAGCGAGGAGTGGCCGGTGCCGAAGTCGTCGAGCGACAGGCCGGCGCCGATCTCGCGCACCCGCTGCAGGATCAGCGCCGCGTGCTCGGGATTTTCCATCACCAGCGATTCCGTCATTTCGAGCTTGAGCGTCCCGCGCGCCACCGGCGAGCGGGTCAGCACCGCGCGCAGATCGTTGATGAGGTCCTGCCGCAGCAGTTGCCGCGACGACACGTTGACGCTGGCGAACAGCGGAACGCGCATGCGCGTCGCGCGCTGCCAGGCGAGAAGCTGCTTCGCCGTGCGCTCCAGCATGAACATGCCGAGATCGACGATGAGGCCGGTCTCCTCGGCGATGGCGATGAACTCGGCCGGCGAGCGGCGCCCGAGCTTGGGGTGGTCCCAGCGCGCCAGCGCCTCGAAGCCGGCCACCGCGCGGTCCTCCAGCCGGACGATCGGCTGGAACACCACGGAGATCTCGTTGCGGTCGATGGCTCCGCGCAGCTCGGATTCGACGGTCAGGCGATCGACCTTGCGCGCGCGCATCGCCGGCTTGAAGACCTCGATGCGGTCGCCGCCCACGCGCTTGGCGTGGTACATCGCGAGCTCGGCGTCCTTCAGGAACTCCTCGCCCTTGGTCACCTGGGCGTCGCCGAGGGCGAGGCCGATGGACGCCGTCAGCGTGATCTCGCGGTCATTGAAGGAGATCGGCGCGCGCAGCGCCTTCCTCAGCGTCTCGGCGAAGGTGATGATCTGGCTCACCTCCCGCACGGAGAGAAGCACGAGCCCGAACTGGTCGCCGGCCAGCCGCGCGAGCGAGTCCTGCGGCTTGAGCAGGCGGCCGATGCGTCGCGACAGCGTCAGCAGGATGGAGTCGCCGACCGCCATGCCGACGGAATCGTTGACCTGCTTGAAGCGGTCGACGTCGACGACGATCGCCGTGGCCTTGATCGCGGCATCGGCCTTGGCGAGCGCCAGCACCGCGTCGAGCCGGTTGAGGAACAGCGTGCGGTTGGGCAGGCCGGTGAGGTTGTCGTGCACGGCGTCGTGCAGCAGGCGCTCCTCGGCGTTCTTGAACTCGGTGACGTCGGTCAGCGTGCCGACGAGCCGCACCACCTCGCCGTCCGAGCCGACCACGGGCCGCGCCTTCAGCGTGAACCAGAGATAGTGGCCGTCCGGCCCGCGCAGGCGGAAGTCCTGGGTCAGCCGGCCGCGGCGGTGCTCGAGCAAGCCGTCGAGCGTGGCGCGGAAGCGGTCGCGGTCCTGCGGGTGGAGGATTTCGAGCCAGCTTGCGGCCGGTCCTTCGAGCGCGCCGCGCTTGACGCCGAGGATGTGCTCCAGTTCCGGGCTGTTGAACACGTGGTCGGCGGAAACGTCCCAGTCCCAGACCATGTCGCCGGCACCGGTGAGCGCCAGCGCGCGTCGCTCCACGTCGGTGACGATGCCGTGGGTGACGCCGCCGGCGAAGGCGTGCTGCATCACCGTGAAGCCGATCAGCATCACGATCAGCACCAGGCCGCCAAGCAGGGCGGGCGCCACGATGTCGTTGGTCACCATGCCGGCGACCGTGGCGCCGGCCGCCACGACCCAGGCCAGCAGCAGGAACCAGGTCGGGATCAGCAGCACGGCGCGGTCGAAGCCGTGGGTGGCGAGGAACACGATCAGCAGGAAGCCGGCGACGGCGATGAGCAGGAGCGAAATGCGCGCCACGCCCGAGGCGATCGGCGGATCGAACACGGCGACCGCCACCAGCATGCCGAGGAAGGCAAGCCAGCCCGCGGTGATGTGGGCGTAGCGCACGTGCCAGCGGTTGAGGTTGAGGTAGGCGAACAGGAACACGAGCAGCGTCGCGGCCAGGATCGCCTCGCCCGAGGCGCGCCATACTCGTTCCGCGCCGGTGCTGAGGTCGAACACCTTGCCCCAGAAGCCGAAGTCGATGCCGATGTAGACAAGCACGGCCCAGCCGAGCGCCGCCGCGGCGGGGAACATCACGCTGCCCTTCACCACGAACAGGATGGTGAGGAACAGGGCCAGCAGGCCCGCGATGCCGATGACGATCCCGTAGTAAAGCGTGAGCGAGTTGACCTTGTCCTTGTAGGCGTCGGGCTCCCACAAGTAGATCTGCGGCAGGTTTTCGGTGCGCAGCTCGGCGACAAAGGTGATGACCGTGCCGGGATCGAGCGTGACGCGGAAAATGTCGGCGGTCGCGGAGTCCTGCCGGTCGGGGCGGTCGCCAGAGCTCGGCGTGATGGCCACGACGCGGGAGAGGCCGAGGTCCGGCCAGAACAGGCCGGAGCCCGCCATGCGATAGCGCGGCACCACGATCAGGCGGTCGATCTGCTCGTCGCTGGAATTGGCGAGCGCGAACACCGCCCAGTTGGAGCCGCCCTCGCGGGCGCGCACGCCGATGCGGCGCACGATGCCGTCGGGGCCGGGCGCGGTGGAGACCTGGATGGAGTCGCCTTCGGACGTCAGCCGTTCGACGGCGTCGGTGAGGTCGATCGCCGAGGCGTCGAGCCGCACGTTGACCGCCTCGACCGCATGCGCGCGCGGGGCTGCCGCGAGGAGGGCAAGCGCCAGGGCCGCCGCGCTGACGATCCGTTTCAGGAGCAATCCCCGACCCTCCGATCCGGCCATCCCCAGGCCAACAGGCTGGCTAGACGCCGGATGTGGCAACAACAAGGTTCCCTGCGCGGCTCAAAGGCTTAGCACGATTTTGCCGATGTGCTGGCTGGATTCCATGCGGGCGTGAGCCCTGGCGGCCTCGGCGAACGGAAAGGTCGAGTCGATCACCGGCTTGCAGCGTCCGGCGTCGAGCAGCGGCCAGACGTTTTTCTCCAGCGCCTGCGCGATCTTGCCCTTGTCGGCGACCGGGCGCGGCCGCAGCCCCGAGCCGGTATGGGTGAGGCGCTTGCCGAGGATGTAGCGGAGATCGACGGTCGCCTTCGAGGATTCCAGGGTCGCGATCTGCACCACCCGGCCGTCCATGGCGGCGGCCTCGTAGTTGCGCGTGACGTAGGAGCCGCCGACCATATCGAGGATGACATCGACGCCCTTGCCGCCCGTAGCCGCCTTGACGGCGGCGACGAAATCCTGGGCCTTGTAGTCGATGGCGACGTCGGCGCCGAGCTTCCCGCACGCTTCGCATTTCTCCGGCGAGCCGGCGGTGATGAAGACGCGGGCGCCGAACGCCTTGGCGAGCATGATGGCGACGGTGCCGATGCCCGACGAGCCGCCATGGATGAGGATGCTCTCGCTGGCCTTGAGCGCGCCGCGCTCGAAGACGTTGTGCCATACCGTGAAGAAGGTCTCGGGAAGGGCGGCGGCCTCGACCATGCTGAAGCCCCGGGGCACCGGCAGCGCCTGAGGCTCGGGGACGGCGCAGTATTGCGCGTAGCCGCCGCCGGCGACCAGCGCGGTGACCTTGTCCCCGACCTTCCAGCGTTTGACGTTGGGGCCCAGCGCGACCACCTCGCCGGCGAGCTCCAGGCCGGGAATGTCGCTCGCGCCCTTGGGAGGAGGATAATGGCCCTGCCGCTGCATCACGTCGGGCCGGTTGACGCCGGCGGCGGCGACCTTGACCAGCACCTCGCCGTCGCCCGGCTGCGGCACCGGCCGGTCCTCGGGCACGAGCACCTCGGGTCCGCCGGGCGTCGTAATGGCGATGGCTGTCATGCGGGACGGAATGGCGGACATGGGCAGGTTCCCTGTGGAGGCGAGCCGTTATTCCTAGTGTTCCGAGGCGCGGGTGACAACGGCGGCGGCCGGGCTATCCTGCCCGGCCGGAGGAGCACCATGGCGGCGACTGACGACGACGACCGGCCCAAGCGCAAGATCGTTCACGAGATCGGCCAGGACCTGAGCCTCATCTCGGTCGCGGAGCTCGGCGAGCGCATCGGCCTGCTGCGCGAGGAGATCGCGCGGCTCGAAGCCGACATGGCGAAGAAGCAGGCGTCGCGCTCGGCCGCCGACCAGATCTTCAAGCGATAAGCCATCCGCCGGCTCCGGCCGGCCTTGGTTTATGCTCTCCCTAAAATTTTATTCAATTAAGAGGCTATTAAGCTTTCTGCTCCATTATCACGGCTGTCCAGCTTGGACACCGAGTGGCTCCTGTCCACTCTGTTTGACGCCTCCCTGTTATCACCTTCGAGCCGCCGGCAACGGCGGCTCTTTTTTACCGACGCTCTGTTAACCATACGGACGGCGGCGCATGTCCATCGGAAATGCCGGTGTGCTAGTTTGGGGCAGGCGAGGCTGGGCGATGTCCGAGAAATCCGAAAACCTGGCGGGGGAAACCGTCGTCTTCGGCGAGAAGCTCGCCGCATCCCAGTCGTTTTCGGCGCTGTTCCGCGAAGGCATGAGCCTCGTGGAAGAGACGGCGGCCTATCTCGACGGTCCCGGCCGCGAGGACGCCAAGACGCTCGGCCGCAGCGCCGCGCTGGTCTATGCGACCGAAAGCATGCGGCTCACCACGCGGCTGATGCAGCTTGCCTCGTGGCTGCTGCTCCACCGCGCGGTCAACGAGGGCGAGATGTCGCTTGCCCAGGCCAGCAAGGAAAAGCGCAAGGTGAAGCTCCAGTCCGGCGAGCCGGTGCAGGAACATGTCCTGAAGCTGCTGCCGGCCCGGCTCGTCGATCTGATCGGCCGTTCGCAGACCTTGCAGGACAAGGTTCGCCGGCTGGACCAGACCATCCACGCCGTGCCGGAACTGGCGCCCCGCCTGAGTCCGGTCGAGCACCATATCGGCCTGCTTCGGGCCGCGTTCGAGCGCACCGACGCCTGAAACGAAAAGCCCCACCGAAGCGGGGCTTTTTTGACGGGCTATGGGGTTGGCGTCAGCTCTTGCCGCCGCCGAGGCCGCCGAACCGCTTCTGGAACTTGGAGACGCGGCCGCCGCGGTCCATGAGCTGCTGCTGGCCGCCGGTCCAGGCCGGGTGCGACTTGGGATCGATGTCGAGCTGGAGGACGTCGCCCTCCTTGCCGTAGGTCGAGCGCGTCTTGAACTCGCTGCCATCGGTCATCTTGACCGTGATGGTGTGGTAATCGGGGTGAATGTCGCTCTTCATGAAATACCGTCCGGGGCTGGCGCCTGTGGTCGCATTGTCAGGATTGGGCGCGGTCTATACAGCAGCATAAGGGGCGTTACAAGTCGGCGCAGGATGGCGGGGAGCGGGTTGTTTCCCGTGTCTCGTCAAGGCATTGTCCGCGCCTGAAAAAACCGGCCCCGCATGACCGACGCTCTCCCGCCCACAAAGCCGCCCGCCCGCCGTCCGGGGCTCAGGCCGCTCCTGACGCTGTTGCCGCTCGTCATGCGCTACCGCGGCCGCGTCGCGCTGGCGACGTTCGCCCTCCTGATCGCGGCGCTGGCGACGCTCGCCGTGCCGCTGGCGGTGCGGCGCATGATCGATTTCGGCTTCTCCGGGGAGCGGCTGCACCTCATCGACCAGTATTTCGCCATGCTGATCGCGGTCGCCGCGGTGCTGGCGGGGGCGAGCGCGGCGCGGTTCTACCTCGTGACGTCGATCGGCGAGCGCGTGGTCGCCGACATCCGCAAGGCGGTGTTCGAGCACGTGGTCTCGCTGTCGCCGTCGTTCTTCGACCGCGAGATGACCGGCGAGCTGATCTCGCGGCTTTCCGCCGACACCACGCAGATCAAGTCGGCGGTCGGCGTCTCGGTCTCGACGGCGATGCGCAATCTCGTGCTGTTCGCCGGCTCGGCGGCGATGATGGTGGTGACGAGCCCCCGGCTTTCCGCCTTCGTGCTCGGCGCCATTCCCGTCATCGTGCTGCCGCTGGTCGCCTTCGGCCGAATGGTCCGAACCCGCTCGCGCAAGGCGCAGGACACCCTCGGCGAAGCCTCGTCCTACGCCGCCGAGCTGATGGGCGCGGTGCGCACCCTCCAGGCCTACACCAACGAACGCCTGGCCGCCGCGCGCTACGGCGCGGCGGTGGAGGGCGCCTATCGCGCCGCGGTCAATTCCATCGGGGCCCGCGCCGCGCTCGTCGCCGTCGTCATCTTCCTGGTGTTCTCCAGCGTCGTGATTGTGCTGTGGGTCGGCGCGCAGGACGTGATCGGGACGCGCATGACGCCGGGCGCGCTCAGCCAGTTCGTGCTCTATGCGGTGTTCGGCGCCGGCGCGCTGAGTCAGATTTCCGACGTGTGGGCCGACATCGCGCAGACCGCCGGCGCCGCGGAGCGGCTCGCCGAGCTGCTGCATGTGCCGCGCGAGATCGTGGCGCCGCCGAACCCGGTCGCGCTGCCGCAGCCGCCGCGCGGCGAGGTTGCGTTCGAGCGTGTGCGCTTCGCTTATCCCGTGCGGCCCGATTCCCTCGTGCTCGACGGCGTGAGCTTCACGGTGCGCGCCGGCGAGAAGGTCGCCATCGTCGGCCCCTCGGGCGCCGGCAAGAGCACGATCTTCCACCTGCTGCTGCGCTTCTACGATCCTCTCTCGGGCGCGGTGAGGATCGACGGCGTTTGCCTCAGGGACGCGGACCCGGAGGCGGTGCGCGCGCGCATCGCCCTGGTGCCGCAGGAGAGCGTGATGTTCGCGACCTCGATTGCGGACAACATCCGCTTCGGCCGGCCGGACGCTTCGGAGAAGGACATCGTGCTGGCCGCGCAGTCCGCGGCGGCGTCGGATTTCATCGCGCGGCTGCCCCAGGGGCTGCAGACGCCCATCGGCGAGCGTGGCGTCACGCTGTCGGGTGGTCAGCGCCAGCGCATCGCGATCGCGCGTGCGGTGCTGCGCGAGGCGCCGCTTCTCCTGCTCGACGAAGCGACGTCGTCCCTCGACGCCGAGAGCGAGACGCTGGTGCAGGCCGCGCTCGACACGCTGATGCAGCAGCGCACCACGCTGGTTATCGCCCACCGGCTCGCGACCGTGCTCAAGTGCGACCGCATCCTGGTGATGGACCACGGCCGCATCGTCGAGCAGGGCACGCACGACAGCCTGGTGGCCCAGAACGGGCTCTACGCCCGGCTGGCCCGGCTGCAATTCCAGGGGACGTGAGCGGGCGCTATCCCTGCCACCGCATCCGGTAGATCGGCGCGCCGGAGCGCGGGTTGCTTTCGGTGCCGGTCACCGCGAAGCCGTGCTTCTCGTAGAAGCGGATGGCGCGGGCGTTATCGACGTTGACGTGGAGTTCGAGCGCGCCGGGGGCGAGGCGCTTGGCCTCCTCCATCAGCAGGGCGCCGACGCCCAGGGCCCAGGCTTCCGGCGCCGCCACGATCTGATCGAGATAGCCGGTCTTGCGATCCACCGTCACGAAGCCCACGAGCGCGCCGTCACGCTCGGCCACCACAATGGTCGCCGCGGGGACGAGTTCGTTGCGCCAGCGCTCGCGCCACCAGCCGGCGCGCGCGTCGAAATCGAGCTGCGGATAGGCGACCTGCCAGGTCCGCCGCCACAGGTCGATGGCGGCCGCTTCGTCGGCTTCCTTGTAGGGCCTGAGCCTTGTCACCGCTCGGTGAGCTTGAGCTCGATGCGGCGGTTGCGCCGGTAGGCTTCCTCGGTGTTGCCGGGATCGAGCGGCTGGTATTCGCCGAAACCGGCGGCGACGAGCCGCTGCGGCGACACGCCCTTGCTGATGAGATACTGCACCACCGAGATGGCGCGCGCGGCGGACAGCGCCCAGTTCGAGGGGAACTGCGGGCTGGCAATCGGCCGCACGTCGGTATGGCCGTCCACGCGAAGCACCCATGGGATTTCCGCCGGGATCTGCTTGTCGAGGTCGAGCAGCGCCGCCGCAAGCTTGTCGATCTCGGCCTGGCCTTCGGCGTTGAGCGTGGCCTGGCCGCTGTCGAACAGCACTTCCGACTGGAACACGAAGCGGTCGCCGACCACGCGGATGTCGGCGCGGTTGCCGAGGATGTCGCGCAGCCGGCCGAAGAAGTCGGAGCGGTAGCGCGACAGCTCCTGCACGCGCTGCGCCAGCGCGACATTGAGCCGCGAGCCGAGGTCGGCGATCCGCGCCTGGGACTCGCGGCCCTTCTTTTCCGACGCGTCGAGCGCGTCCTCGAGCGCCGCAAGCTGGCGGCGCAGCGCGCCGATCTGCTGGTTGAGGGCGTCGATCTCCGCAAGCGCGCGGCTCGACACCTGCTTCTCGGCGGCAAGCTGCTGCGTGGTGTCGTTGAGCCTGGCTTCCGCGGAGGCCGCGCCCGCGCTGCTGCCCTCGGCCGCGTTCTTGAGCCGGTCGCGCTCGCCCTCCGCGCCGGCCAGCGAGGCGCGCAGCCGCGCGATCTCGTTTTCGAGGTCGGCCTTGCCGGTCTTCTCCATGGCGAGAAGGTCGGTGAGCTGGTTGATCTGCGCGGTCAGCCGCGACAGCACCGTGTCCTTGCCCGCCACCTCCTGCGACAGGAAGAACTGCACGGTGACGAACACCGTGAGCAGGAAGATGATGCCGAGGACCAGCGTCGAAAGCGCATCGACGAAGCCGGGCCAGTAATCGATGCCCCGTTCGCGGCGGCCGCGTGCCAGCGCCATCAGCGTTCGGCCTCCCGCCGGCTCATGCGCGTTCCTTCTCGTGCTGCTGCGCCAGCGTCTCGAGCAGCCTGCGGATGTGCGCGTGCTGCTCCGCCTGCGCCTCGGCCCAGTCGCGGATCATCTGCTGCTCGGCGCGCATGTTCTGCACGAGGCCCTGGATTGCCTCGGCGAGGTTGGCCATGGCGCTGGTCGCGGCCTTGTTCGAGCCGGTCTCGGCGATGACGTCGCGCAGCCGCTCCATGGCGGCGCGGATTTCGGCGCTGGCGCTGGAGGCCGCGAGCGCAGGGATCGCGGGCGCGCCCTCGGGCGACTGGTCGCGCACCGTGGTCGCCAGCCAGTCCTCGACCTCGGTGTAGAAGCGGTTCTGGGCCTGGCCTGCCTGCAGGTCGAGGAAGCCGAGGATCAGCGAGCCGGCGAGGCCGAACAGCGAGGACGAGAACGAGATGCCCATGCCGGCGAGCGGCGCGGCGAGACCGTCGCGCAGCGAATCGAACAGCGAGGCCGCGTCGCCGCCGACCTTGAGCCCCTGGATCACGGTGCCGACCGAGCTCACGGTTTCGATCAGGCCCCAGAACGTGCCGAGAAGGCCGAGGAACACCAGGAGCCCGGTCATGTAGCGCGAGATGTCCCGGGTCTCGTCGAGGCGCGAAGCGAGCGAGTCGGTCAGGCTGCGCATGATCTGCGGCGAGATCGGCGCATGGCCCCCGCGCTCGCCGAGGATCGCCGCCATCGGCGCCAGCAGGACGGGCTGGCGCGTCGCATGCGCGGGGTCGGCGCGGCGGAAGCTGTTGACCCAGGAAATCTCGGGGAACAGCCGCAGCACCTGGCGGAACGCGAGCAAAATACCGATGACGAGAACGCCGATGATCAGGGCGTTGAGGCCGGGGTTGGCCATGAAGGCGACGCCGATCTGGCGGTGAAGGATGAAGACCACGAGCCCCGCGAGGATGAGGAATACCATCATCCGGATCAGGATGATCCGTGGCGAGGAAATTCGGAAAGCGTCCTTCACTGTATCTCGCTGTGCCATGGCGGTGTCACCGTCCAGCGGTCGCTCGCGCAATCTAAATGCGTTCGGAACGGGCACCCTCGGCGCGCCCATACGCGCCGGCAATATGGCACATCGGAGGCCAGACGTAACCTCTCAAGCGCCGGCTTGGGTTAACCGCGTCGCGCCATTCAAAAGCGAGAGCAGCTCGCGATGGACCGCCTCGTTGCCGGCGACGACGTCGCCGGATGACAGCATCGTGTCATGTCCGCCGCCGTCGCTGACGAAACCGCCGGCCTCGCGCACCAGCACGATGCCGGCCGCCATGTCCCAGGGCTTGAGGTTGCGCTCCCAGTAGCCGTCGAGCCGCCCCGCCGCGACCCAGGCGAGGTCGAGGGCGGCGGAGCCAAATCGTCGCAGCCCGGCGACCCGCTCCTGGACGGCGGCGAACTCGGTGCGGAACTCGGCAAGCCCGCCGCGGCCGAGGTGCGGCAGGCCGCAGGCGATCACCGTGTCGGCCATGCGCGTGCGCGCGGCCACGCGCAGGCGGCGGTCGTTGAGATAGGCCCCCTTGCCACGCTCGGCGGTGAACAGCTCGTCGGTGATCGGGTTGTAGATGACGCCGGCGACGATGATGTCCTCGCGCTTGAGTCCGATCGAGATCGCGAACTGCGGGATGCCGTGCAGGAAGTTGGTGGTGCCGTCCAGCGGATCGACGATCCAGGTGTGGGTCCTGTCGGTGCCGGCGGTTTCCCCGCCTTCCTCTCCGATGAAGCCGTAGCCGGGGCGGGCCTTCTCCAGCTCGGCGCGCAGGATTTCCTCGGCGCGCCTGTCGGCGGCGCTGACGAAATTCGCCGGCCCCTTCAGCGAGACCTGCAGATGCTCGACCTCGCCGAAATCGCGCTTGAGGCTGCGCGCGGCCTTGCGCGCGGCGGCGGTCATCACGTTGAGGAGGGCGGAGCGGATCATGATGTCGTGTTGTGCGCAGTCGCGCGCCGAGGCGTCAAGAGCGCATGGCGGCGTAGTAGACAAGCCACGGCTTGACGGCCTTCTGGGCCGCGGCCTGGACCTGCTGGGGCTGCTTGGCCATGAACTGGTCGAGCTCGGGGTCGCTGAGGCCGCCCGCGCGCGCGGCGAGGTTCCACGTCAGGCAGGCCACCGCGTCGGCGGGCACGCCGCGGCCGGTCATGTAGAGCCGCGCCAGCCGGTTCTGCGCGATGGGGCTGCCCCGGAGCGCCGCCCGCCTGAAATATTTCGCGGCGGCGGCCTCGTCGCGGGGAACGCCGGTGCCGTTGAACAATGCGATGGCGTATTCCACCTCGGCGTCGATATTGTCGGCGAGCGCGGCGGCGGCGAGCAGGCGCGCGGCGGCCTGGTCGTCCCTGGGCACGCCGAGGCCCTGCTTGTAGAGCGTGGCGAGCGCGTATTGCGCTTCCGGCAGGCCGGCATCGGACGCCTGGCGCAGCAGCGAGACCGCGCGGGCCACGTCCTTGGCAACCTGCTGGCCTTCGAGATAGAGGAGGCCGAGGTCGTAGGCCGCCGGCCCGTGGCCGAGCTTGGCGGCGGCGGCAAGGAGCCGCACGGCCTCGTCGCGGTCGGTGAGGCCGGCGCGGCCGCCGAACGCGAACATGGCGATGGCGAACATGGCGTGCGGGTCGCCGCGATCGGCGGCGAGGCGATACCACTGGAGCGCCTTCCTGTCGTCGGTGGGAACGCCGAGGCCCTGGGCGTAGAGCTCGCCCAGCAGCGTCATGGCGACGCGGTCGCCGGTCGCCTCGATGCGCTTGGTGGCCTCCTGGAACGCGGTCAGGAAATAGCCGCGCTGGTAGGCGCCGTAGGCAAGGTCGGGGGCCGGCTCGGCGGGAGCTTGCGGCTTCGCCGTCTGCTGAGGGGTCGGCTTCGGCGTCGGTGCCGGCCCGGACAGCAGCAGGAGCGCGCCGAAAGCCGCCGTAACCGAGCGCGCGAGCCCGGGCTTCACGCGGGACGCCCGGTCCCGAGCCGGGCATTGGCATCCGCAGCGGCAGTCGCAATGCCGCGCGGGTCCGCGAAGATCGCGTCGCCGATGGCGATGAAGTCCGCGCCGGCCCTGCACAGGTCGTCGATCTCCTCGATGCGCTCCGCGAAGGCGACGCACGGTATTTCGAAAAGCTCCGCCCACCAGGCCACCCGCTCCATCAGCGCGGGCAACGACGGCCGGCGGCCGTTGTCGTCGGGCTCCCCGAACATCACGTAGTCCGCGCCTGCTTCGGCCGCGATCATGGCGTCGTGACGGCTCCTGAGGCCGCCGGCCCCCGCGATGCGGTCGGGCTTGAGCCGCGGCACGGCGGTCTTGACCGCCGCAGCGCCGACCGCGTGTGCGCCGTCGGCGCCGGCGCGCGCCGCAACGGCCGGGTTGGCCGCGACGATGAGCGCCACGCCGCGCTGCTGAATGGGGACCGCCAGCGCCTTGATGCGGTTGACCAGGGTCCGCTCGTCGGCCGGCGCGAACCGGACGAGCACGGCGGCGACATCGGCGGCATCGATGGCCGCCGTGAGCCTGTCCGCCGTCGCCGCCGGATCCTCCAGCGGCTCCGTCACGAGGTAGAGCCGCGATGTGGGCAGGTCAGGCCGCCTTCTTTTCGAGATCGACCTTCCACTGGCCGAGCGAGGCAAGGCCGTTCATGCGCGCACGGTGGCTGAAGGCGCGCTGCGCGGCGGCGACGTTCTCCGCCTTGCCGGCCCAGGCCTTCTGCACCGCCGCCTGCAGCGCGCGGCCGTAGGAGAACGTCAGCTTCCACGGCAGGCCGCCGATCTTGTTCATAGCGTCGAGGTGCGCCGTCGCTTCCTCGTCAGACTGGCCGCCGGACAGGAACGCGATGCCCGGCACCGCGGCCGGCACGCAGGATTTGAGCAGCCGCACGGTTTTTTCCGCCACTTCGGCGACCGACGCCTGCTTCGGCGACTTCTTGCCGGCGATCGCCATGTTCGGCTTGAGCACCATGCCTTCGAGCGCGACCTTCTGATAGTAGAGCTGCTCGAACACGGTCTTGAGCACCCATTCGGAGATCATGTAGCAGCGGTCGATGTCGTGGCTGCCGTCCATCAGCACCTCCGGCTCGACGATCGGCACGATCTGCTGCTCCTGGCACAGCGCGGCATAGCGCGCGAGCGCGTGAGCGTTGGTGATGATGGCGCTGTAGCTCGGGATGCCCTCGCCGATGTCGATGACGGCGCGCCACTTGGCGAACTTGGCGCCGAGGTCGCGGTACTCAACGAGCCGCTCACGCAGACCGTCGAGGCCTTCGGTGATGACCTCGTTGGGGCACATGGGCAGCGGCTTGGTGCCCTTGTCCACCTTGATGCCCGGCAGCGAGCCGGCCTGCTCGATCAGCTTGACGAGCGGCGTCCCGTCCTTGGCCTTCTGGCGGATGGTTTCGTCGTAGAGGATGACGCCGGAGATGTAGTTCTTCATGGCGTCGGTGGTGCGGAACATCAGCTCGCGGTAGTCGCGGCGGTTGTCGGGAGTGGACTCGACGCCGATCGCGTCGAACCGCTTCTTGATGGTGCTCGATGACTCGTCGGCCGCGAGGATGCCGCGCCCCGGGGCGACCATGGCTTCCGCGACCTTGTTGAGCTCCGCAAGATTCATCGTGATCTCCTTAGCCGTCATCCCGGCCCCGCGGCCGGATTCCTACCGCTTTGACGGATGCCCCGAAAGGCCCATCTTACCCGACCCTTAATACCTCGACCCCCGGCAGCGGCTTGCCCTCCATCCATTCCAGGAAGGCGCCACCGGCGGTGGAGACATAGGTGAGGCGATCCGTCGCCCCCGCGGCGTTGAGCGCGGCGACCGTGTCGCCGCCGCCGGCGACCGAAACAAGCTTGCCCGCCGCGGTGAGTTCCGCCACCGCCTCGGCCACCTCGACGGTGCCGGTATCGAACGGCTCCATCTCGAAGGCGCCGAACGGACCGTTCCACACCAGCGTCTTCATGCGGGCGATGGCCGAGACCACCCGCTCGACCGATTGCGGACCGATGTCGAGGATCATCTCGTCGGGGCCGACGTGGTCGACATCGACCACGCGCGAGGGCGCGTGGGCCTCGAACTTACGCGACACCACCGCGTCGACCGGCAGCACCATCTCGCGGCCGCGCGCCGCGGCCTTGGCGAGGATGTCGCGGGCGGTGTCGAACAGGGCGGTCTCGCACAGCGACTTGCCCACGGCCTTGCCTTGCGCGGCCAGGAAGGTGTTGGCCATGGCGCCGCCGATGATGAGCACATCGACCTTGTCGATCAGGTTGCCGAGCAGGTCGAGCTTGGTCGAAATTTTCGCGCCGCCGGCGATGGCGGCGACCGGCCGCGCCGGCTGCTCAAGCGCCGTGGCGAGCGCCTCGAGCTCCGCCTGCATGCTGCGCCCGGCATAGGCCGGCAGCCTGTGGCCGAGCCCCTCGGTCGAGGCATGGGCGCGGTGGGCGGCGGAAAAGGCATCCGCGACCCAGATGTCGCCGAGCTGCGCCAGCGCGGCGACGAAGGCGGGGTCGTTCTTCTCTTCTTCCTTGTGGAAGCGCGTGTTCTCCAGGCACAGAACATCGCCGGGCTTCATCGCCGCCACGGCCCGCTCGGCGGCCTCGCCGATGCAGTCGTCGGCAAAGGCGACGGGCCGGCCGATGACGCGCGCGACCTCGGCCGCGACCGGCCTCAGCGAGTCCTTCGGATCGCGGCCTTTGGGCCGGCCGAAGTGCGATAGGAGGATGACTTTGCCGCCCCTGTCGGCGATCTCGGTGATGGTCGGCGCGGCGCGCTCGATCCGCGTCGCGTCGGTCACCTTGCCGTCTTCCATGGGAACGTTGAGATCGAGGCGGAGGAGGACGCGCTTGCCCTTCACGTCGGCCTGATCGAGCGTGCGGAACGAACTCATTACAACCTCGCAGGGTCGCCCCGGCGCGAAGCGCCGGCCCGCGTTCTTAGATACAGGGCCGCCATCCTTCATCCTGAACGGCGAAGATGACGGCCCGATTGCGTTGGCGTCCGGTCAGACGAGCTTGCCCATGGCCGCGGCCGTGTCGGCCATGCGGTTCGAGAAGCCCCATTCGTTGTCGTACCAGGACATGACGCGCACCAGTGTCCCGTTCATCACCTTGGTCTGGTCGAGGTGGAACGTGGACGAGTGCGGATCGTGGTTGAAGTCGATCGAAACATTGGGCTGGTCGGTGATGCTGAGGATGCCCTTGAGCTCCTGCTGCGCCGCGCGCTTCATGGCGGCGTTGATCTCGTCCTTGGTGGTCGCCTTCTTCGCCACGATCTTGAGGTCGATCACCGAGACGTTCGGCGTCGGCACGCGGATGGCGACGCCGTCGAGCTTGCCGTTGAGCTCCGGGAGCACGAGACCGATGGCCTTGGCCGCGCCGGTCGAGGTCGGGATCATCGACATGGCCGCGGCGCGGGCGCGGTAGAGATCCTTGTGCAGCGTGTCCAGCGTCGGCTGGTCGCCGGTGTAGGCGTGGATCGTGGTCATGAACCCGGTCTCGATGCCGACCGTGTCGTTGAGCACCTTGGCGACGGGCGCGAGGCAGTTGGTGGTGCAGGAGCCGTTGGAGACCACCTTGTGGTCCTTGGAGAGCTTGTCGTGGTTGACGCCATAGACCACGGTCATGTCGGCGCCGTCGGCCGGCGCGGACACCAGCACGCGCTTGGCGCCGGCGGTGAGATGGGCGGAGGCCTTGTCCTTCGACGTGAAGATGCCGGTGCACTCGAGCGCGATGTCGATGCCGAGGTCCTTCCAGGGCAGCTTGGTCGGGTCGCGCTCGGCGGTGACCTTGATGGCGCCGTTGCCGACGCTGATGGTGTCGCCTTTCACCGTGACCTCGCCAGGGAACCGGCCATGGACGGAATCGAAGCGCAGCAGGTGGGCGTTGGTCTCGACGGGGCCGAGATCGTTGATGGCGACGACCTCGATATCCTTGCGGTCGCTTTCGGCGATGGCGCGCAGAATGTTGCGGCCGATGCGGCCGAAACCGTTGATGGCGACACGAACGGGCATGCTTCCGGCTCCTGCTTGGCTCGTCGTGCCCGGCGGCGCCGGGCCCCTGTCCTGGCAAGTAAGACATGGCGGGGCCGCGGCAAGCCCGGCCCCGACGGATTAGGGCTGACAACGTGGGGCAGTAGGTATCACTATTGGCCGCGGCTGCTCAACTCTTGCCCAGCTTGCTTAACGCGACCGCGACGACGCGGTCGGCCGTGATGCCGAATTCCTTGTAGAGCTCCTTGGCGGGGGCGCTGGCCCCGAAGCCGGTCATGCCGACGAACAGGCCGTCGCTGCCGATGATGGCATCCCAGCCCTGGCGGACAGCGGCCTCGACGCCGATCTTCACCGGCGCGTCGCCGATGACGGCCCGGCGCGCCGCGTCGGACTGGGCGAAGAACAGTTCAAAACAGGGGACGGAAACGACCCGCGTCGCGACGCCCTTGGCGTCGAGCAGCGCCTTCGCCTCGACGGCGAGCGAGACCTCCGAGCCGGTGGCGAACAGCGACACCTGCGCCTTGCCCTGGGCGGCGGCGATCTCGTAGGCGCCGGCGGCGCATTTGTTGGCGGCGTCGGCGTCCTTGCGGATCAGCGGCAGGTTCTGCCGCGACAGCGCCAGCACGCTGGGGTTGCCGCGTGCCTCGATTGCCAGTTGCCAGCATTCCGCGGTCTCGACCGTGTCGCAGGGCCGGAACACCAGCAGGTGGGGCATCGCCCGCAGCGCGGCGAGGTGCTCGACCGGCTGGTGAGTCGGGCCGTCCTCGCCGAGCCCGATGGAATCGTGGGTCATCACGTGGATGACGCGCTCGCCCATCAGGGCGGCGAGGCGGATCGCCGGCCGGCAGTAGTCGGAGAACACCAGGAACGTGCCCGAATAGGGAATGATGCCGCCGTGCAGCGCCATGCCGTTCATGGCCGCGGCCATGCCGTGCTCGCGGATGCCGTAGTGGATGTAGCGGCCGGCGCGGTTCGCGGCCGAATAGGTGCTCATGCCCTTCGGCTGGGTGTTGTTGGAGCCGGTGAGGTCGGCCGAGCCGCCCATCAGTTCCGGCAGGGCGGGAACGAGTTCGCCCAGCGTGACCTCGGACGACGCGCGGGTCGCCATGTCCTTGGGCGCCGCAACGGCCTTCTCCTTCACGGCCTTCACCGCGGCGGCGAGCTTGTCGCGCGCGGTGTCGCCGATCATGCGGCGCTCGAACTCGGCGCGCCTGTCGGCTGCGAGCGAGGCGAGGCGCCTGTTCCATTCGGCATGCGCGCCCTGCGAGCGGCGGCCGGCGGCGAGCCAGGCGTCGCGCACGTCCTGCGGCACTTCGAACGGCGGATAGGGCCAGCCGAGCTTCTCGCGCGCCCCCTTGATCTCCTCGGCGCCGAGCGGCGAGCCGTGGGCCTTCTCCGAGCCGGCCTTGGTCGGCGCGCCGTAGGCGATGGTGGTGCGGCAGGCGATCAGCGTCGGCCGGTCGGACCGCTGCGCCGCCTCGATCGCGGCGGCGATGGCGGCGTGATCGTAGCCGTCGATGTGCGAGGCCGCCCAGCCCGCGGCCTGGAACCGCTTCACCTGGTCGACCGAGTCCGCGAGCGACGTCGGGCCGTCGATGGAGATGCCGTTGTCGTCGTAGAACACGATCAGCTTGTTGAGCTTCAGGTGTCCGGCAAGCGCGATAGCTTCCTGCGAAATGCCTTCCATCAGGTCGCCGTCGGAGGCAAGCACATAGGTGTGGTGATCGACGATGTCGCGGCCGAACTCGGCGGCGAGATGGGTTTCCGCGATGGCCATGCCGACGGACGTGGCGAGGCCCTGGCCGAGCGGGCCGGTGGTGGTCTCGACGCCGAGCGTCACGTAGTTCTCGGGATGGCCCGGCGTCTTGGAGTGAAGCTGGCGGAAGCGCTTGATCTCGTCGATGGTGACCGACGCGTAGCCGGTGAGATAGAGGAGCGAATAGAGCAGCATCGAGCCGTGGCCGGCGGACAGCACGAAGCGGTCGCGGTCGGGCCAGCGCGGGTCGGCGGGATCGTATTTGAGGAATTGCGTGAACAGCACGGTGGCGATGTCCGCCGTGCCCATGGGCAGGCCCGGATGGCCGGAGTTCGCCTGCTGGACCGCGTCCATGGCGAGCGCGCGGATGGCGTTCGCCATGCGGCGAACATCGACAATGGCGGGGGCTTGGCTCGTCACGCGCGTGATCCTGTCTGTCGTTTCCGGCGATAGCATCTGAAGCGCGCCGGGCGGCGAGTCAACGCGCGCCGGCGGCCGGCGTTCGCCGCGCACGCGGCCGTGGACAAGCCGGCCCGGGTCGTTGACGCGGCGCTTTCCCGGAACGTAAGATTTTCATTCTAACTCCTTATGTAGGCAGACGATTCGTCTCATTGCCAACCGCGAGGACCGGCGCGCTGCGGAGGGAGCGGATGACCGAGCACTCTGCCATCGAGGCCGCGACGCGGCGCTTGCAGGCGGCGCTCGACACGCTTGAGGCCGCCCTGGAGCGCCGGCGCGAGGCCGACAGGCGCAGCGCGGGGCTGGAGCGGCAGGTGCAGGCGCTCGATATGGACCGCGCGCGCCTCGCCTCCGAGCTCGACGGCGCGGCCGCGCGCGCCAAGGAGCTCGAGCGCGTCAACCGCGACGTCGCCGGCCGGCTCGACATCGCCATGGAATCGATCCGCGCCGTGATCGCAGCGCAAGGCGAATAGGAGGCGGCGTGGCCCAGATCAACGTGACCATCAACGGCCGCAACTTCCGCATGGCCTGCGAGGACGGGCAGGAGGAGCACCTGCTCAAGCTCGCGAAGGATTTCAATGCGCGCATCGAGGGTATCCGCGCGCAGTTCGGCGAGGTCGGCGACATGCGGCTCACCATCATGGCCGCCATCACCATGGCCGACGAGCTGACCGACGCGATGCAGAAGATCCGCAAGCTGGAGCACGAGATTTCGGCGCTCCAGGATGCCTCGATCGTCGCCGCCGACCGCGCGCAGGCCGCGGAGCGGGCGGTCGCCGCGGCGTTCAATGCCGCCTGCGAGCGCATCGAGGCGGTGGCCAAGAGCCTCGGTTCCGGCCTCGGTCCGCCGCTCAACGGCCATGCCGCCGCTGGCGGCGCCGCATGAAGCGCACTAGATTAGACGGGCGGGGCTGCGAGGTGCGTTAGGAGGCATTATTCTCGGGGCCTTATCGATCTCCTAGGGAGCTGTCCCTGACCGGGCCCGTGGGCCCGGACACACGGCGCCCACCTACTTTCGTAGGGAACCCGGGATCGAGCCCTCCGACGGCCATTGCGGCTCCGCGCTTCATCCGCCAGGTTTGCACTCGCTTTTCTTTTCGGCCGTCGCGGTGCATGACTGCGGCATGTCGATGCCCGATCCGCTCCTCGCCGCCAAGGCCGCGCTGCGCCGCGACGCGCTGGCGCGGCGGGAGGCGCTGCCGGTGGCGGAACGCGCGGCGGCCGCCGAAGCGGTCGCGCGCCGCGGATTTCCGGTGCCGGTCGGCGCGGGCACGGTCGTGTCCGGCTATTCGCCGCTCAAATCCGAGATCAGCCCGGTGCCGCTGATGCGCCGCGCTGCGGAGGCGGGCGCGCAGCTCGCGCTGCCGGTGGTGCAGGGCCGCGGCACGCCGCTGGTGATGCGCGCCTGGCGGTTCGGCGACGCCCTTGGCTCCGGCGTGTGGGGCATCCGCGAGCCCCAGCCCGAGGCGCCGGAAGTCTTTCCCGACCTTCTGATCGTGCCGCTCGCGGCGTTCGACCGCGCGGGCTATCGCATCGGCTACGGCGGCGGCTACTACGACATGACGCTGGCGCGGCTGCGCGCCATGAAATCGGTCGTCGCCATGGGCATCGCCTTCGCGGCGCAGGAAGTCCCCGCGGTGCCGCATGACTCCCATGACCAGAAACTCGACATCGTGCTCACCGAGCGCGAGGTCATCGACCTGAGAGCCTGACGCGTGCGCATCCTGTTCATCGGCGACGTGGTCGGGCGCAGCGGACGCATTGCCGTCCACGAGCGGCTGCCGGGCCTCGTGCGCGACTGGAAGCTCGATCTCGTCGTCGTCAACGGTGAGAACGCCGCCGGCGGCTTCGGCATTACCGAGACCATCTACAACGAGTTCGTCGAAGCCGGCGCCGACGCCGTCACCCTCGGCAACCACGCCTGGGACCAGAAGGAGGCGCTGGTGTTCATCGAGCGCGCGCCGCGGCTGATCCGCCCGGCCAACTATCCGCCCGGTACCCCCGGCCGGGGCGCGGCGCTGATCGAGGCTAAGACCGGCGGCCGCGCGCTGATCGTCAACCTGATGGGCCGCATCTTCATGGACCCGCTCGACGATCCATTCGCGGCGGCGGAGCGCGAGATCGCCGCGGCGCCGCTCAAGCAGGTCGCCGACGCCATCCTCGTCGACATGCACGCCGAGACCACGAGCGAGAAGCAGGCCATGGGCCGGTTCTGCGACGGCCGCGTCAGCGCCGTGATCGGCACCCACACCCACGCGCCGACCGCGGACCACCAGATATTCGCCGGCGGCACGGCCTTCATGTCCGATGCCGGCATGACCGGCGATTACGATTCGATCATCGGCATGAGCAAGGACGAGCCGGTGAGCCGTTTCCTGCGCCGCATTTCCTCGGGCCGGTTCGAGCCCGCCGAGGGGCCCGGGACGCTGTCCGGGCTTGCCGTCGAGACCGACGACGGCACCGGCCTCGCGCGCCGCGTCGCGCCGGTGCGGCTCGGCCCGCATCTGCAGGAAGCCCGGGCGACGTTCTGGGAGTGAGGTCCGGATCGGGTCTCGCCTGATGGCCTGATTTCCACCGGCCGCCGGACGAGCGTTCCGGCTCTTGACCCCTGACGTCCGGCGGCGAAGATTTCCCTCCTTGCGGCAAGGGGGAAGCGTCATGACGCTGGGCTACGAGACGTTCGGCACGGGGCCGCACAAGGTGATGGCGCTGCACGGCTGGTTCGGCGACCACACCACCTATCATCCGATGCGCAACGCGCTCACCGCGGACGAATTCACCTATGTCTTTCCAGCCTACCGCGGCTACGGCCTGTCGCGGCACCTGTCGGGGAGCTACACCAACAAGGAGATCGCGGCCGACGTGCTCGCGCTCGCGGATTCTCTCGGCTGGGACAAGTTCAGCCTGATCGGCCATTCCATGGGCGGCAAGGCGATGCAGCGCGTGCTCGCCGACGCTCCGCAGCGGGTGCGCAAGCTCGTCGGCGTTGCGCCGGTGCCGGCCGCGCCATCGCCTTTCGACGAGGCGACCTGGGCGCTGTTCGACGGCGCCGCAAAGAACATCAACAACCGCAAGTCCATCATCGCGTTCTCGACCGGCAACCGCCACTCGGACGCGTGGGTCACGCGCATGGCCGACCATTCGTTCGAAACGTCCACGGTCGAGGCCTTCGCCGGCTACCTGCGCGCCTGGGCGAAGGAGGATTTCATCGGCGACATCAACGGCCGCGACGTGCCGATCAAGGTCATCGTCGGCCAATACGACGCGTCGATCAGCGAGCTGGTGATGCAGGCCACGTTTCTTACCTGGTATCCGAACGCGGAGCTCGAGGTCATTCCCAACGCCGGCCATTATCCGATCGACGAGACGCCGGTCGCGCTCGCCACGTCGATCGAGGCGTTCCTGCGTAAGTGATCCCGCGCCCTAGAGTCTGATCCGCTCGGATTGAATTGAATTGCCCGAGCGTCCTTTCTCTTTGTTTTTGGGCATGATCTTGTCCGAAAAGTCTGCAACTTTTCGGGATCATGCTACCGGATCGGCGGCGCGTACTGGATGCCGCCGGCGTTCCAGAGCTGGTTGAGCCCGCGCGGGATGCCGAGCGGAGAATCCTTGCCGACGTTGCGCTCATAAACCTCGCCGTAGTTGCCGACGTGACGGATGATGCGCACCGCCCAGTCGTTGGTGAGGTCGAGCTCCTCGCCGTAGCGGCCCTCGGCGCCGACGAAGCGCTTGATCTCCGGCTTCTCGGACTTGAGCGCCTCGTCGATGTTCTTTGACGTGATGCCGAGCTCCTCGGCGTTGAGCATGGCATAGACCGTCCATTTCACGATCATCAGCCAGTCGTCGTCCTTCTGCCGCACGGCCGGCGCCAGCGGCTCCTTGGAGATCACGTCGGGAAGGATGACGTGGTCGTCAGGCTTGGAGAGATTGACGCGCTCGGCGTAGAGCCGCGACACGTCGGCGGTCCACACGTCGCACTGGCCGGACTCGTATGCCTTGTGCAGGTCGTCGGCCTTGGCGAACTTCATTTCCTGGTAGTTCATATGGTTGGCGTGGAAATAGTCGGCGAGGTTGAGCTGCGTCGTGGTGTTGGCCTGGACGCAGACCTTGCTGCCGTCGAGGTCGAGCGCGGAATTCAGGTTGCGCGACTTCGGCACCATGAAGCCCTGGCCGTCGTAGTAGGAGACGGCGGCGAAATGCAGCTCATAGTCGGCCTCGCGCGACATGCTCCAGGTCGAGTTGCGGAACAGCACGTCCACCTTGCGATGCTGCAGCTCCGCGAAACGCTCGTTGGCGTCGAGCGGCACGAAGGTGACCTTGTTGGGATCGTCGAAGATCGCCGCGGAAATGGCGCGGCAGAAATCCACGTCGAAGCCTTTCCACTGGCCCTTGTCGTCCATCATCGAGAAGCCCGGCAGGCCGGTGTTGACGCCGCAGAGCACGGCGCCGCGGCGCTGCGTACGCTTCAAGGTGCGGGTGTCGTAGCGCTCGTAGGTGATGGCCGCGGCGGCGACCAGGACGGCGACCGCAAGCCCGATCGTCAGGCCGGACCGGAAGGTCCGCGGGATGCGCTTGAACATGCAGAAGCCCCCTTGGCTGGACGCGAATGGATGGGATCAGAGGGTGGGCTGTTGCCGCACCACGACGCGGGTGCCGACCGGGACGCGGTCGTAGAGGTCGATGATGTCGGGATTGACGAGGCGGAAGCAGCCTGAGGACACGGCGGAGCCGATGGTCTCGGGCTGGTTGGTGCCGTGCAGGCGATAGACGGTGTTGCCGAGATAGAGCGCGCGGGCGCCCAGGGGGTTGCCGGGACCGCCGGCCATGAAGCGCGGCAGGTAGGGCTGGCGCTGGATCATCTCCGGCGGCGGCGTCCAATCCGGCCATTCGGCCTTGCGCGTGATCTTGAGGAGACCCGACCACTGGAAGCCGTCGCGGCCGACGCCGATGCCGTAACGGATCGCCCGGTTGTTGCCCTGCACCAGGTAGAGATAGCGGTTCGGCGTATCGACGATGATGGTGCCGGGCGCCTCTGTGGTGCGATAGAACACGACCTGGCGCTGGAACTGCGGAGGAAGCACCTCTTCCTCCTGGGTCGGCACGTAGCCGGGCTGGTCGTCCACCTGCATCTCGCCGGGATGGGCGACGGAAACGGGCGGACGGGGCTGGGCATGGCCCGGCGAAGACAGTGCGGCCGCAGCCGCGAGCGCGCATGAGAGAACTGCAAGGAAGCGCATCGATACGATCGTCCCTTCTTGACGGAATAAGCCCCCGAACGCCGCCTGATGGCTTTACCATAAAGGCCAACTTGTCGCAGCATCATGGTGGCCGGCATCGCCTTCGCAGGCGCGGCATGAACCCATAACGCTGCAGGACCGGCCATAAAATCCGGCTCGCGCCGGATGCGAATGCGCCGCGAACGCAATGTCCTAGGCCCTTTGTCCATTTGACGGGGCCCGCGCCGGCAATTACCGTCCGCCCGACTTTTGTCGTCCGTGGCTGTCGCTAAGGGAGGATTAAACCAATGCGAAAAGTTCTCGCGGGATTGGGCGGCTTGGCCGCCGCAACGCTGTTCGGGCTGGCTCCGGTCCAGGCCCAGGACAATACGATCAAGATCGGCCTGATCATGAGCTACTCGGGCCAGTTCGGCGATCTCGGCACCATGATGGATGCCGGCGCCCAGCTTTACATGAAGGAGCACGGCGACACGGTCGCGGGCAAGAAGATCGTCCTCGTCCGCAAGGATTCCGGCGCCGCGGGCACCGCTCCCGACGTCGCCAAGCGCCTTGCCCAGGAGCTCATCGTCCGCGACAAGGTGGACATCATTGCCGGCTTCTCGCTGACGCCGGACGCCCTGGCCTCCGCCGACGTGTTCACCGAATCGAAGAAGGTCGCGGTCATCATGAACGCGGCGACGGCGATCATCACGACCAAGTCGCCGTATTTCACGCGCACCTCGATCCCGCTGCCGCAGGCGATCACCGCGCTCGGCAAGTGGGCGGTGACCAAGAACGGCTCGAAGCAGGCCTTCACCATGGTCACCAACTATGGACCTGGCATCGACACCGAGACCGCGTTCCAGTCGGGCTTCAAGGAGGCCGGCGGCCAGATCGTCGGCAGCGTCCGCTTCCCGGTCCAGAACCCGGATTTCTCGGCGTTTGCCCAGCAGTTGAAGGATTCCAAGGCCGACTCGGCCTTCATCTTCGTGCCCGGCGGCGAGCAGCCGGCTGCGCTCGGCAAGGCGCTGGCCGAGCACGGCGTGTCGCCGAAGGTGATGAAGATCTATTCGTCGGGCGAGCTCGTCGGCGACGAGCCGCTCAAGAGCATGGGCGAGTCGGCCCTCGGCATCATCAGCGGCTGGCATTATAGCTGGACCCACAACTCGCCGGAGAACGCGACGTTTGTGAAGGGCATCCGCGAGATCCTCAAGGGCCGCAACCCCGACCAGTTCACGGTCTCGGGCTACGACGGCATGGCGCTGATCTACAAGGCGCTGGAAAAGACCGGCGGCAAGGCCGATGGCGACACGCTGATCGCCGCGATGAAGGGGATGTCCTGGATGAGCCCGCGCGGCCCGATCTCCATCGACCCGGAGACCCGCGACATCATCCAGACGGTCTATTTCCGTCGCGTCGAAAACGTGAACGGCAACATCCAGAACGTCGAGTTCGACAAGCTTGAAAACGTCAAGGACCCGGTTAAGGAGGCCATGAAGGCCGCCGGCAAGCTGAACCCCGACGGAACGGCCAAGTAGGCCTCGCAGGCGGACGCGGTTGGTGTCGTGATCGCTCGATTTGTCAGCCTCCTGTTCGACGGTTTCGCCTACGGGATGCTGCTGTTCGTTCTATCCGTGGGGCTGTCCGTGACGCTGGGGATGATGAATTTCGTCAACCTGGCGCACGGCACCTTCGCCATGATCGGCGGTTACGTCACCGTGACGCTCATGCGGCAGGCCGGGTGGCCGTTCTTCGCCACCCTGCCTGTCGCCTTCATTGCGGCCGCCGCCGCCAGCGTGGTGCTGGAGCGCGTGCTCTACCGGCGGCTCTATCGCGCCACCGACCTCGACCAGTCGCTGCTCACGATCGGCATCGTGTTCATGTCGATCGCCATCGCCGCGTATCTTTTCGGCACAAACCAGCAGCCGGTGCAGTTGCCGTCGTACCTGACCGGCCGCATCGCCTATGGTGACTTCAATTTCGGCGTGTATCGCCTGTTTCTGGTCGCGGCCGCGCTGGCGATCACCGCGATCCTGGTGCTGGGGCTCGAATACACGCGGTTCGGCGCGCGGGTGCGCGCCTGCGTCGACAACCAGCGCATGGCGCGCGGCCTCGGCCTCAATGTCGACGGCGTCTTCATGGCGACGTTCGCGCTGGGCAGCGGACTCGCGGGGCTCGGCGGCGCGCTCGCCATCGAACCGATGGGACTCGACCCGAACTTCGCGTTCAAGTATCTCGTCTACATGCTGATCGTCGTCGCGGTCGGCGGGCTCGCCTCGATCCGCGGCGCGTTCGTCACGGCGGCGCTCCTGGGCGTGATCGACATTTTCAGCAAGTATTACGTACCGGAGGTCGGCGCGTTCGTTCTGTACCTGGTCATGGTGGGCCTCCTGATCTGGCGCCCGGCCGGCCTGTTCGCGAGGCGTTGAGGTGACGGCCGAGACCACGGGCGCTCCTGCCGCCTTCAATCCGCAGGACGTGCTGCGCGCCCAGGTGCGCTGGCATCCGCTCGAAATCCTGTTCTGGCTGGCGACGTTGCTGCCGTTCGTGCTGACGCCGACCTATCTCGTGCTGTGCAGCCAGGTGGCCTTCGCCGCCCTGTTCGCGCTCTCGCTCGACCTCCTGGTCGGCTACAGCGGCCTCGTCTCCCTGGGCCACGCGGTGTTCTTCGGCTTCGGCGCCTATGCGGCGGGCCTCGTCGCCAAGGCCGGGTGGGGCGAACCGATTTCCGGGCTCTTCATCAGCATGGTGGTTGCCGGTTTCGTCGGCTACCTCGTCAGCTTCATCATGGTGCGCATCAGCCATTTCGCGCTCATCATGGTGTCGCTCGGCCTGTGCCTGCTGGCGTTCGAGCTGGCCAACCAGCTGCACTGGCTGACCGGCGGCGACGACGGGCTGCAGGGGATCGAGATGTGGCCGATCCTCGGCACGTTCAAGTTCGATCTCTACGGCAAGGTGGCCTACAGCTACACGCTGATCGTGCTGTTCCTGTCGTTCCTGGTGCTGCGCCGCATCGTCAATTCGCCGTTCGGCCTGTCGCTGCGCGGCCTGCGCGAGAACCAGCGCCGCATGCCGGCGATCGGCGCGCCCATGCGCAAGCGGCTGCAGGTCGTCTACATGATTTCCGGCGCGTTCGCCGGTCTGGCCGGCGCGCTGTCGGCGCAGACCACGCAGTTCGTCGCGCTGGATGCGCTGAGCTTCCAGCGTTCGGCGGAAGTGCTGGTGATGCTGGTGCTCGGCGGGGCCGGGCGGCTCTACGGCGGCCTGATCGGCTCCATCATCTTCATCGTGGCGCGCGACCAGCTGGCCGGCATGAACCCGCAATACTGGTATTTCTGGCTCGGGCTCCTGCTCGTGTTCGTCATCATCTTCCTGCCCAACGGCATTCTCGGCGGCCTCGCGCAGCTCGTCGCGCATCTTCGGAACCGGCGGTCATGACCGAGATCGCGCTCTCGACCGCCGGGCTCAACAAGAAGTTCGGCTCTCTGGTGGTGGCCGGCGACATCAACGTGGCGCTACCGCGCGGCGCGCGCTACGCCCTGATCGGCCCCAACGGCGCCGGCAAGACCACGCTCATCAACCTCATCACCGGCATGCTGCGGCCCGACAGCGGCCGCATCCTGCTGGGCGAGGAGGACATCACCGCGCTCGCGCCCGACGGGCGCGTCAAGCGCGGGCTGGTGCGCACGTTCCAGATCAACACGCTGTTCCCCAACCTGTCGGCGCTGGAGGCGGTGACGCTCGCGGTGTGCGAGCGGCGCGGCAAGGCCGGGGTGTGGTGGAAGAGCCTGCCGAGCTATCGCGACGCCGCCGACGAGGCCTATGCGATCCTGGCGACGCTCGGGCTCGCCGCCGACTGCGAGCGGCCGACGCGGCAATTGGCCTACGGCCAGCAGCGGCTGCTCGAGATCGCGCTGGCGCTCGCGGCCAAGCCCCGCGTGCTCCTGCTCGACGAGCCGGCGGCCGGCGTGCCCAGGAGCGAGAGCCGCGAGCTGTTCACGGCCGTCGCCGGCATCTCGTCCGACATCACCATCCTGTTCATCGAGCACGACATGGAAGTGGTGTTCCGCTTCGCCTCGCGCATCATCGTCATGGTGTCGGGCCGCATCCTGGTCGAAGGCACGCCCGCGGAAATCTCCGGGAACGAGCGCGTGCGCGAGGTCTATCTGGGTGCGGGCCATGGCTGAGCCGCTGCTGCAGTTGCGCGACGTGCGCGCCGGCTACGGCGACGCGATCGTGCTCGACAACGTCTCGCTCGAGCTCGGCGCCAATGGCAGCCTCGCCGTGCTCGGCCGCAACGGCGTCGGCAAGTCGACGCTGTTCCTCACCATCATGGGCTACACCACGTTCCGCAGCGGGGCCGTGCTGTGGAAGGGCCGCGACATCACCCGGCTCGCGCCCCACCTGCGAGCGAGGCTCGGCATCGGCTGGGTGGCGCAGGAGCGCGAGATATTTCCCTCGCTCACGGTTGAGGAAAACCTCACCGTGGCGGCGCGGCCGGGCCGCTGGACGCTCGAGGAAATTTACCGGATGCTGCCGCGCCTCCACGAGCGCAAGACCAACATGGGCAACCAGCTCTCCGGCGGCGAGCAGCAGATGCTCGCCATTGCCCGCGCGCTGATGACCAACCCCTCCATGCTCATCCTCGACGAGCCCATGGAAGGCCTCGCGCCGATCATCGTCGAGGAGATCGCGGCGCTGATCCGCCGCATGGTCGCCGACAAATCGACGGCGGTGATTCTTGCCGAGCAGCACGCCCAGCTCGCATTGTCGATGACGGAAGACGCCATCGTGCTGGAGCGCGGCGCCGTGGTCTATCGCGCGCGCTCCGCCGACATGCTCAAGGATCAGGCGGCCATCGACCGCTACATCGGCCTGCGCGTGCGGGCGACGGCGTAGCCGCGGCCGAAAGGGCGGCAAGCGGGGCCTTCCGCCCGCCGCCCGCCTGGATTACTGCGCCGAGGTGGCGATCGATCCCTCGTAGCCGCGGTTGCCCAGGCCGGTATCGGCGAAGATGCCGCGTTCGGCGATCCACCGGATCGTGTCCTCGAACGTCTCCTTGGTGTAGGGCTCGAACACCACGCGCTCGCCGGGCCCCCAGCGCCGGGTATCCATGATGGCGTGATACTTAGTCGGGAACTCGTTCCTATAATAGTGCGTGTAGAGGTCCGGCCGCAGGTCGATGTCGCGCTGCGCGCGCTTGATGGCGCGGAAGAACTTCTTCACGTCCTCCGGGTCCGGGTCGCCGTTGAGCATCGTCGTGATCATGAACGTGGTGTCGATGATCTTGCGGAAGCCCAGCTGCTCGGCGAGGTAGTAGGGTCCCGAGAACAGGGCGGCCGCCGGCACCTTGCCTTCCAGCAGCAGGTCCATGCGGTTGAACAGCATGCCCTGGACGAAGGACAGGTTGATCCTGTCGGCCGGCATGTATTGCTCGAGCGCCTGGATCGTCGAGTAGTGGCTGCCCGACTGATAGCCGACCGAGATCGGCACGCCGGCGAGGTCTTCGGGCGACTTGATCGGGGAATCCGCGGGCACGAATACGCCCGCGGGCGACACCGAATAGACCTCGCTGTAGAGCTTGCCGTGGCCCTTGGACGCGGCGACGCCCACGGTCCAGTGGCAGGCGCAGCTCACGTCGGAGGTGCGGCCTTTCTCGAAGGTCTGCATGGCGCCGCTCTTGTCGCCGGAGTCGTGGGCCTTGCCTTCGGTGGCGCGCACCGTCTCCTGGAAGATGTAATCGAGGCCCTCGTCCTTGAAGTAGCCCTTCTCCTCGGCGACCCATTCCTGCAGGCGGAAGTGCGGCTGGATGATAAACTTGGAATTCTTCATGGCGTCTCTCCTCAGGTTGTCCGTTCGATGATGTCGTTTCTTGTTGTTATGAATTCTCAGCAGATATGGGTGTCGCGCTCGGCGACGCGGCGGGACCGGATCATCTTGACGTGATCGTCCATCAGCTTGCGGGCGCCGGCGGCGTCATGCGCGTCGATCAGCGCGGCAAGCTTGCGGTGAACGTCGAGAATGTGGCGAGCGACCTCCGGCGTCAGC
>Ga0182749_1000589_pt1 | contig 32260 bp, 22 predicted proteins | sample eDN3rd37CKraftMG_FD_128875 | JGI IMG/M metagenome (GOLD analysis project Ga0182749, IMG submission 128875) | Enriched Miracle-Growth compost microbial communities from Emeryville, California, USA - eDNA 3rd pass 37_C Kraft MG (version 2) (version 2) ...
CGCACGCCGGCGAACGCGTACGTCGTGCGCTACGCGCTGCGGAATCCCGCCGACGGCGCAGAGCTCTGGAGCGGCGGCACGCCGGCTTCGACGGAACAGGAGCTGCCATCGCGCTTGAGCGATCTCCAGGCTCGGCTGGCATCGCCTCTCGGCGCTTCGGCGCATGGCGCCGTGACGTGGCCAGACACCGCTGCGCTGAAGGCGATCGGGCACTTGCACCGCAATGCGCCCGTATCGCCGGCAGAAGCGCTCGCTGCCGCCCAGCACGCCAACGATCCCTTGCTCTGGTGGACCGTCATCGAAGCGCTCGACCGCTCGGGACAGACCGCCGATGCGACCGCGGCTGCCCGCCAGGCGAAGGACGCGCTCGCCGGCGCGACCGGCCGCGACGCCGAGCGCACGCGCGCCTACGCGGCGCTGCTGCTCGGCGAGCACGACGATGCGATCGCCCGGCTCGACGCGCTGACGCAGGCCGCGCCCACCGATCATCCATTGCGGCTTCTGCTCGCGCGCGCGCAGGCCGAGACCGGCAAGTTCGACGTCGCGCGGGCGACGCTCGAAGCGCTGGTCGCCGAAGATGATCGCAACATCGACGCGTGGTTCCTGCTCGGCAAGTTCACGATCATGCAGGGCGACGCGAATCTCGCCGTCGGCGACTATCTCACGCGTGCGCGCATTCTCGCGAACCGGCTCGACGACGCACGCATGCAGGCCGACGTGACCAACGCGATCGGCGTCGGCTACCGCCACCTCGGCAAGAGCACCGCCGCCGCGAAGGAGTTCCGGAACGCGAGCGAAATGCGCGGCGCGCTCGGCGATCGCCGCGGCCAGGGCGTCAGCCTGCGCAATCTCGCCACGGTGCTCGCGATGCAGGGCGATTTCGCCGGCGCGGAGAAGGCGCTGGCGCAGGCGCGCGACATCCTCACCGCGCTGGGCGATCCGGCCGCGCTCGCCGATCTCGCCAACGACGTCGGCGTGTTCCAGGAGGAGCGCGGCGAATTCCGGCGCGCGCTCGACGCCTACCGCGAGGCGCTGACGTTCCGCCAGACGCAGGGCGACCAGCGCTCGATCGGCGAAAGCCAGATCAACGTCGGCTATGCGTACTACCAGGTCGGCGAGTTCGACAACGCCGAGGCCTACTGGCAGCAGGCGTCGGCGACGTACGCGCGCATCGAGGACCGCGTGGGCATCGTCCATGCGAACCAGGTGCGCGCGCTCGGCCACATCGCACGCGGCCGCTTCACCGACGCGCGCGAGCTGCTCGAGCAGAGCCTGCACGAAGCCGAAGCGCTGCAGATGGCCGAAGAACGCAGCACGAGCCTCTCGGGGCTCGCCGAACTCGACTACGTCAGCGGCAACACGACCCGCGCGCTCGCCGACACCAAGGCCGCCGCTGACATCTTCCGCACGCGCGAGGACGATCGCGGCAGCGTCGAGATGAAGCTCCTCGGCAGCGCGATCCTCATCGACGTCGGCGACTGGGATGGTGCCGAGGCGGCGCTTGGCGATCTTTCAGCCGATACCGTTGCGAGCCGCGAACAGGCCGCGATCCTGCTCTGGCGGCGCGCCGAGATCGCGCTCGGCCGCGGCGACGCCGTGCGTGCCGCGGCGACGGCGAGCGAAGCGGTGACGGCGGCGCAGGCCGCGCACAGCTACGGCACGGAGCTGTCGTCGCGCCTGCTGCGTGCCCGTGCATTGCACGCGCAGAAGAAAAGCAAGGAGGCCGCCGCCGAGCTCGCCGCGACGCGCAGCGGCCTCGCTCGCTACGCCAGCGTTCCCCTGCGTCTTCGCCTCGCCGAGGCCGCGCTCGAAGTCAGCGGCAGCACCGCCCTGCCCGATTATCGAGCTGCACGCTCCGAGCTCGCGCGCCTGCCTTCCTATGCGCGGGCTTTCGAAATCCACGCGCTCGCCGCGGCTGCGCTTCGGAAATCGTCGGCTGCGGCCGCGGCCGAAGCGCAGCGAGAAGCGAGGGCCGCTTACGACACGCTGGCGAAGAACACGCCGCCGGCGCAACACGCCGCGCTGGCGAAGCTCGCGGCGACCTATGCTCTCGATGCACCGCATGAGTGAACCCAAGGACCGGATCTCCGTTGCCGGAGATGTCTCGATGCGCGAACAGCTCGCTCGACTGCGCGAGCAGCAGGAGCGCCTGTTCGTGCAGCTCCACGCCGGCGAGCAGCACTTCAAGCAGCTCGCGCGCTCCGTCTGGCGCGTGCAGGAGGACGAGCGCCGGCGCCTCGCGCGCGAGCTGCACGACGGCATCGGGCAACAGCTGACGGCACTCAAGCACCGACTCGATGCGCTTGCGCGCGACGCCGGCGGATGCGGAGACGCATCGACGCCGCTGTGCCAGGCGCTCGCGATCTGCGAGTCGGCGATCGAGGAAACGCGCGCGCTGTCGCGCGTGCTGCGTCCGCAGATTCTGGACGATCTCGGACTCGCCGCCGCGCTCAACTGGCTCGCCAGGCACTCCGCCGAAAGCGGCGGCTTCGACGCGGAAGTCGATGTCGGCGAGCTGCCGCCGATCGACAGCGACGTCTCGACGCTGATCTTCCGCGTGGCGCAGGAAGCACTGACGAACGTGCTCAAGCACGCGCAGGCGAAGCACGTCGTGATCCGCCTCGCGCAGCGGCAGGATCAGGCGCTGCAGCTTCTCATCGTCGACGACGGCACCGGTTGCGACGTTGACGCGGCGTTCGAGCGCGCCAGCGGCGGCCACAGCACGGGGCTCGCCAGCATGCGCGAACGCGTGCGCCTCTTCGGCGGCCGTTTCACCGTCGTGTCGCGGCCCGGCGAAGGCATGCAGATCCGCGTAATGATTCCGCAGCTTCCGGGAGACGCCACGCCATGAAGCCGATTCGCGTTCTCGTCGCCGACGACCACACGATCGTGCGCGACGGGCTCGTCGCGCTGCTGAACGGCAGCGGCGACTGCCAGGTCGTCGCGCAGGCCGCCGACGGCGTGTCTACCGTCGAGCTTGCGCTGAGGACGCAGCCCGACGTCGTCGTCGTCGACATCTCGATGCCCAAGCTCAACGGCATCGAAGTCGTGCGACGGCTCACCAAGGAGCTCGAATCGGCGCGCATCCTCGTGCTGACCATGCACGCCGAGGAGGAGTACGTGATGCACGTCGTGCGCGCCGGGGCGGCCGGGTTCCTGCTGAAGGACAGCGCGAGCGCCGAGATGCTCGCAGCCGTGCGCGCGCTCGCCGCCGGCCGCGGCTACTTCGGCACGCACGCCTCGAAAGTGCTGGCGCAGCAGGTGCAGAAGCCGCATGCGCAGCTCGAGGACCCCTACCGCGATCTCACCTCGCGCGAGCGCGAAGTTTTTCACCTCATCGTCGAAGGCATGACGACCAAGGAGATCGCGCGCCAGCTCGGCACGAGCACCAAGACCGCCGAGAACCATCGCTTCCGCGTGCTCGACAAGCTCGGTGCGCGCAACACCGCGGAGCTGATCCGCTACGCGGCGCGGCACGGGTTGATGGATTGATGCGCGATGCGGCTCTGATCCGACGACGTCGCCGCGGTACCTGCCGTCATCGAATCGCCGGCAATCACGACGCCGGCAATGCCACCGCCTCATCCAGATCCACGCAAGCCCCAGGCGCATCGAACCCGGCGTGGAAGATCGTGATCGTCGGGTCGAACCAGTAGGCTGCTCCGGCGTGATCGTCTGCGCCGACGACGTGCCCGGGTGCGCTGACGGCCCAGCGCGGGCCGCTGGCGGCGACTGACCAGCCGGCGAGTTGATTCGGTGCCGGTGCTTCGATGGATCCGCCGGTTTCCGCGATAGATACGGCGTCGAAGACGTAACTGCTGCCACAGGCGGTGCCTGCGAGCTGGCCGGCGAACGGCGCGCCGATCACGATGGTGCTGTCGCCGAGCGCGACGGACCAGCCGAATTCGTCACCCGCGGCGCCGCCGGCAGCCGCAAGCTGTGCCTGCTGCGCCCACGTCGTTCCGGTGCGTTCGAACACATACGCCGTGCCTCGCGCGGACGCGGCATAAGGTGCGCCGACGATAGCGCGATCGCCGTCGAGCGCGACTGCGAAGCCGAACAGGTCGCCGTTCGCACCCGTGGCGGCGACCAGTTTCGCCTGTTGCGACCAGCCGCCCCCGCCGCGCGTGAACACGTACGCGGCGCCGTTCGCGTAATGCCCGAAGCCCGTGCTTCGCTTGAGCGGCGCACCGGCGATCAGCGTGTCCGCATCGAGGGCGACGCTGGCGCCGAACGCGTCGCGTGCCGTCGCGTCGTTCGCGGTCAGCCGCGCTTCCTGCGTCCACGCGGTGCCGCTGCGGACGAAGACGTAGACGGCGCCGGCTTTGCCGTTCGCTCGATCGGCGCCGATGGCGAGTCGATCGCCGGCCAGCGAAGCGGATACGCCGAAGCGTTCTCCCGTGCCGCCGCCGCCCGGTGCCAGTCTCGCCTGCTGCGCCCAGCCGCTACCGCTGCGAACGAAGACGTAGGCCGCACCCGGCTCGGGGCCCGGCGCCGTCGCGACCAGCGTGTCGCCGGACACGCCGACCGCCGAGCCGAATGCATCGCCGGAAGCGATGTCACCGGGAACGATGCGCTGCGGCGCACTGCACGGCAGCGTCGCGCAGTCGGCGACGTACACGGCGCCGGTGGATGCGTTCTCCCCGGGCGCTCCGATCGCAAGCTCGGTACCTTCGACATCCAGCGCATAGGCCAGCTCGGCGCCGTGACCCGATGTCGGGCTCCACAGAATCGACGTTTCCACCGCCGCAGCCGGCAACGCCAGCGCGAGCGCGACCACGAGCGCTGCGCAGCGGACGCCCGCGCGCAGTCGCGCAGGCGGCGCCGCATGCGCGTGACGCGGATCGAATTCTGTTTTCATGATGAACGATTAGCACCGCTCTGCGGCGCCGTGTCAAGGCGAGGCTGGGTGAATTGCCTCAGGCACCCGCTCAGCCGGCGCGACGCGCGAGATCGGTCGGGATCTCCGCGATGGAGGCGTTGGCGGAACCTGCAGTCAGCGGCTCCAGCGTGCCGATCGAGTGCCCTTGCTCGGCAAGATACTCGAGCCAGCGGTTCAGGAAGGAACTCATGCGCAGGCGCTGCTGGAAGATGCTGCGCGCCGGCCGCAGCGGCCCGATCGCGCGCGACAGGCGCCGGTCCGCGTGGCAGTGCATCACTTCGGCCATGTGCGCGTCGTGATACATGCGAAGCTGCGCCGAAGGCGCCAGCTCGCCGGTCTCGCCGTCCACGAAGCAATAGGTCAGGTGCAGATCAAGCGTGTAGCGGTGGCGTTCGAGCACGTCCAGCCTGACGTCGAGCCCGTCGTCCAGCGAGGACAGGTAGCTCCCGAGGGCGAGCCGCTGCGGCGCGAACAGGCGGGCGAGGCGATGATAGTTTTCCGCATAAAGCCCCATCAGCCAGGCGAAGCGGCCCGGCAGGACGTCGTGCGGTTTTTCGAGAACGGCGGACATGGCTCGACTATAAGGGCGGCACCCTTCGAAACCTAGTCTTATGCGCCCCTGCGATCGCGCGTAGAATGCGAAGCCTCACCGCGCGCGATCCGCTCGCGCGCGTACCCGCCTTCCTTCGAGTCACGTGCCGCGCCAAGCCGGCGCGGCACGCTCGATCACTTGTGAATCGCGATCGGCATGCGCAACGTCGGCAGCAGCACGCCGTCCGGCGTGAGCGCAAGCTCGCCGAAGCTCCAGCCGGCCGGCAGCGCACTGCCGTCGACCGTCACCGTGATCACCTGCGTCGCCCCGCCCGCGATCGTGAACGACGGCGGCGTTACATCGATCCCGCCACCGAGGCCGCTGCCGGTCAGCGTGTAGGTCTGATCGATCAGCGTCGTGCTGCGCAGCGTCCGCGTGAACGAGCACGAGGTCGCACAATCGGCGGATGCCATGCTGGCGAGATTCAGCGTCGAGAGATCGCCGCCGGCCGACGGATTGGCGTTCACGAAATTCTCGGTCGTCTCGTCCAGCACGAGCCCGGACAGCGCCGCGCGCGTCAGATCGACACGGCCCGAGCCGAGATCGAACGGATCGGTCGCGCTGCCGTCGGCGTTGATGAGGCCGTCGATCTTCGAGGTCATGTTGATCGCCGAGCGGACTTCGCTCGGCGTCCAGGTCGGCTGCACCGCGCGCAGCAGCGCGGCGGAACCCGTGATGTGCGGGCTCGACATCGATGTGCCGTTCTCCATCGCGGTGGAGCTCGCGCCGCCCTCCTCCGCCGTGTACGCGGCGAGAATGTCGACGCCGGGCGCCGTGATGTCCGGCTTGACCAGGTACTGGCCGCTGCTCGTGCGCGGCCCGCGCGAGCTGAAATCGGCGACGACGTCGCCTCGCTGCGGAAACGAGGCAGCGGGCAGCAGCAGCGAGGCGCGCGCGGCTTCAGGATCGCTTTCGATCTCCGCCCACACCGCATCCCAGTCCGCGCGCAACATCGACCACGAAGTCTGGCTCGCGCCGAGATTGATGAAGTCGCGGTCGACGAAGATCACGCCGATCGCGCCGGCGTTGAGCGCCGCCTGCCGCCGCGAGACGCTGCCGCAGTTGCTCGCGTTCTGATCGAGCGCGAGCACGGCGACGGCACCGAGGCGCGAGGGAGTCGAGACGGCCTCGAAGCCATCCGCGAAAATCGTGTCCCCCACGGGCTCCGCGGGCACCGTGAACGTGTCCGGCGCATACGGCGCGCAGCCGTCGTTGCTGCCGTCATCGAAGGTCGGGCTCTTCACGATCGGCACGTCGACCAGGTCCTCGGTCGGCAGCGGCGGCGCGGCCGGGCGCAACGGCAGATTCTGCGTGCCCGGCGGCGGCGTGCCGGGCGCGGTGAGGTTGAAGCGGAAGCCGACCACGTTGTCCTTGGTCGAGGCGGCGACGGTCTCGACCCAGGGCTCGGTGTGGTTGGTCGAGCCCGCGACGGGTCCGTCGTTGCCGGCCGAGGCGGCGACGAAGATGCCGGCGTCGACGGCGTTGCGGAACGCGATCGACACCGAATCACCCCACGGCGACACGCCACCGCTGATCGAGAAGTTCAGCACGTCCGCGCCGTCGATGACGGCCTGGTTCACGGCCTGCGAGGACGCCGTCGTCGGGCAGCCGGAGGTGCAGACGCGATAGGCAATGACGTTCGCATGCGGCGCGACGCCCGAGATTTCGAATGTGCCGCCGCCGAACGGCGCGATCCAGTGATTGCCCACGATCGTGCTCGCGGTGTGCGAGCCGTGGCCGTCGAGATCGTTGCCGCTGCGGTTCGGCGACGTGCTGGTGAAGTCGTACATGCCGATCAGCTTGTCATTGCAGTGGCCGAGATCGGCGTTCGGCGGCGTCGGCCCGCACAGGCCGAGGTAGACGCCGGCGCCGTTCGGATTCGTGTGGACGTAGCCGTCGATCGGCCCGACGGCCGCGAATGCGGGGCTCTGCCAGTTGATGCCGGTATCGAGATCGGCGACCACGATGCCTTCGCCCTGCGTGGCGATGCCGTTCGAGGCCGAGCCGTCCCAGATCGACGGCGCACCGATGAAGGAGGGGCCGCGGTCGGTGTGGAGCTGGCGCACTTCCTCGCGCTCGACCAGCTCGACGTCGTCGCGCCGGCGCGCGATCGTCGCCTCGCTCTTGTCGAGCTCGACGATGACTGCGTTCAGCGCGTGCTGCATCGTCGCGATGACCGTCAGCGGGCGACCGACGGCGGTCTCGAGGGATTGCACGAAGGCCGCCTGCCTTGTCGCGAGATAGTCGACGTACGCGCGCGATGCCGGCGCGTGCACGTCGAGCCGGCCCGCCTTGCGGCCGCTGGCGAAACGCGCGGCAGCGGCATAGCCCGCAATACCGCCGCGATACGTCGCGAGCGGTTCGCCTTTCAGCAGGATCGTGTAGCGGGCACGCGCCGTCGATGCCGTCCGCGGCGCCGCACCGTCGCCGCTGGCGGGCAGATCGGACGAGATCGCGAACGCCGGCGCGAGCGCAGCGGCTAGCAACACGGAGCGGATCGCCCCGGCGAGACGACGAGTGTGCACGACACGGTTCGTGAAAGCAGGCAAGGACATGGCGGACCCCCTGAATGTCCACTTGGGCGGGAACGGCGCCTCCCCGGCGCCGGACGCCGAGCATACGCATTTTCGATGCCGAGTGGACCGCCGCGACGGATTCGCGCCGGCCCGGCCCTCAGAACATGTGTCGCTCGATCCCGAGCGCGGCGAGGATCTTGCTCGCGATCTCCTCGATCGACGTGTGCGTCGTGTTCTGCACCGAGATGCCTTCGCGGCGGAACAGCCGGTCGGCCTGCTCGAGCTCCCAGCGGCACTGCTCGATCTTCGCGTAGCGGCTGCCGGGCCGGCGCGCCTCGCGCACCTGCGCAAGACGCTGCGGATCGATCGTGAGCCCGTACAGCCGGTTCCGAAACGGGGCCAGGCGCTTCGGCAGCTCGCTGCGTTCGAGATCTTCTTCGGTGAGCGGATAGTTCGCCGCCTTGACGCCGTAGTGCAACGCCATGTACAGGCAGGTCGGCGTCTTGCCGACGCGGGAGACACCGACGAGGATCAGGTCGGCGTCGTCGTAATTGACGTCGACGCCGTCGTCGTGCGTCAGCGCGTAGTTGGTCGCGTTGATGCGCGCTTCGTATTCGCCGAAGTCGGTGAGGCCGTGCGCCTTGCCCACACGCGGGGAACGCTTCGCCTCGAGCTCGACTTCGAGCGGCCCGATGAACGGCGCGAACACGTCGAGCATGAAGGCGCCGCTCTCGGCGACGAGATCGGAAAGCTTCTGGTCCATGATCGTGTTGACGACGATGGGCCTGACGCCGTTCTGCGCATAGGTGGTCTTGATGCGCAGCGCGGCCGCGCGCGCCTTCGCCTCGTCGTCGACGAACGGGATGCGATAGGTGGCGAAATCGACGCCGTCGAACTGCGTCAGCACGCTGTGGCCGATCGTCTCGGCCGTGATGCCGGTGCCGTCGGAGACGTAGAAGATCGTGCGGCGCATGGCGTTCCGTTCCCGGGCGGAGTGCGGAGTCTACGGAAAACGCGCGTTCGCCGGGCAGCGGCAGAGCTCGTGGCTTGTCTATGCCGGCGCAAACCCCGAAAATTGCGCACTCTCGCGGCCCTGCCGCGCCTTCTTCCCGATTCCGCAAACCCGGAGATCTTCCTTGAGCGATCTGGTGCTTTGGCTCGACGCGTTGCGCATGTCCGATCTCGGCAAGGTCGGCGGCAAGAACGCCTCGCTCGGCGAGATGATCGGCCACCTCGCGAAGCTCGGCGTGGCCGTGCCCGGCGGCTTCGCGACCACGGCCGACGCGTATCGGGACTATCTCGAAAACAGCGGGCTCGCCCAGCGCATCCGCGAACGGCTGAAGACGCTCGACGTCGAAAACGTCGATGCCCTGACGGCGGCCGGCAAGGAGATCCGCGGCTGGATCGTCGACACGGCGCTGCCGGCCGATCTCGACAAGGCGATCCGCCAGGCTTACGCAAAGCTGTGCCGCGATGCGGGCGCGGACAACGTCGCCGTGGCCGTCCGCTCCTCGGCGACCGCCGAAGACCTGCCCGATGCCTCGTTCGCGGGCCAGCAGGAAACGTTCCTCAACGTCGTCGGCATCGACGACGTGCTGCACAAGGTCAAAGAGGTCTTCGCCTCGCTCTACAACGACCGCGCGATCGCCTACCGCGTGCACCACGGCTTCAAGCACGAGGACGTGTTCCTCTCGGCCGGCGTGCAACTGATGGTGCGTTCGGACATCGGCGCGTCGGGCGTGCTGTTCACGCTGGACACGGAATCCGGCTTCCGCGACGCGGTGTTCGTCACCGGCAGCTACGGCCTCGGCGAAATGGTCGTGCAGGGCGCGGTCAATCCGGACGAGTTCTACGTCTACAAGCCGACATTGAAAGCCGGCAAACCCGCGATCCTGCGGCGCCAGCTCGGCGCCAAGCAACAGCGCATGGTGTATTCGTCGAAGCCCGGCGAGCGCGTCAGGATCGAGGATACGCCCGCCGCCGATCGCGCACGGTTCTGCATCAGCGACGCCGACGTGCACGAGCTAGCCAAGCAGGCGCTCGTCATCGAGCAGCACTACCAGCGCCCGATGGACATCGAATGGGCGAAGGACGGCGTGACCGGCAAGCTCTACATCGTGCAGGCGCGGCCGGAAACGGTGAAATCGCGCGTACGCGCCACGCAGGTCGAACGCTTCCAGCTCAAGCAGCGCGGCAAGGTGCTCGCCGAAGGCCGCTCGATCGGCCAGAAGATCGGCGCCGGCAAGGCGCGCGTGATCCGCTCGATCAAGGACATGAACCGCGTCGAGCCCGGTGACGTGCTGATCGCCGACATGACCGATCCGGACTGGGAACCCGTCATGAAGCGCGCCGCCGCGATCGTGACCAATCGCGGCGGCCGCACCTGCCACGCCGCGATCATCGCGCGCGAGCTCGGCGTGCCCGCCGTCGTCGGCACGGGCAATGCGCTCGACGCCGTGCCGGACGGCGCGGACGTCACCGTTTCCTGCGCCGAGGGCGACACCGGCTTCATCTACGAAGGCAAGCTCGATTTCGAGCGCATCACGGCCGACCTGGGCGCGATGCCGCCGGCGCCGCTCAAGATCATGATGAACGTCGCCAACCCCGAGCGCGCGTTCGATTTCGCGATGCTGCCGAACGCGGGCGTCGGGCTCGCCCGGCTTGAGATGATCATCGCGAGCCACATCGCCGTGCACCCGAAGGCGCTGCTCGAATACGACAGGCAGGATGCCGACATCAAGCGCCAGATCGACGAGCGCATCGCGGGCTACGCGAGCCCGGTCGACTTCTACGTAGACCGCCTCGCCGAAGGCATCGCGACGATCACCGCGGCCTTCGCGCCGAACCCGGTCATCGTGCGCCTGTCGGACTTCAAGTCGAACGAATACGCGAACCTCATCGGCGGCGCGCGCTACGAGCCGCACGAGGAAAACCCGATGATCGGCTTCCGCGGCGCGAGCCGCTACGTCGATCCGTCGTTCGCGGACGCGTTCGCGCTCGAATGCCGCGCCATGAAGAAAGTGCGCGACGAGATGGGACTGACCAACGCCTGGGTCATGATCCCGTTTGTGCGCACGCTCGACGAAGGCCGCAAGGTCATCGACGTGCTCGCGAAGAACGGCCTCAAGCGCGGCGAGAACGGCCTCAAGGTCATCATGATGTGCGAGGTGCCGTCGAACGCGCTGCTCGCCGAGGAGTTTCTCGAGATCTTCGACGGCTACTCGATCGGCTCGAACGACCTGACGCAGCTCACGCTCGGCCTCGATCGCGATTCCGGCATCGTCGCGAGCCTCTTCGACGAGCGCGACCCCGCGGTCAAGAAGATGCTGTCGATGGCGATCCAAACCGCGAGGAAGAAAGGCAAGTACGTCGGCATCTGCGGCCAGGGCCCGAGCGACCATCCCGATCTCGCCGAATGGCTGATGGATCAGGGCATCGAATCGGTATCGCTGAATCCGGATACGGTGGTCGATACGTGGCTGAAGCTCGCGAAGAAGAAGGCTGGCTAGCCGGCTGCGCACCCTCGCGCATTCGGAATGCAGCACTGCCGATGGCATGACCGCGCTCAAGCCGGCGCGAGCGCCTTTCGCATCGCTCCGAACCTGCGCCGGTATTGCGCCGGCGTCAGGTTCACGTTGCGCTTGAACAGCCGCCCGAAAAATCCCGCGTCCTCGTAGCCGACCGCGTTGGCGATCGCCTCGACCGGCTCGTCGCCGGATTCGAGCATCTGCTTGGCTTCCTCGAGCCGCAGCGTGTGCACGTATTCCAGCGGCGACATGCCGGTCGCCTTCTGGAAGCGGCGCTTGAAGGTGCGCTCGGGCAGCCCGCTCAGGCGCACCATCGCCGCGACCGGCGCAGCTTCGTGATAGTGCTCCGCGATCCAGACCTGGCAGCGCGCGATGACGGCGTCCTCGACATGCCGCGGGCGCGCGAGATGCGCGAACGGCTGCTGGCCGACCGCGTGCCAGTCGATCACGTTGACGCGTGCAGTCTGCATCGCGTGCTCGATGCCGGCGAGGCGTGCGATCAGATACAGCGCGAGATCGGCCCACGACGTGCCGCCTCCGGCCATGATCAGGCGCTGTCCTTCGCCGGAGACGACGAGCGCGCTCTGCGGCCGCATGCGGATGCGCGGATAGCGCTTGCTGATCGCATCGCAGAATGCCCAGTGCGTGGTGGCCTCGTGGCCATCGAGCAGGCCCGCCTCGGCGAACAGCAGCGCACCCGAGCACGCCGACGCGAGAATCGCGCCGCCGGCGTGGCAGCGCTTGAGCCATTCGATCTCGCGCTCGAACGAGTCCGCGCACGGAGCGTACGGATCGACCGCGACCTCAGGCACGCAGACGACGTCCGGCTGGCCGATCTCGTCGAGCCGGGCTTCGGGCCGTACGCTTATGCCGTTGATGACGCTGATCGGCTGCGACGCGGCCGATACGATGACGGGCTGGAGCACGCCCGGCCCGGGCTCGCCGGTGACGATGGCGTTCCAGTCGCGTCCGGCGGAATGGAACAGGTCGTACATGCCGTAGATGACCGATGCCGACGACTGCGGCAGGGCCAGGATCGCTATCAGGGGCTGGCGGGGGGTCGACATGGCCGATCCGTCCGATCCGCTGCCGAAATCGCTGGGGCGGCGCTGGACACCCCGGCGTATCGTGCGGACACCCTAGTAGATCAAAAGTGGAACCGTCATGCCATCACCCCTGGAGCTTCTACTCGACCCGATCTCGCTCACCGTGTTCGGCATCTACGCGGCGCTCATGCTGTGGGAATACCTCGCGCCCGCGCGGCCGCTGCCCCGCGCCAAAGCCTGGCGCCTGCGCGGGCTCGCCGCGTTCGCCACGTATTTCGCGGTGTCGAGCTACCTGCCGCTGCTCATCACGGAGTACCTGGAGCCGCTGCAGCTCTTCGACCTCACCGGCCTCGGCACGCTCGGCGGCGCCACCGTCGGCCTCCTCGTCTACGAGTTCTGCGGCTATCTCTATCACCGCAGCATGCACAGCTCGACGGTGCTCTGGCGCGGATTGCACCAGATGCACCACAGCGCGGAGCGCCTCGACACGTTCGGCGCGTTCTGGTTCCATCCGACCGACATGATCGGCTGGACGCTGGTCGCGAGCATCGCGCTGACCGTGATCGTCGGCCTGAGCGCCCAGGCGGCCACCGTCGTGCTGCTCACGGTGACGCTGCTCTCGATCTTCCAGCACACCAACGTGCGCACGCCGCGCTGGCTCGGCTACATCTTGCAGCGGCCGGAAAGCCACTCCTGGCACCACGCGCGCAGCCATCACCGCGACAACTATGCCGACCTGCCGCTGATCGACATGCTGTTCGGCACGTTCGACAATCCGCGTGATTTCGCGCCGGCGAACGGCTTCTATGACGGCGCCTCGCTGCGCCTGGCCGACATGCTGCTGTTTCGCGAGGTCGGCGAGCCACCGGCCATCGGCAAGGCGGCCGCCCAGGCAGCGGGCTGAGGTCATGCCGCGCCCGCTTGCGGCGGCGTCGGGGGATGCCTCACGATAGCCCTGACCGCCGCCGTCCGGATCGCCTGTCCTTCATGCGCACATTGCTGCTGCCTGCCGCATTCGCCTTGTTCGTGAGCTCTGCGCAGGCAGCAGAAATCGATCTCTCCGCCGGCGCGAGTGCGACGGTCGGCGTGCGCTGGGCGGGAGCCGTCTTCATCGACGTCGCCGGCGGCACGACCGAATGGGCCGACCTGCACTGGCAGCCGACGGCGAGCGTGGGATGGATCGGATCGCGCAACGACCCCGGCGACAACCTCGAGCACGACGTCGGCCTCGTCGGCGCGGGCGTGCGCCTCGTCGACTGGTGGCGCGGCGCCTTCCTCGGCTTCGAAGTCGCCTATGCGAGCCCGCGCACCGATGCGCTGAGTAGCCACGAGCAGTTCATCAGCTCGCTCGGCTGGCGAGGCGATCGCTACGTGCTGATGGTGCGCCACATCTCGAACGCGAACCTCTTCGGCGGCCGCAATCTCGGCGAAACGATGGTGCTCGCCGGCTTTCGCTTCTGACGGCTCGCATCGGTGCATAGGGTGGGCTTCAGCCCGCCGTCGAAAACTTGCGAAAAAATCGAGGTGGGCTGAAGCCCATCCTGTGCGTGCGTCGTCACTGCCCGGCTTCGGGCCGGCGATGGACGACGCCGTCCTTCATCACGAACACGGGGTTTCGCAGCGCGGCGATGGCGGTGCTCGGATCACCCTCGAACGCAGCGAGGTCTGCGCGAAGGCCGGGCGCGATGCGGCCGATGCGCGAGTCCTGGCGCAGGATCTTCGCGGCGACGTCGGTCGCGGCATGCAGCGCCTTCGCAGGCGTCATGCCGTACTTCACCATCCATTCGAGCTCGCGCGCGTTTTCGCCGTGGCGGAACACGCCGACGTCGCTGCCGTTGCCGATGATTACGTCGATTTTCAGCGCGACGCGGAACGCGCGCTCGGCTTCGCGCATGCGCGGCGTCGGCTCGCCGCCCGGCTCGTAGTGCTCGAAGTACTGGCCGATGGCGGCCACTGCGGTCAGCGTCGGCATGTACGCGACATTGCGCTGCTTCATGAGGCGCAACGTCGCCTCGCTCGCGCCGTCGCCGTGCTCGATCGTGTCGACGCCCGCCTCCACCGCCATGCGTACGCCGGCGTCGCTGCCCGCATGCGCGGCGACCGGCCGACCCATCCGGTGCGCGGTATCGACGATCGCCTTCATCTCGTCGGCGCTCAGCGTCGGCAAGGTCTCGCCGTTCGGTCCCACGCGGTAATCCGCGTAGAACTTGATCCAGTCCGCGCCGCGCGCCGCCTGCTCTCGCGTCGCGCGCGCGGCGTCGTCGGCGCCACTGATCGCCTGCGCGCCCTGCGGAAGATCGAGATCGGGCCGGAATCCCTTCGGGCCCGGTCCGTAGCCTGCCGTCGCGACGATCGCGCGCGTCGCGACGAAGAGGCGCGGTCCCGGAAGCCATCCTTCGTCGATCGCACGCTTGACGGACACGTCGGCGAATCCCGCGCCTTCGGTGCCGAGATCGCGCAGCGTCGTGAAGCCGGCGAGCAGCGTGGCGCGCGCGTGCTCGGCGGCTTTCAAGGTGCGGTACTCCTGCGGCTCCTTCAGCACCTGATCGTTCCAGAGCGTCTCGTCGTACGGGTGCAGGAAAAGATGCGAGTGCAGATCGATCAATCCGGGCGTCAGCGTCGCGCCCGGAAGCTCGATGCGCGTCGCACCGTCTGCATCGATCGCAGCGCGGGGACCGACGGCCGCGATCGCGCCGTCATGGACCCGCACCGCCCAGCCGGCGTGGGAAGCATCGCCCTCGGCTGTCCAGACGCGGTCGGGCAGCAGCAGCCAATCCGCTGCCGCGGCGGACATCGCAAGGCCCGACGAAAAGACCGACATCAGAATCGACAGCGCGGCTCGCATGGGACGGCTCATTCGTGGAAAGCGATCGAGCGTATCGGATCGGAGGCGAAGGTTCGAACCTTCAAAAAGATCCCGTTGCACGCCCGCCCGCTAATACGTACTATTGTACGTATGCGAGCCGCCCTCACCCCCAACCAGCAACGCGTGCTCGACTGGATCCGGCGCTATTTCGATCGTCACGGCCGCGCGCCCACCCTGAGAGAAATCGCGGAAAATCTTGGGCTTAGAAGCCATACCTCAGCCCAGGATTACGTCGATGCGCTGATCCGCAAGGGCGCGCTCGAGCGTCTGCCGCATAATAAGCACGTCCACCGAGGCCTTGGCCTGCCGGACCGATCGCGGGCACCGGCGGCGACCCCACTTCCCCTCGTCGGTCGGGTCGCCGCCGGAAGCCCCATCCTCGCCGCGGAAAACATCGAAGCGCACCACGACGTCGACGCCGCCCTGTTCCACCCGCGCGCCGATTACCTCCTGCGCGTGGTCGGCCTCAGCATGCGCGATGCCGGCATCCTCGACGGCGATCTGATCGCGGTCCACAAGAGCGACACCGCCGAGCACGGCCGCATCGTCGTCGCGCGGCTGGACGACGAAGTCACCGTCAAGCAGCTCGAAAGGCGCAACGGCCGCGTGCGCCTGCTGCCCGCCAATCCCGATTTCGCGCCGATCGAGATCGATCCGCGCCGTCACGCGTTCGCGATCGAAGGGCTCTACGTCGGCCTGATCCGCACCAGTCCCAACGCACGACAAGGATGAGTCGTCATGTTCACGAGCACCTCCGAAGCGGTTGCCGCCGCCCTCGCTCCTTCCGACTTCGCGCAAGCGCCGCCGCTCGCGCGCAAGCCCGCGCGCACGCCGCGTGAGGAAGCCGCGCTGGCCGAAGTGCTGCGTCATCCCGGCATCTGGCGCCGCGGCACGGCCGCGCGCGCAAGCATCGACGCGCAGCCGACCGGCCTCGCCGAGCTCGACGCCTGCCTCCCCGGCGGCGGCTGGCCGCGCGGCGCGCTCAGCGAAATCCTGATCGAGCACGACGGTATCGGCGAGTGCAGCCTGCTGCTGCCCGCGCTCGCGGCGATCACGCAGACGAAGCAGCGCGTCGTCTTCGTCGCGCCGCCGTACATCCCGTATCCGCCCGCGCTCGCCGCGGCCGGCGTCGACCTCTCGCACGTCGTCCACATCGGCGCCGGCGCCGCCGACACGCACTGGACGGCCGAGCAGTGCCTGCGCGCCGGCTGCTGCGGCGCCGTGCTGAGCTGGATGCCGACGACCGATTACCGCCAGCTGCGCCGCCTGCAGCTCGCCGCCGAAACGGGCGCCGCGATCGGCTTCGTGTTCCGCCCGCTCGCCGCCGCCAGGGAAACGAGCCCGGCGGCGCTGCGCGTGCAGGTCACGATTTCGAATGGTTTTTCGAAGATCGACATCCTGAAATGCCGCGGCTTGCAAAGACACGAGCTGGCATTGCGCTCGGCTTGACGCGCAATCATGAAAATGAGGGGTCTCATCGCCTTGCTGGAATCCCAGGGATGGTTCCAGCGCGTCAGAAAGGCAGTCACCGGCAGTTTGACATCGCTGGAAGAAGGGCACGATCACCGTTTCCGGCAAACCGAGCGTCGATATTCCCGTCGGCACTCTTCTCAGTATCTTGAAACAGGCCGGCCTCAAGTAGGAGTATTTCACCCATGCGCTACATGGTTGTCATCGAGCAGGGACCGGACAGTTTCGGCGCCTACGTTCCCGATCTGCCGGCATTGCCACGGCGCAAACGCGCGAGGAAGTCCTGCGTCTGATCCGCGAAGCCATCGAGTTCCATCTCGAAGGTCTCAAGGACGAAGGCGTTTCGTTGCCGCAGCCGCACTCGTTCAGCGAGTTCGTCGAAGTGCGCGCCTGACCGCGCTGCGGTCGATTCCCGGAATTCCTTAGCCTTCTCGGAGCCGCGATGCTCTGGGCCTGCCTCCGCTTTCCCCGACTTGCGCTCGAAGCCGTTTGCGGCAATGCCGGCGCCTCGTGGCGTGCGCCCACGGCCCTCATCGACGGCCCGCAGCAGCGCCGCTGCGTCGTCCTCGCCGACGACGAAGCGCAGAAAACCGGCGTGCGCAGCGGGCAATCGCTGGCGGCAGCGCAGGCGCTCTGCCCCACGCTGTCGACGAGTCCGCGCGATCCGGCCGCGGAGCGGCAGACGCTCGCGTCGATCGCAGCCTTCGCCTATCGCTTCAGCGCGGATGTCAGCATCAGGGATCCCGATGCGGTATTTCTCGAGATCGGCGCCAGCCTGAAGCTGTTCGGCGGCCTTGCGCCGCTCCTGCGACGGCTTCGCTGCGAAGTCGCCGCGTTCGGATTCGAGTGCTCGATGGCCGTGGCACCGACGGCCACGGCCGCGCGCGTGCTCGCCGCGCACGCCGACGGCATCGCGATTCCCGGCATCGCCCCGCTCACCAACGCGCTCGGCGCGGTGCCGCTGGCCCTCGGCGGATTCGACGGCGACACGGTCGCCGCGCTGAGCGGCATGGGCTTCCGGACCCTGGGCGATCTCTTCCGTCTGCCGCGCGCCGAGCTCGCCCGCCGCGTCGGGCAGGATTCGCTCGATCATCTCGATCGCATGCGCGGCCTCGCCCCCGAAAGCCTGCCGCGCTTCCGTCCGGCGGACCGCTTCGAACGCCGCATCGAGTTTCCATGCGGCATCGAATCCAGCGTGGCGCTCGCGTTTCCGCTGCAGCGGCTGATCCGCGAGCTGGTGGTCTTTCTCGTCGCCCGCGACGGCGGCGTGCAGCGCTTCTCGCTGGTGCTCGCGCACGAGCGCGGCGCGACGACGCGTGTCGATGTCGGCCTGCTCGCTCCGCAGCGTGATGCGGCGTCATTGTTCGAGCTTGCGCGCGCGCGGCTCGAACGCATCGAGCTGCCGGCGCCGGTCCATGCGCTGAGTCTGCGCGCCGACGATCTGCCGCCGCTCTGCCCGCTGCATCGCGACCTGTTCGATGCCGGCCGCCGTGAAGCGCTCGACTGGCCGGCGCTGGCCGAACGCCTGCGCGCGCGCCTCGGCGATAGCGCTCTGCATGGCCTTCGCTGCGTCGCCGATCACCGGCCGGCTCGCGCCTGGCGCTTCACTTCGCTCGCCGAAAGTCCACGCGATTCCGGCGATTCTTCGGAAAAGGCCTCCGACGATCCCGCGGTCGTCGGCATCCGCAAGCCGGTCCGGCCCTTCTGGCTGCTCGAACGGCTGATCCGCCTGCCCGCCGCGCCGACCCGCGTGCTGGCCGGGCCCGAGCGCATCGAAAGCGGCTGGTGGGACGATCACGACAACGTGCGCGATTACTACGTGATCGAGACGCACCTCGGCCAGCGCGCATGGGCATTCGTGCCCGCCGGCTCGGCCAGCGGCTGGATGCTGCACGGCTGGTTCGCATGATGACCACGCCACGCAAACGGCCGCGGAAGCTGCGCAAGCCGATCGAGCCCGATCTGCCCGGCGCCCACGACGACGATCCGCGCAGCGCCCTGGCGCGCGAGCGGCGAAGGCATCGCGACCGGCACGATGCGCCGGGCATGCAAGGCGATACGCACGATGCGGACCGTGGAAACAGAGGCTTCGAGTCCGCAGACAAAGCGGACGCCGACACGTCATCCGCGCCCCGCTACGCCGAGCTGCACTGCCTCTCGAATTTCTCGTTCCAGCGCGGCGCGTCGAGCGCGAGCGAGCTGTTCGAGCGCGCGAAAGCGCTCGGCTATGCTGCGCTCGCGATCACCGACGAGTGCTCGCTGGCCGGCATCGTGCGTGCGTTGGAGGCCTCGCGCGAGACGAAGCTGAAGCTCATCGTCGGCACCGAAGTGCGGCTCGTCGACGGCCCGAAGCTGGTTCTGCTCGCGATGAGCCGCGAAGGCTATTCCGACATCTGCCGGCTCATCACGACGGGATGCCGCCGCAGCGAGAAAGGCGAATACCACCTCACCCGCGCCGACGCGGAGCTGCTCGGCACCGGCGTGGCCGTGCTCTGGGTGCCGGATGCGGACCCGCACGCGCCATCCGCGAAATCCGCGAAGCGCCGGGCGAAGATCCGCGCCGAAGCAGCCTCGTGCCTCGACGAGCACGGCGCGTGGATCGCCGGCCGTTTCGCCGGGCGCGCATGGATCACCGCGGAGCTGCACCGCGGCCCGGACGACCGCGCGCAGCTCGCGCGGCTCTGCCGGCTCGGCCAGCGCCACGGCCTGCCGCTCGTCGCCGCCGGCGACGTGCACATGCACGTGCGCGCAAGGCGCGCGCTGCAGGACGTCATGACCGCGATCCGGCTCGGCACGACGGTCGCCGAGGCCGGCCACGCGCTGTTTCCGAACGGCGAGCGGCATCTGCGCCGCGTCGCCGATCTCGAATCGCTGTATCCGCCGGAGCTGCTCGCGGAAACGCTGCGCATCGCCGCGCTCTGCACGTTCGACATGGACGAAGGCCTCGGCTACCAGTATCCGCACGAGATCGTGCCGCCGGGCATGAGCGCGCCGGAGTATCTGCGCCAGTTGACCTTCGAAGGCGCCTTCCGGCGGTTTCCGCAGGGCATCTCGCAGAAGCTCCGCGCGACGCTCGAGAAGGAGCTCGCGCTGATCCATCGCAAGGGTTACGAAGCGTTCTTCCTCACTGTCTACGACATCGTGCGCTGGGCCAGGGAGCACGGGATTCTCTGCCAGGGCCGCGGCTCGTCGGCGAACTCCGCGGTCTGTTTCTGCCTCGGCATCACCGCCGTCAATCCCGAGGAAGGCCATCTCCTGTTCGAGCGCTTCCTTTCCGACGAGCGCGACGAGCCGCCCGACATCGACGTCGACTTCGAGCACGAGCGGCGCGAGGAAGTCATCCAGTACGTGTACCGCAAGTACGGCCGCGCGCGCACCGCGCTGGCGGCGACGGTGATCAGCTATCGCGGAAAGAGCGCCATCCGCGACGTCGGCAAGGCGCTCGGCCTGCCGGCCGACCAGCTCGATGTCCTTGCCGCGATGTTCTCGCGCATCCGCAGCGGGAAGTCGCGGGACGCCTCGCTGCGCGAGCGCGGCTTCGATCCGTCGAGCCCCGTGCTGGCCAGGCTGTTCGCGCTGACCGAAGACCTGATCGGATTTCCGCGCCATCTCTCGCAGCACGTCGGCGGCTTCGTGATCTCCGAGCATCCGCTGTACACGCTGGTGCCGGTCGAGAACGCCGCGATGCCGGACCGCACGATCATCCAGTGGGACAAGGACGATCTCGAGACGATGAAGCTGCTCAAGGTCGACTGCCTCGCGCTCGGCATGCTGACCTGCCTTCGCAAGTGCTTCGATCTCCTGCGCGTCCACAAGGGCATTGCGCTCGATCTCGCCGGCGTTCCCTCCGAAGACGAGGCCACCTACCGGATGATCCGCAGGGCGGACACCGTCGGCGTGTTCCAGATCGAGTCGCGTGCGCAGATGTCGATGCTGCCGCGGCTCAGGCCCGCCACGTTCTACGATCTCGTCATCGAAGTCGCGATCGTGCGTCCCGGCCCGATCCAGGGCGGCATGGTGCATCCCTACCTCAGGAACCGGAACGCGCCAAAAAGCGTCGTCTACGAATCCGAGGCGATCAGGGACGTGCTCGGGCGCACGCTCGGCGTGCCGATCTTCCAGGAACAGGTCATGGAGCTTCTGCGCGTCGCCGCGGATTTCACGCCGGGCGAGGCCGACCAGTTGCGCCGCTCGATGGCCGCGTGGCGGCGCAAGGGCGGCCTCGGGCATTTCCAGCAGCGCATCTTCGACGGCATGAAGAAGAACGGCTACTCGCGCGAGTTCGCCCAGCGGATCTTCAGCCAGATCCAGGGCTTCGGCGAGTACGGATTCCCCGAATCGCACTCGTACAGCTTCGCCCTGCTCGCCTACGTCTCATCCTGGCTCAAGTGCCATCACCCGGAAGCGTTCACGTGCGCGCTGCTGAACTCGCAGCCGATGGGCTTCTATCAACCTTCGCAACTGATCCAGGACGCACAGCGCCACGGCGTGCGCGTCCTGCCGGCGGATGTCGTGTGCAGCGGCTGGGACAACGCGCTGGAGCGCGACGGCGACGGCACGCTTGCGCTGCGCATGGGCCTGCGCCAGATCCGCGGCCTCTCCGAAGACCTTGCCGCCCGTCTCGTCGCCGCGCGCGAGGAAGCGCCGTTCGCGGACGTCGCCGACATGACGCGCCGTGCGCGCGTCAACGCCGGCGAGCGCGCGCGCCTCGCCGACGCCGGCGCGCTGCAAAGCCTCAGCGGACATCGCTATCGCGCGCGCTGGGACAGCGCCGGTGCGGAAGTGACGACGCCGATGCTGACGAAGGCCGCCATCCGCGAGCGCCGCGTCGCGCTGCGCCGGCCTTCGCTGCGCGAGGACGTGATGACCGATTACAGGACGCTCGGCCTCTCGCTGCAGCACCATCCGCTGTCGCTGGTGCGGGCGGAGCTGGCGCGGCGGCGCGTGTCGCCGGCGAGGGTCACGCTCGACGCCGGTCATCACGGCCGCCGCCTGCGCTGCGCGGGCCTCGTCACCGTGCGCCAGCACCCCGGCACGGCGAAAGGCGTCACCTTCGTCACGCTCGAGGACGAGACGGGCCAGGTCAATGTCGTGGTCTGGCGCGCGCTGGCCGAGCGGCAGCACCGCGTCCTGCTCGAATCGGTGGTGATGTGCGTGGACGGCGTGCTCGAAGCCAGCGACGGCGTGCACCACCTCATCGCTCACCGGCTGCACGACTACAGCGCGCTGCTGCCCGAGCTTTCGTTCGCATCGCGGAATTTCCACTGACCATGCGCTTCCCCCTCTCCCGCTTGCGGGAGAGGGCCGGGGTGAGGGAATCTTGTGGAAGCGTTTCGTCGAGACTGCTCAATCTGCAGCAGCGAGCAGAGGAACTTCCGCGCTGACGAAATCTCATCGCAAGACCACCCTCACCCTGCCCTCTCCCGCAAGCGGGAGAGGGTAAAAAGCGGGTTCACAAGGGAATCGGGCGCTATGGAATCGGGCGCTATGAAATGGAACGCTCAAAGCTCCCGTGCGGCGATCATCGCGGTGATCGCCTGCACGTCGCCGTCCATCGCGCGGTCGCGTTCCATGAAAGGAATGCGCTCGCGGATTTTTGCGTGGGCGTTGCGCACCGCGGTGCCGGCGCGGAAGTCGGCGGTTTCGGCAAGCGCGCGCATCAGCGCCTGCACTTCGGATTCGAACTGCGCGCGCGACGGATGGCCCGCGTCCGGCGCATTGCCGATCTTGCCGGCGAGCGCGCGCCAGTCGCCGCGCGCGGCGAGGCGGCGCGCGGCGTTCAGCATGTCCTGCCGGTAGTCGAGCGCCTGCGCCGCGGTGTAGAGCTCCAGCGCGAGCACGTGGCCGAGATCCTCGGTCATTTCCAGCACGTGCCGCGCCTCGTTGGCGCCCATCGACACGTGATCTTCCGCGTTCGCGCTGGTCGGAATCGAATACACGGACGCCGGATGCGCGCGCGTCGCGAGATCGTTGACCAGCGCCGCGGCGGTGTACTGCACGATCATGAAGCCCGAATCGGTCGCGTCCTCGTTGCCGATCAGGAAGGCGGGCAGCCCGTCACTGATCGCGGGATCGACCAGCTTGTTGAGCCGCCGCTCGGAGATCGACGCCAGCACCGGAATCGCCGCCTTCACGTAGCTCATCGCCAGCGCGAGCGGCATGCCGTGGAAGTGGCCGGCCGACACAACCTGATCCTCGATGACTTTCGCCTCCCTGGCGTCCGGGAAGATCAGGGGATTGTCGGTGACCGCGTTGAGCTCGATGTCGACGACACGGCACGCCTGCGCAATCGCGTCGCGCACCGCGCCGTGCACCTGCGGAATGCAGCGCAGGCAGTAAGCGTCCTGCGGTTGGTGCTTCTTGCCACCCCGGAACGGCAGGAAGCGCTGGTAGAACGCCTCGCGGCCGTGGCGCTGCGAAGGCGGCACGTAATCCCAGGCGATGTCGAAGCGCTGCTTCCGATCCTCGGGCTCGCTCCACGAATCCGCCAGCCAGGTCTTGAAGCGCGGCACGAGGTGATACGGAATGTCGATCAGCGTCGAGCCTTCCAGCAGCTCGCGAATGTGGCGCGCAGCTTCGACCTGCCCCGGATGCGGACGCAGCGCGTGCACTTCCTCCTGGAACGCGCCGCCGCGGCCGGCGAACGCTTCCAGCGTCATCGCCGCGGCGAGATCGGCGGTTTCCTGCAGCGATTCCAGCCGATCCAGCGCCAGCACCGCGCAGGCCAGCATCTGCGTCGTGCCGTTGTTGAGCGCCAGGCCTTCCTTGAAGGACAGGCGGATCGGCGACAGCCCGGCGCGACGCAAGGCCACCGCGCCCGGCAGGCGCTCGCCGCGGTAGAACGCCTCGCCGCCGCCGAGCAGCACGATCGCGAGATGCGACAGCGGCGCGAGATCGCCGCTCGCGCCGACCGAGCCCTTCTCCGGAATCACCGGCACGACGTCGCGGTTGAGCAGCTCGACCAGCGCCTCGAGCGTCGTCACACGCACGCCGGAGTGGCCGCGCATCAGCGTGTTGATGCGGATCACCAGCATCGCGCGCACCACCTCGGCGTCGAACGGCTTGCCGACGCAGACCGCGTGCGTGACGATGAGATTGTGCTGCAGCTCCTCCATCAGCGAGCCTTCGGGCGTCTCGGGGTTGCCGCCCGGCAGCTCGTCCCGCGCGCGGTGCGCGCCGAGCAGCTTGTCCGCATTGCTGCCGAAACCCGTCGTGACGCCGTAGATAGGCTCGCCGCAGCTCACCTTGTCGGCGAGGAAATCCGCGGCGCGCCGCACGTGCGCGAGCTGCGCCGGGTCCAGCGCGATCTTCGCGCCGTGACGCGCGACGGCGACGACGTGGTCGCGCGTCAGGCTGTTGCCGTCGAGAAGAATGGTGTGGTCCATGGTGTCGTGTCGGAACGCCGTGCCTAGCCCGGCTGCGCGCTCTTCTCGCGCAACGTCTGCGCCAGCGCGGCGCGCGGTATTTCGTACTGTTCCTGCTTCTTGAGATCCTTGACCGTCACGACGTTCTTCGCGATCTCGTCCGGCCCCAGCACGATGACGAATCGGATGCCGGTGCGGTCGGCGTACTTGAACTGGCGCGCGAGCTTGCCCGGCTCGATGACGGCTTCCGTATTGATGCCGGCCTCGCGCAGCTCCGCCGCCAGCGCGAGATAGCGCGGCAGCTCGGCCTCGTCCATCTGCGAGACCAGCGCCTGCACCGTGCTGCAGCCGGCGCCGATGATGCCGGCCTCGCGCAACTGCCAGAAAAGGCGCGTCGCGCCGATCGAGATGCCGACGCCCGGCAGCTTCGACTTCGTGTAGTGGCTGGCGAGATTCTCGTAGCGCCCGCCGGAGCAGATCGAGCCGATCTCCGGATGCTCGTTCAGCGTCGTCTCGTAGACCGTGCCGGTGTAGTAATCCAGCCCGCGCGCGATCGAGAGATTCAACGCGAAATGCGTCTCCGGCACGCCGAACGCCTGGATCAGCGTCAGCACTTCCTTAAGCTCCGCCCGGCCCTGTTCCAGGTTCTCGTCTCCCGCGCCGAGCGCGTCGAGCTTCGCCAGCGCATCGGCCAGCGAGGTCGAGCGCGTCTGCACCAGCGCCAGCAGCCGGTCCGCGACATCCAGGGAAAGCCCGAACGGATCGTCCATCAGCGTCGCGCGCACGCGCTCCGCGCCGCGCTTGTCGAGCTTGTCCACCTCGCGCAGCACGTCCGCCTGCCGCGCGGGATCGCCGATGCCGAGCGCCTGCAGGCAGCCGCGCATCAGCTTGCGGTTGTTGATCTGGATCGTGAACGGCCCGATCGCGAGATCGCGGAACACGCTGTAGATCACCGCCGGCAGCTCGGCGTCGTAGCGCACCGACAGCGTGTCCTTGCCGACCACGTCGATGTCGCACTGGTAGAACTCGCGGAAGCGCCCGCGCTGCTGGCGCTCGCCGCGGTACACGCGCTGGATCTGGTAGCGGCGGAACGGGAACGCCAGCTCGCGCTCGTGCTCGGCCACGTAGCGCGCCAGCGGCACGGTGAGATCGAAGCGCAGCGCAAGCTCGGGCTTCTCGCCCTGCTCCATCGAGCCCGTGGACTGCACGAAATACACCTGCCGCTCGGTCTCGCCGCCCTCCTTGGTCAGGAGGATGCTGGCGAACTCCATCACCGGCGTCTCGATCGGCAGAAAGCCGAAGCGCTCGAAGTTGCGCCGGATCGCGTCCAGCATGCCCTGGAACGCCACCTGATCGAGCGGCAGCAGCTCCAGCACGCCGGGCATGGTGCGGGCTTGCGTCACGGCCATCGGAACCCTCGGAACCGGCCGCGCGGCAGCGCCGCCGCGGCGAAAACGGGAGCCCGATAGCGTAGCAGATGCGCCCGCTGCGGCCGCCCTCCGCCCGCTCCAGAGCGCCGCCCGGCGCCGGAATTGTTGCGCTGCGACGGCCCGCCCCGTTACTATGCGCGCCCGCTTGCGCACAGCCGGTTCCGGCCGCCGCAATCTCCGGCCCGCGAGACCGGATCCCATCTTCGGGGTGTAGCTCAGCCTGGTAGAGCGCTACTTTCGGGAGGTAGAAGTCGGAGGTTCGAATCCTCTCACCCCGACCAATGAATCAGTAACTTACGAGAAGCCGGCCTAGTGCCGGCTTTTTCGTCCCAGCAGTATCCCAGCAATTCACGTCACATCTCGGGTCTGTCTCGTTCCTTGAGACTAGCGCGGCTATCCTGCGCAGACGGGGAAATTCAGAACGCGCTCACATGCTGCAACCGCGACTTGAGCCGCGGCCAACTGCGGCTCCTGTGCACGTTCGTGCTCCCATGTCACGCCTCACGGAGAGCTGACCACGTGCAACCGTCCGGAGACCGCATCAAACCGCCCCACACCGCGATCAGGCGGCGGGTGTCTGGGTATTCGCATGTCGTCGAGTTTGACGGCTATCTCGATCTGCCTCGGATTCCCTGCCGTCGCAATGCCGCCGAACGCTTTCCACCGCAGCGCCCCGGAGCAATCTCGCTAGCTGACGGAACCTGCGTTCGTCTGCCGAAAATGATGCACTCGTCCCCGGTCCACCTACTGACGCTTTGGTGGAAAATGTTCACAAATCGGGGATAGACCGCGGAGCGGCAGAATCCAAATTGGGGAATGGCATGAACGACAGTCTACTGTCACGCGCCCGCGCCAAGTTGGAGCGCGAAGTGCTTGAAATCGAACACCGCACCGACCTGACCGACGAGCAGAAGGCCGACCGCATCGTCGTGATCTTCTCCACCGCCTGCGCAGGCATCGCCGTTCAGCCCATTCCCTTTGCGGACTTCTTCATCCTGACCCCCTTGCAAGCCTTCATGGGCGCGCGCCTGGCAGCCATCCGCGGCGTCCGCCTGAGCGAGCAGGAATCCACGGACATCCTCAAGCAGCTGATGAGTGTCGTCGGCATGGGCTTCGTGGCCCAGCAACTGGGAATCGCCGCAGCCAAGATCCTGTTTCCGATCTTCGGCGGCGTAGCGACGTTGCCCGTGGTATTCGGCCTGACATACGCCATCGGCACGGTGATGGACAAGTTCTTCGTCTACAAGGCAGCGGGCCGCACCTTGAGCAAGGACCAGATCAGGGACATCTGGAAAAACGCCAGGCGCAAGGGCAAGAAAGAAGGCAAGCAACGCGAGGCGTCGATCAGGCGGGACACCGATGAAACGCGTTGAACCGGCGGTCCATTACGTGCGCAGGAATTTCGACGAGGCTGCCATCCTGGCGGTAGCCGGCAAGGTTGCGTTCGAGTCGGATCCCCATTTTTCCGAGTCCGAGCTTGCCGTGATAGCGGCCATGCAGCGCGCCCACCCGTCTGCGGGCGGCGACCCCGAAGCGCTGGGCCGTTGGTTGGCAGCGATGGATGAGGATCAGATTCAGGGTGTTGTTAGCAACACCAAGGGAGTCCTGCACGAGATGGAGTTTGTGCGGCTCGAAAACGAAGATGGCGACTCGGTACATGCCGCCCTGTACCCCGATACCAACCATCCAGGAACCGACGTCATGTTCGTGGACGACGCGACCGGGCAGACCTGGGATGTCCAGCTCAAGGCAACCGACGACGCTTCATATGTGCAGGCCTGGATCGACGGCCATCCCGATGGGCACATCGTGGTGACGAGCGAGCTAGCCGAGCGGATGGGCTTGCCGGATTCGCACATGACCGACCATGGGTTGACCGTGCGGACCGACGACGTCGTCGATCGGCTGGTGGACGCCAATCATGACAGCGACATCTGGCATTACTTTCCTGTCATGTCGGCCGCCTCGCTTTCCCTGGTGGTCTGGGCTTTGTGGCAACGGTACCGCCGCGGTGCAATTAGCTTCGATCAATTCAAATGGATGGCCGCGCGCGCGACGGGAATGAAAGTCACGAAGATCGCTTTGTTGTCCCTCGCCATGACCGTTCCGGGCTTGAACGTAGTTACGGGTGCGGCGCTTGTGGCAAAGCTGCTTTTTTCCAGCGCGAACGTCTTGCGCATCGCAACGCGAGCATCCGGTACACCGAAAGTAGCTCGCGCATGATCGTTTTGCCGTAACCGATCTTCGGAAAGACCTCCGCTTTGCAACGATCGCAGAAGCCACACTACACAGGCGACATAGGCATGGCATTTTCTACCGATGAGTCCATCTGGAACTCCTTCCTGGCTGAGTGGCCAATAGAGCGCCTACGAACAATGACGCTCAAGGAATACACACAGGCCGGCGATAGACACTGTTTCACGAACTGGATGGAAGGCGGTCTCGACAGCTACGGCAGCATCTGGGGCGGCTCGGCATTCAAGTTCGGTATCTACTCGCGCAACGAACACGCGCCAAAACAGGGTGATACGGCGAACGCCTACGACACCGACTACGGTTGGTATCGGCGATTCGGTGCAACGCACGATGCAGCGTTCGAAATCGTGCGCAAGGAAGTTGTCGCGGTCGCTGAGGCGGCGCGCGCGGGCCGATGGAGCGAGATCGACGCCAGTGAGCTCGGCCCTTCCTATCGCTGGAAGATCGCTTTCCACTACCAGGATCGCATGCAGCCGCGTCTGTTTCCGGGCGTGTTCCTTCGCCAGCCATTGCTGCACGCCTGCGGCCTTCCGGACAACGACAGGACCACGCCACTGAGCGCGCTCTATATCCGTGTTGCTGATCAGCGCCGCGCCGACGAGCCCCTGATGGAGTTCAGTCGTCGGGTCTGGCGTAACTGGGTGATGGCGACGCCATTACGGGTCAAAATGACGGAGGGCGCGATTCGCAACGGGTACGTCCCGATCAACCTTGTCAATGCGCCGTTCCCGGAATCGGTTCGAGGCGGCGACAGCGATGCCGACGCCGGTGAACCCGTTCGGTTCCGAACCGATACCGGCTGGACGTTCGAGAGCGACATCCGCGCGCCGGGCGACAGCGGGCGCATTCGCACTCGGTTCGGCCGTTATTTCCAAGAGCGCAACGTAGAGCCCGGCGATGTGATTCAGATTCAGCCGGACGACGAAGGTGTTTACGTCATCACCCACCTTCCCAGGGGCGCTCTATCGGCCGCCGCATCATCCGCTAAGCCACAAGCGTCCGTATCGCGCGCCGTGAGCGAACCCATGTCTGAGCACGCTGCCATGCCCGTCAATAAAATTCTTTTCGGTCCGCCTGGCACCGGCAAGACGTACCACGCCGTGAACGAAGCGCTGCGCATCATCGATGCGCGGTTCCTTACCGAAAATGAAGGCAATCGCGCGGCATTGAAGAAACGCTTCGACGAGCTTGTCCACGCGGGTCGGATCCGCTTCGTCACATTCCATCAGAGCTTCAGCTACGAAGATTTCGTCGAAGGCATCCGCGCTTCGGCCGACGAAACGGGCGCCTTGCGCTACGAAATAGAGGACGGCGTGTTCAAGCAGATCTGCGCGGCGGCGCGAAGTCGTATGGTCGCGCAGACGACCGCCGGCATCGACGTTGCCGGCCGACGGATCTGGAAGATCTCGCTCGGCGACGCCAACAGTGAGCAGCACATCTTCGACGAATGTATGGAGAAGGGTATTGCCCTGATGGGTTTTGGCTCGAGCGCGGACCTGTCGGGTGTGACGTCGCGCGCAGAGATCGTCGAACGGCTCCGGCGTGCCGGCGAGGAATTGAAGTCCGAGGATTATGCTGTTTCCGCGCTGGATCAGTTCGTCCTCCGAGTGAAAGTGGGCGACCTCGTGGTCGTGTCCCAAGGCAACCTTAAGTTTCGCGCGATCGGCGAGGTTACGGGTGACTACGTGCACGTTGATCGGGACGGCGTCGATACTTATTCCCAAGCGAGACCGGTTCGCTGGCTGCGGCGGTACGAACCGGCGCGTCCGTATACGGACCTGATGGAAAGCCGCTTCAGCCAGATGACGATTTACGAACCCGGAACGATCAACAGGGAGCGTCTCTCGACGCTGCTCGCTCCCCAGCAGGCGGCAACGCGCGAGCCAGAGGCGCGTGTGTTGATCATCGATGAGATCAATCGCGGCAACGTGTCGCGCGTTTTTGGTGAACTGATCACGTTGATTGAGCCGTCCAAGCGTGCGGGCGCAACCGAGGCGCTAGAGGTCACCTTGCCCTATTCAAAGGAGCCCTTCAGTGTCCCTTCTAACGTCCACTTGATCGGCACCATGAACACCGCCGACCGTTCACTCGCCGGGCTGGACGTGGCGCTGCGACGACGCTTCGAGTTCGTGGAAATGCTGCCCGATCATGACGAACTGGAAGGCATCGTGGTCGAAGGCATTCCGATCGATGCAATGTTGTCCGCAATGAATCGGCGCATCGAGGTCCTGCTTGGACGCGACTACATGATCGGGCACGCCTATTTCATGGGCCTAAAGAGCCAGCCGACGCTAGAGACGCTGGCCGGTGTTTTCCGCCGCCAAGTGCTTCCACTGCTGCAGGAGTACTTCTTCGAGGACTGGCAGAAGATTGCTTGGGTGCTCAACGATCATCGCAAGCAGGTCGATCTGCAATTCCTGCGACAAGCGAATGCGGGCCTCGCTGAGCTGCTCGGCGATGGCATCGAACTACCGAGCGAAGGGCGCCTCTGGACGATCGACGCTGCCGCGTTCGAAAAGCCGGAAGCCTACTCGGCCATCATCAAGGCGCCGCAGGGAACCGTGTGAGCCTCGTTACCGTCCGCGAGCACGCCAGGCTGACGAGCGGCCCGGCGCTCGCCGGGAGCCTGGACGAGGCGAACATCCCTGCATCCGCCTTCGACTGGTTATGCCGCGAGGGAGAGCGATTTCGCGCGGGCGGCGCTGCGCTGGTGCAACTCGAGGGCCGTCGCTGGCTGCGGTTGGACAACTACGTGGGCGTGCTCGAATCCCCGTGTGGGACGCGAATCGAAATCCTGCCCAAGCACGTACGTGGCGAAACCGACATCGTCACGGCACGCAAGGTGCTGGCGCAGATGCTGCGCCACGGCTTGCGGCTGCCGGTCCGCGACACCGGACCGACCGCGCTCCAAACATTCGACGCTCCGATAAGTGAATGGATCATCGAGCAGTTCCTGCGCGAGCTCGACCTGCTGGTACGGCGTGGCCTGCGCTTTGACTACAACACCGTAGAGGACGAACTGCGTTTCCTGCGCGGCCGCGTGCGAGTAGCGCAGCAGATCCGCCAGCCGGTCGGGCGGCAGCACCTGTTCCAGATCGAGCACCAGGTCTTCGATGCCAATCGGCCGGAAAACCGACTGATTGCATCCGCTCTGGACAAGGCAGCTTCCATAACCTCGCTGCCCAACAACTGGCGACGGGCACATGAGTTGGCGCACCAGCTACTGGAAGTCCACCGCAGCAGCGACGTGGCAGGCGACTTCCGGTGCTGGAGCCGCGATCGGCTGATGAGCCATTACGGCATCGTTCGGCCTTGGTGCGAGTTGATTATAGGCGGCCGCAATCCGCTGTCGGCATTGGGCCAGTGGACTGGCCGCAGTCTGCTGTTTCCGATGGAAAAGGTGTTCGAACGCTTCGTCGAGGCATGCCTTCGGCGGCGGCTACCGCACGGTGCAATCCTCAGAACGCAGGCTGCAAGTCACTTTCTGGGCCGGCAGGGCGAGCGGCGCATGTTCCAACTTCGCCCGGACTATTTGATCGAACACGAAGGTGCAACCTGGGTAGTCGACGCGAAATGGAAGCTCATCGACAGCGCCGATGTCGCCAACAACTACGGTTTGAGTCAGGGCGACTTCTACCAGTTGTTCGCATATGGAAAGAGGTACCTACCCAGAGGCGGTCAACTTGTGCTGGTGTTTCCCGGCTCGGAGAGATTCCGGACACCTCTGGAGAGCTTCAATCTGGAGGACGGGCTATTGTTGGACGCGGTACCGCTCGACCTTGAGAGCGGGCGTCTCGTTTGCGGGAGCTTGCCCTCGTGAGCCGGATTGGATGTTCGGGCTCCCGCGCATCCCCTGCCGTCGTGACGCTGCCAAGCAGTTCCCACCACAGATCCCCGGTGCGCTGTCGATCGCGGACGGCTCGTGCGTGCGCCTGCCGAAGTTGAACTGGCCGACGCTGCGCGAGCAGTGGCACGGCTCGTCACACGCATGCTGGCGAGGCGCGCCCGCTAGCGTTCGGTGCTGCTGCTTGCAAGCGCCTCGCAAACTCGCCGCTGCGCACCCGCGATACACACCAGCAAGCTCGCCAGCAGCACGAGCGCACGCGGCGACAGCGCCGGCACGGCCGCTGCGTTGCTGCCTTGGGTTGCACTCCGCAGGGTCACAGTCGCGGAGTTGTTGCTGCCGTCGCGACGTCCCCCCGCTTTGAGTAGCGGAACGGTCTAGAGCCCGGGATCACTTTAACTGTTTGGCGTAGGCGGCGGGTGTCAATCCGCCCAGCGCTTTCTTCGGTCGCTCTTCGTTGTATTCCC
>Ga0182749_1000590_pt1 | contig 32236 bp, 26 predicted proteins | sample eDN3rd37CKraftMG_FD_128875 | JGI IMG/M metagenome (GOLD analysis project Ga0182749, IMG submission 128875) | Enriched Miracle-Growth compost microbial communities from Emeryville, California, USA - eDNA 3rd pass 37_C Kraft MG (version 2) (version 2) ...
CGAGCTCGGCTGGCGGCCGCGCTTCCAGGACTTCGAGGCGGGACTGGCCGCCACGATCGAGTGGTACCGCGACAACGAGGCGTGGTGGGCGCCTGCGAAGGACGCCACCGAGGCGTTCTACGCATCGAAGGGCCAGTGATCCCATGACGGAGTTCGGCAAGGCCCTGCACTCCACGCCCACCGGCATCCCGGGGCTGGTTCTGTGGGAATTACCCGTGCACGGGGACAACCGCGGCTGGTTCAAGGAGAACTGGCAGCGCGAGAAGATGACGGCGGCGGGTCTGCCGGACTTCGGCCCCGTCCAGAACAACGTGTCGTTCAACGACGCCGTCGGGACGACCCGCGGCATCCATGCGGAGCCGTGGGACAAGTGGGTGTCGATCGCGGCCGGACGGATCTTCGGGGCGTGGGTGGACCTGCGCGAGGGCCCGACGTTCGGCGCCGTCTTCACGGCCGAGCTCGACCCGTCCCGGGCGATCTTCGTGCCGCGCGGCGTGGGCAACGCGTACCAGACGCTCGAGCCGGACACGGCGTACACCTATCTCGTGAACGACCACTGGTCGCCGACGGCGGAGTACACCTTCCTGAATCTCGCCGACGAGACGGTCGCGATCCCGTGGCCCATCCCGCTCGGCGACGCGGAGCTGTCCGACAAGGATCGCGCGCACCCGCGTCTCGCGGAGGTCACCCCGGTGCCGCCACGGAAGGTGCTCGTGCTGGGCGCGGACGGCCAGCTCGGCCGCGCGCTGCGGGCGGAGCTCGCCGACGTCGCGCATGTCGAGTTCGCCGCGCGCGCCGACCTCGACCTCACGTCCTCCGATCTGGCCACCGCGCGCCGCTGGCGGGACTACGGCACGATCATCAACGCCGCCGCCTACACGGCCGTCGACACCGCGGAGACCCCCGAGGGACGCACCGCGGCATGGGCCGCGAACGTGTCGGCGGTGAGCGCGCTGGCGCAGATCGCCGTCGAGAACGGCCTCACGCTCGTCCACGTCTCGAGCGACTACGTCTTCGACGGCACCGCCGATCGCCCCTACCGCGAGGACGACCCGGTGTGTCCGCTCGGCGTGTACGGGCAGACCAAGGCCGCCGGCGACGCGATCGTCTCGGCGGTGCCGCGCCACTACGTCGTGCGCACGTCATGGGTCATCGGCGAGGGGAAGAACTTCGTGCGGACGATGGCGTCGCTCGCCGAGCGCGGCATCGACCCGGCCGTCGTCGACGACCAGATCGGACGACTCACGTTCACGGACGACCTGGCCCGCGGCATCCTGCATCTGCTGGCCGCGACGGCACCGTACGGGACCTACAACCTGACCGGCACCGGCGACCCGACATCGTGGGCGGATGTCGCGCGGGCGGTGTTCACGCTCACCGGCCACGACCCGGCCCGCGTGACCGGCGTGTCGACCGAGAGGTACTTCGCCGACGCGGCGGGGCCGATCGCGCCGCGGCCGCGGAACAGCGTGCTCGACCTGGAGAAGATCATCGCGACGGGCTTCGAGCCGCGGGACGCGATGAGTCGCCTCCGCGACGAATTCGACCGCTGACCAGAGCGTTCTTCTCTCATTCGCGTGAATGAACCGGGCGTGAGATGCGCCTCATGATGCACGGTCCGCACAGAGGCGTTTGCTAACGTCGGGTGAACGCGCCCTCCCCAGCGCGTGAGTACGCCGCCCCAACGTACGAAGGATCCCCACCATGCGCGCACGCGCCATGGCGCTCGCCGCCAGCCTCATCGCGGCCCTCGGCGCCGCCGTTCTGACCGCTCCCCCCGCCCAGGCGGCCACCGGAGTCTCCTCCGAGGTGTTCAGCCTCACCAATGCCCAGCGCACGAAGGCGGGCCTCAAGCCCCTCATCACCGACGCGACCCTCGACGCCGCGGCGAAGGCGTGGGCGCAGCAGCTGGCGAGCTCCTGTACCTTCAAGCACTCGACGGCGAGCTGGCGCAGCGGCCGGGTCGCGAAGGCGGGCTGGACGGCGACGGGCGAGAACATCGCGGCCGGCTACGCGAGCGCCTCGTCCGTCATGTCGGGGTGGATGGGCTCCTCGGGGCACAAGGCCAACATCCTGAACAAGAGCTACACCGGCATGGGCGTCGGCTACGCGACCGGCTCGTGCGGCTACAAGACGTACTGGGTGCAGATCTTCGGCGTCGGCAAGACGGCGGGGCCTGCGGGAGCGGGCGACCTCAACGGGGACTTCCACAGCGACGTGCTTGGCCAGACCTCGGCTGGCGAACTACGGCTGTATCGGGGCACCGGGAAGGGAGGGTGGAATGGCAGCATCACCGCCGGCCCCTCTCCATGGAGTAGCGCCGACAGGCTAGTCACACTGGGTGACTTCAGCGGTGACAGCATCCCTGACATCGGCCGGATAACCCCTGACGGATCTTTCGAGTTGCTCAAGGGCACAGGATCTGGCACATACAGGGAGCCGACGAAGATCGGCTCTGGATGGGCAGAGTTCACCGCAATCGTCGGGGGAATCGACTTCAATGGCGATGGGCGGACGGACGTGCTTGCCCGAAAGACGGACGGCTCCCTCATTCTTTACAAGGGGAACGGCAGTGGCGGCTGGGCCTCCGGCTACACCACGGTGGGCAGCGGTTGGAACTCTTTGAATCCGTTCTTTTATGCCGGCGACTTCAACGGCGATGGAAAGGGGGATATCCTCGCTCGCCGCGCTGATGGCAGCCTCTGGCTATACCCCACCTCTGGAAAGGGAACCTGGGGTAGCGCAAAGAAAGTGGGTTCGGGGTGGGGAAGCTTCAATGCCGTCTTTGGCCCGGGTGACTTCAGCGGCGACGGAAAGCCAGATGTGCTGGCGCGCCGGTCCGATGGTCGCCTCATGCTCTACCGTGGTAACGGCAAAGGATCGTGGGGCACAGTCTCGACCGTCAGCACCGGATGGGGTGGACTGGTCCGCGTCGGCTAACGGCCTGAGCGGCGCCGAGCCAGTGGGTTCGGCATTAGCCAACCCCGACGACGACACGGGGAGTACCGGCCCACGCCTGCGAGGTGGTCGCGTTGCGACCATCAACCAGCAGGCGGATACCCGGAAGCGCGGAGGCAGACAGAGCCTGGTACTCAGGGTGATCCGTCTGGACAATCGCAACGTCCACCTGGTCACCGATGGCGTACGGCTCGAACCCATACGCTCGCAGTTCGTCATCTGAGTACAGCGGATCGTGCACTCTTACATGCGCCCCGCGCGCACGAAGCGCCTCGACGGTAGGGAACACGCCGGAGAAGGCAGTTTCTTTGACGCCGCCGCGATATGCAGCTCCGAGCACAACAGCACGCATGCCCTTCAGGGACCCGAGCACATCCTCTGCCTTGTCAACAAGGCGCTCGGGCATGGATGCATTGAGCAGGCGCGCTGTCCGCACAATGTCGGCATCGGGGTCGGTGGACAGATACAGACGCGGGTACACCGGGATGCAGTGGCCGCCGACCGCGATGCCCGGGCGGTGGATGTGGCTGTAGGGCTGCGAGTTGCACGCCTCGATGACCTGGTAGACGTCGATGCCGTGGTCGGCGGCGAACAGCGCGAACTGATTCGCGAGACCGATGTTAACATCGCGGTAGGTCGTCTCGGCCAGTTTGGCCATCTCCGCGGCCTCCGCGGAGCCGAGGTCCCACACGCCGTTCGGGCGCGGGAGGTCGTCGCGCTCGTCGAACTGCAGGACGGCCTCGTAGAACGCCCGTGCGCGCTCGGCGCCCGCCTCCGAGAGTCCGCCGATGAGCTTGGGGTACTTGCGCAGGTCGGCGAAGACCCGGCCGGTGAGCACGCGCTCCGGCGAGAAGACGAGGTGGAAGTCCTCCCCCTCGACCAGACCCGACCCCTCTTCGAGCATCGGCTTCCAGCGTCCGCGGGTCGTCCCGACGGGGAGCGTCGTCTCGTACGAGACCAGGGTTCCCGGCGTGAGGTGCTCCGCGAGCGAGCGGGTCGCGGCGTCCATCCACGCGAAGTCCGGCTCCCACGTCATGTCGTTCACGAAGAGCGGCACGACCAGGACGACGGCGTCCGCGCCCGGGATGGCCTCGGCGTAGTCGGTCGTCGCGCGCAGGCGCCCGGCGGGGACGAGCTCGGCGAGCTTGTCCTGCAGGTGGGCCTCGCCGGGGAAGGGCTCGCGGCCGACGTTAATGGTCTCGACCGCCTTCGCGTTGACGTCGACGCCGATCACCTCATGGCCAGAATCGGCGAATTGGACGGCGAGGGGAAGGCCGATCTTTCCGAGGGCCACGACGGCGATACGCATGGATTCCAGTCTACGGCCAGGCACGACTCCGCGTGCAGAGCGGGAGCACCGCGCGCGACACGTCAGATCGTCGGCGTCCGGACAAGCGCGTCTGCGCGTCTAGGCTGGATTGGCTGTGGTCACAGCTGCCTGCCGCGGTTAATCACGGCAAGACCTCTGAACGAAGGCGACCCAAACCGGTATGTGTGGAGTATTCGGATCGACGGTCTCACTCGGCCTCGATGATCCCACTGTCAAGGCGCTCGCTACTCATGCAGAGCAGCGGGGCCGAGACTCGAGCGGCCTCGTCGTCCATACGCCGGAGGGTTATCGCGCCTTCCGAGCCGACTTCCCGATACGAAAGCTCCTGCGACGTGCGCGGGTCCGGACCACCAGCGCGGTCATGGGGCACAGTCGCCTCGTTACCAACGGGACCTCCGACAACCAACCTGTCGTGCGTGATGGCGTCGCGGTGGTGCACAACGGGATCATCGTCAACCACGAAGAGCTCTGGGACACGATTCCCGGTTCCCGTAGCTTGGAAATCGACACCGAGATCATCCCGGCGCTCATCGCATCGCATTTGGCCACCGGCGCCAAAGCCGAGGATGCCGCGCAGCATGTGCTCGACGTGGCCAAAGGGACGATCTCGTGCGCTGCGATCATCCCTTCTCTGGGCAAGCTGCTGCTCTTCTCGAACACAGGAAGCCTCTATGTGGGCGAGAAGGGTGACGGCGTGGTCTTCTCGTCGGAGCGCTACCCGCTGGAGGAACTCAATGCAACGAACGTTCGCCAACTCCGCTCGCCCGAGACATTCGATATTCCCGCTTCGCTGGCGGACATCGTCATCGATGAGTGGAAGCTGCGCAAGATTGACCTCGTACCCGGATTGAACCTCTCCTCCGCTGAGGAGAATCTCCTCGTGTACCCCACACCGGATCTCCGCAGGTGCACAAAGTGCATCCTTCCGGAGACCATGCCCTTCATTGAGTTCGACGAAGCGGGGGAATGCAACTACTGCGCCAACTATCGAGTGCGGAACCATCCGCGTCCGAAAGAGGAGTTGTTCGAGATCGTCGAGCCCTACCGACGTGCAACGGGGGACGAGGTGCTCGTACCGTTCTCCGGCGGACGCGATAGCTGCTACGCGTTGCACCTCATCGTGAAGGAACTGGGGCTTCGGCCGGTTACGTACACCTACGACTGGGGTATGGTGACGGACCTCGGACGACGGAACATCAGCCGCATGTCTGCAGAGCTCGGCGTCGAGAACATCATCGTCGCAGCCGACATCACCAAGAAACGCGACCATATTCGACGCAACCTTGCCGCATGGCTCAAGGCCCCGAATCTTGGCATGCTGAGCGTGCTCACCGCAGGCGACAAGCACTTCTTCAGACATATCGAGACCGTGAAGAAACAGACCGGTCTCAGCCTCAACCTCTGGGGCATCAACCCCTTGGAGGTGACACACTTTAAGTCGGGCTTCCTCGGAGTAGCACCGGACTTTGCGGAGAAGCGCGTCTACAGCCACGGCGCGCGGAAGCAGTTGCGCTACCAGAAACTGCGCCTGAAGGCGATGATGCAGAGTCCCGGCTACTTCAACCGTTCGCTGTGGGACACGCTGTCTGGAGAGTATTACCGAAGCTTCACTGAGAAGCGCGACTACTACCACGTGTTCGACTACTGGCGTTGGGACGAGCAGGAGATCGACGACACTCTGCTTCACGAGTACGACTGGGAACGCGCACCCGACACGTCCACAACTTGGCGGATTGGCGATGGAACGGCCGCGTTCTACAACTACGCGTACTACACGATCGCCGGGTTCACCGAACATGATACCTTCCGCAGCAACCAGATCCGTGAAGGTGATATCACCCGCGACGAGGCCCTCCGCTTGGTCGCTGACGAGAACGCGCCGCGATACCCGAACTTGCGCTGGTACCTCGACGTCCTCGGCATCGACTTCAGCGATGCGATCCGGGTGATCAATGCCACCCCCCGGCTCTACAGCGAGTAACCGCGCCTCACCGCCCCCGCCTGCCGAGCGCGTCCTCATACGCCTCGATGAGCGCCTTCGCCTGCTCATCCCACGTCGGGATGCTGTACCACTGCGCCCGGAACTCGGCGATGTCAGCCTGTGAAATCCGATCGAGTGCGGCACCGAGATCGTGATCGGGTTCGTTCAAAATCCACTTCTCAGCGAGCTTCGGACCCATGAGGCGCCGAGCCTCGATCAAGTTGGAGGACAGCGGAGGCACCCCGGCAACCCATGCCTCCATCAGTTTGTTGGGAGTGGAAAGTTGGTCGGACAAGCTCACGTACTCGATGAGACACAACCCGACGTCCGCCCCCCGCACAACCGAGACGACTTCATCCGGTGGGACCATGTCCAGGAGATGGATGTTCGGCGATCGCTCGGCTGCCGCCTCGACGACAGAGCGAAGAGCACCATCGCCGAGGAACGCGAGATGAATACGGCGACGGGCCTCGAACTCACGCACGAGGAGGGGAATACTGCGGCCCGCAGTGAGAAATCCGACGTGAATGTACAGCAGTTCGTCGTCAGGCACGCCTAGCTTCTGACGAAGCTCAACTCGTCTCCCTGTGTCAATCGGAGTGTTCGTAAGGACTACCGGAGCCAGTCCTGGATACTCGGCCGCGTACCAGTCTGCGATGGACGAATTCACAACGGAAACGACATCGACATGCCGGATGTACCGGCGTTCGATGAACTTGGAGAGTCTCTTCTTGAGGCCGCCAGCGCCGATGGTCTCCGTCTCCAACTCGTGCGCGTTGTAGGCGAGCATCGCGCCAGTCGCCTTCGCCAGCGCGCGAGCAAGTGGAAGCACGTAAACGTTCTGAGCGGCCACGGCGTCGATCTTCTGCCGACGATATCGCCTAAAGACTCGAAGAGACCAAATCAACGCGATGCGGATAGAACCCAGCCGATCCTGAATACTCGCGCCCCGCACCCTCTCGATGCGCACGTTCGGAGCCAGGTCCTGCACCTCGGGCGCGTTCCCGCTTCGGACTCCGACGATGACGGTGTCGCTGAACATTCCGGTGGCCTGCAGACTGCGACCGATCTTCCCGACCCGCCCTGGCCCAGCCAACGGTGACGGGTAGATCAGGAGGTTCCGGCCCTTGGAGGTGCGTCGAGGAGCGCTCGTCTTCATGGTGACCTGCTTTCAGTGTCCGAGTTCCTAGCCCGCCTCGCCGGCCGAGCGCGATGTCCGGGGAAGTGCTGATCAGGCGTCTACCCGTGCGAGGAGTTCCTCGAGCACCCGCGTGGCGGCCTGCCCGTCACCGTATGGCGCAGCGTCGGTCGCCGCCGGGCGAGGTCGAGCAACCGCGGGCGCGATGTCCGCGATCTGCTGGGGGAGAACATTCCAACCGAGCTGCACGGTCTCGACCCATTCGGTCTCAGTGCGAAGGGTCGTACACGGCACACGCAGCAAGAAAGCTTCCTTCTGCAATCCGCCGGAGTCCGTAACCACCCCTCCGCAGCTGAGAAGAGCTGCTACGAGGTCGGGGTACGCAAGAGGCGGGTGGGCCAGCAAAGCGCCCCGAGTCAGAGATATCCCGTTGCTTGCGGCTTTCGCAACCAAGCGAGGATGTGCGAGGAGAATCACGGGGCGGTCAAGCTCAGCGAGAGCATCCGTGATCTGGGCGAGGCGGTTCGGGTCGTCCGTATTCTCCGCCCGGTGAATGGTTGCTACGTAGTGCTCTCCCGGCATCACGCCGAGTTGTGCGACGAGTGGAGAGATCCTTGCTGCCACCTCGTCCCGCACTTTGAATAAGACATCCGTCATCACGTCCCCGACGACGACGGTGCGTGACGCAAGCCCCTCGGCGGCGAGGTGCTCCGCGGCGACATCCGTAGGCGCAAGAAGGAGATCTGCGGCGTGGTCCGTCAACACACGGTTGTGCTCCTCGGGCATACGCCGGTTGAAGCTGCGCAGTCCTGCCTCCAGGTGTGCGACGGGAATGTGGAGCTTGACGGCACTCAAGGCAGCCGCGACAGTCGAGTTGGTATCACCGTAAACGAGCACCCAATCGGGCTGTTCGGCGTCGAAGACGCCGTCGAGTGCAGCGAGCATCGCTCCGGTTTGCACGCCGTGTGAGCCGCTACCTACCCCGAGATGCACGTCAGGCGCCGGGATGTGCAGGTCGTCGAAGAAGACATCCGAGAGCATCGGATCATAATGCTGGCCCGTATGCACGATCACGTGCTCCACCCCGGCCGCCGCAGCGGCCTCCGCGATGGGTGCAAGCTTGACGAACTGCGGACGCGCGCCCACGGCGCTGACGATCTTCACGGGAGACCAGTCTATTCGTGGACTGGCCCGAGACATCGACACACCTAAGTGCGCAGCGGCGTTGAGACCTATCGCCGAGCGCGGTCCTCAGCGACCGCACGGTAGTGGGCGTCAAGCTCGTTCGCGCTGCGTTTGAGGCTCCGATGGGCGACAACCCATTCGCGAGCGCGGGTGCCCAGCGCTCGACGGTCAGCGACGCTCAGCGCGAGGGTCTGCGCGAGCGCAGCCGCGAGACCACGGACATCCCCCTCTTCCACCAGAACTCCGGTCGCTCCGTTCGCCAGCATCTCCCGGGCACCGCCCGAGTCGTATGCCACGACGGGCACGCCGCATGCCTGAGCCTCGAGCAGCACCAGCCCCGCCGCCTCGCGTCGCGGACCGTCGCTTTTTGTAGGTAGCGCGAGAACGGTTGCCTCCGCAAGCTGGGCGCGCACGCCCTCCCGGTCGAGTTGGCCCCGCGCTTCGATGTGATCATGCTCACGGGCCACGGCCTCTACTAGTGCTCGGAGCGGCCCATCGCCAACCAGGACCAACCGGTGGGGATGGCTGGCGGCGAGGGCAATGGAAGCCTCCATGAGGTCGCGTGTGCCCTTAGCCTCTCGGAGAGCAGACACGCTAACAACCCTGGGCGGGCCGGCTGGCTCGCGAACCCCAGGTCTGTAGAAGTCGGTGTCGACGCCCTGGTAGTGCACCTCAACCTTCGACGCGGGTGCGCCCGCTTCAATGGCGACATCGGCCAGGTAATCACTAACGGCGAGGATTCGGTTTGCGCGGGCGAATGCTCTGCGCACGATGCGCTGATGTGCGCGCAACACGACGCGACGCGTCAGCCCCACAGTTCCAGCAGATAACAGAGGCAGATAGACATCGGCACCATGCACCGTGAGAACGAGCGGCGCGTCGAGGCGCGTTGCCGCGTCCACCGCGGCGCCGGAGAGGTTGGCGAAGTGCTGATGAACCACATCAGGCCGCCACCGACGGATAGCGCGCGACACCTGGCGACCTAACAGGGGCGCAATGCGCGCACGGTGACTCCATGTCAGACCGATGTCGGCGAGCCTGCGCGTGGCGTCAAATATGTCGATACGGTCGCGCAGATCGCGGTCTCCGACCTCTGCAGCCGCCGCGAAGAAGCGGAAGTCATGGTTCACACTCAGGGCAAGCGCGTGCTGCACCGCGAAGTACGTAGGCGGAACGGCAAGTGTGTTCTTGGTGAGTGCTACTCTCACGACAATGGCTCCCGGGTGACCAAGCGCGTCAGCGCATCAATGCGCGGATTCAGCTGTCGCGAGCGCTCATACTGTCCTGCCCAGTGCTGCGCTCGAGCACGGTCGGCGGGCGTCTGCGAACAGGCCAAAGCGGCGGTCTCGACGAGAGCATCGGAGATGTCGTCAGGCATGAGCGAGCGGGTCGCAACCCGCGCAGGAGAAGCCGCGAGCACTTCCGATGCGGCGTTGGACGGGTCATGGATAGCTGCGATCGGGATCCCCGTGGCGGCGTACTCGTACACCTTTCCGCTAGTTACGTACCGTCCCGTACCGAGAAGGAGAACCAGGGCATCGAAGCCGGCGTAGACCTTTCCAATCGTCGACTTGCTGACGGGCCCTTCGAACCGCACGCCCGGATCGCTGAGCGCAAGCTCGCGCGCAACGGCAGCCGACGTTCCAAAATGACCGGCGTAGCCGTGAATGACGAGCGTCGCCGAGCGCATTCGAGGGTCGCGAGCTCGTGCCCGTCGCCAACCTTCGAGGAGAGCGTTGAGAGGTACACGGTCGGTCACCGTCCCGATGTAACCAAACACGAGGCCCTTGTCGCGTTCGGCACGAACCGGAACCGCGAGTGGCACGTCATATTGCTCGTAGCCGTTCGCCACGACATGGGCGCGCTCGGAGATCCCCGGGTGGGCGTCGACATGCCAACTGCGGATGGCCTCATTCACGAACCAGACCTCGGCGGCTCCGCGCTGAAGGGTTCGCTCCCAACGCCCAGCACGCGAACCGCTGGCGAGGAGTGTTCTTCCAGAGAACACGTCTAAGCGCCACGCGTCGCGATAGTCCATGACATAAGGGACGCCCGCGCTACGATGCAGCGTCCAGCCGGGGATGAAGTCCACATTCGGGTTCGCCGTCCCTATGGCAAGGTCCACTGGCGACTGCGAGTGTATGTTGAGCGCAGCTCGCTCCAGTTCGGGGCGAAACCTGCCGTATGCGGGCTCTGGGAACCGTCGCAAATCGTGGCGCCAGTCCCATGCTGTCCACAACTCAGGAGCTCGTGCTCGGAGACGCGGCCACACCGTGATGTCCGACTCGAACGCTGGGGTTGATACGGCAAGGCGCTCTACTCGCACGCTCGAATCAACGCGTTGCTCAAGAAGAAGGTCGCCCCCGGTCGACGACACGAAGAGTTCGCGGGGAACAGTGAGGACCGTAACATCCCATCCGCTGCGCGCAAACGCATTCACAGTCGCCACAGCACGATAGACGCCGCCAGCGCGGCTTGGCGGGAACCCCCACGCGGTGTAGAGAAGATGCGGTCTCGTCACCGTCATCGCAACCGTTCGACCGCTGCACGCGCAGCGGGATAACCGGAGACGGCCGCCTGGCGCCTTCCACTGCGGGCGAGCCGGCGCATCGTCTTCCATGTGGCGTACCCGCCGTCACGCTCCGCGGCCACGAGCAGGTCCGCCTCGCCGACCTCACGCAGGACCGCTTCGCACCCGCGGACAGCTCTCCAGAACACCACGCCAGGGTCAAGCGGGCTCACACGGAGCAACGTGCGCAGCAAGACGTTCCTCCCGGCCGTTCGCGCGAGGCTGTCTGCCAGCTTGTTGCGCCGCAGCTGCACGATCGTCACCCCTTCACGTTCGGTAGAGCCTGCCCAACAAACCACCACGACGCGATCGTCCGAGGAGAGACCGGGGAGGGTGCTCTCCGTGAATGTGTCAGCGGGCGAAAAGACCACAACGCGCATTCAATGATTCTTTCATTTCGTGGCGTCCCGTCCTGGCAGAGTCGCCAGGGCCCAATCGCGGGATGGGGGTGCCTGCGGCTCGAGTCGGAGTTCACTTCGAATGCGCGAGACGTCAGCCCAGCTGGCGCTGCCGTCCCCCGGGACGTGGACGACGTGCGAGGCATGTACTCCAAGGAGCTCCAAGAGGAGGTTCGTCGATACGGGCACCCCGGAGCCAACGTTGATGATGCGGAATCCTGCCGCCGTCGCCATCGCCGCACGAACGGCTGCGATGACGTCCCACTGATGGATGTAGTCGCGGATGAACGTATCGGGCGCGAAGATGGGAACGGGACGAGCGGGCGATGCGCGAAGGAGCTTCGTGACGAGCGAGTCCGGGAAGGACGGCCCGGCGACGTTGAACACTCGCAGAACGGTAACAGCGACGCCGCTCACGTCGTCGGCCAGTTGCCGGAACCGCTGTTCTCCAGCCGCTTTGGACGCCGCATACCCCGCCGCAGGGCGCAAGGGCGCACCCTCAGTGAACCCGGTTACCGTGGAGGTGCCGTAGACGGCCGCCGAGGAGATCTGGACCACCTGGGTGGGTCGTACATGACGAGCCGCCGATACGACCGCTGCGTCGAGAAGCGCATTGTCTGACTCGACGTTCCCGCCTGTGCGCACAGCCGCGAGGTGCAATATCACGTCAGGCGCGGCCCGGCTCATCTCGTGAACGACCGCCTCGGCATCCCGGAGATCGACCGTGACGTCATCTTCGTGCGCACCTGCCGAGCGACCAAACGACCTCGTCCGAACCCCCGTGGCCCTCAAGTCGTGCACGATGAGACGACCCAAACGCCCCTGGCCGCCCGTGACGACAACGCCCCCGCTCACGGTCAGCGAATCGCTCGGGCCGCGCGCGGCTTAATGCCGAATCCCATCGAGAGCAGGGCTGCCTGCGCGTCGTCGTCGGTGAGCGCATTGGCCCGTGCTTGCGCTAGCACCTCCCTGATGGCAGAAACGGGCACGTCCATCTCGTCTTCAACCTGAAGAATGAACACCTTCTCGTTGTCTGTGCTGGTTGCCAGCTCGGGGTTGTAGGTCAACTCCTCGTACAGCTTCTCGCCAGGGCGGAGTTGCGTCACCTCGATCTCGACATGGGGGGCTGTTGCGCGCACCAGGCTCTCCGCGAGGTCCATGATCCTCACCGGCTCTCCCATGTCCAACACGCAGATGTCGCCATTTTCGCCAAGGAGTGCTGACTGAATAATGAGGTGGGCAGCTTCGTCGATGGTCATGAAGAAACGAGTGACGTCAGGATGCGTGACTGTGACGGGTCCGCCGCTTTCGATCTGCCGGCGGAACGTCTCCATGACGCTTCCGTTGCTTTGCAGGACGTTGCCGAAGCGCACGGCGGTGAGCTTGGTGTTACCCGACGCCCGCGCAAGATCTCGGAGAAGCAACTCACCAAGGCGCTTCGTCGCCCCCATCACATTTGCAGGACGCACGGCCTTGTCTGTGGAGACATAAACGGCGTGTGTGGAACCTGCAGCGATGGCCGCGCGCATCACGTTGTCGGCGCCCAGCGCGTTGTTTGCGATCGCCTCAGCCGGATTGTCTTCCATGAGCGGAACGTGCTTATAGGCGGCGGCGTGGAAAACGAGCTCCGGCATGTAGGCGGCGAATGTTTGCTCGAGACGCTTCGAGTTCTTGACGTCCCCTACGACAGGCGACACTCGCTCGTCGTCCATCTGATTCGCGAGGTGGAAGAGTCCCGTCTCCCACCAGTCAAACGCGACCACCTGCTCGACGCCCAGGTTAAGCAGGTGCTCCACCAGCCGAGATCCGATCGAACCCGCCGCACCTGTGACGAGAGCGCGGGTACCCGAGACCATACGCCTTGCATCGAGCATGTCGTGCTTCACCGGGCGTCGACCCACCAGCTGAAGGATGTCAACGTCCGTGAGGTCGCTGACACGCACGGTCTCTCTACTAATGGTGTTGTATGTGCGCGGGAGCATCGAGAGCGTCAGCCCGGTCTGCTCCAGCCCCGCAACGAAAGCGCGCAGACGTTCCGCCTCGATAGTCGGGATCGCAAAGTAAACGGCGTCCACTCGGTGATCTCCGACAACACGGTTCACATCGTCGAGTCGGCCGAGTACGGGATCGCCCTGCTTGACGTCGTCGAGGAATCCGACCACCTGATCACCCTGTGCCAGGGCGTCCCCTGCAATCGCCTTACCCGCAACGCCATATCCGACGACCAGTATGCGGCGATTCACAGATCCTCCCGGACTGGCTGACTCACTTGCCGATCGTACCCGAGGAGAGCCCTGGCGCCGACGACACCGCTTTCGAGCTGACGCCCCCGCTCCCACTGTGCGCCCCATGCGATCGCCGACGCTCGCGAGGCCGGGGTCTGCTGCCGTACTCGCTCAACAGTCGAGAGGAAGGCCGCCGCAATGTCATCGGGGTGCATCGACGCGCTGGGAGTCCACACCGGAGAGCCGGACATGACTGCGCTGGCGGCGCTGTCGGGCTCGTGCACCGATACGACGGGGAGACCCGTCGCCGCAAACTCGAACACCTTGCCGCTGGTCACGCCTGGACCGCTTGCGAGAGCGAGCACCAACGCATCGAACTCCGCATAGATGCTCGCGACCTCTGCTTTGGCGACTGGTCCCTCGTACCGTATCCCTACGGCCGCCGCACGCTCGAGGAATGCGCTGAGCTTTTCCCCCGCGACGCCGGTGCGCCCCAGATGACCGCGCAGGATCATCCGTGCAGAACGCATCGCCGGCGAGAGCTCGCGCGCGCGTTGCCAGCCTGCAAGTAGCTGCTCAGCAGGAAATTGCCCCTGATTGATGGTGCCGATGTAGCCGAAAGTGAGCGGCTTGTCGGGAGCCAGCGGGCGCCATTTCACGGCCGGTGACACCCCTTCGATGAGGTCGAACCCGTTAGGCACCACCCGCATGCGTCCTGCTGCGGAAGGGTACTTGGCTGCGTGCCAGCCGCGAATCGGCTCGTTCACGAACCAGATCTGGTCGGCGGCCGCGACAAGGCGCCGCTCCCACCGCTCCGCGCGTCCGGTCGTCCGGGCGCTTCGTGCGCCCGTAAAGACATCAATCGTCCACGCGTCGCGGTAGTCGAGAATGTACGGTACGCCGAAGCGGCGCTTAAGCCTCCAGCCAGGGATGAAGTCGACTGACGGACTGGCAGTACCGAGCGTGAGGTCGACAGGACGTGAGACGTGTTGGCGCTCAGCCGCCCGCGTCAGAATCGGCCGCCAGTCGCCGAACCCAATCTCAGGGAACGCGCACCCGTGCGTCATGGACCAAAGCTCGGGATGTCGTGCGCGCGCCGCGCTCCATCGAACCACGTCTGCGGAGTAAACGCCCGAGGCGAAGGGAACGCGGACGACTTCGATGTCGCTGCGGACATGAGCCGACAGAGAAACATCCGTCGCGCCTTCAACTGAAAAGGTCTCCTCAGATGCCGTCAGAACAGTCACGTCCCACCCCTGGGCCGCAAACGTATTCGCGATGCCGATTGCCCGGTAAACCCCACTTGTCCGCGCCGGCGCGAAGGCCCAAGCGGTCATGAGGAGATGTGGCTTCGTCACGACTGGACTCCGAGGAATGGACTCAGGACGCGTGCTGAGAGATCCCCGTTGTGCACCCTTTCGACGTACGCCGGACCTTCCGCTGCAATCCCTCGGTAATGATCAGGGCGCGCCGCAATGTCACGCAGGATATCCTCAAGCGTGTCGGGAGTTGCCTCAACGACCGGTGCGGCGACGCCACTCACCTCACGAATGTGGTCCCGCACCTGTCCGTGCAGATGCGCTACTACGAGGCGACCGGCCGCCATCGCCTCGATCGATGTTGTCGCGTAGATGCCCAGGGCGAACTGGTCCAGAATCACGTCCGCCTCAGCATACCGGCCCGGCATCTGTGCCGCTGGCACCTTCACGATGCGCTGATATTGGAGCACGCCCTCTGAGTCCAGCCGCTCGACGATCGGCTCGATGAGTGCGGTGCCCTTGACGGCAGGATTGGTGGGGGCATGCAGGACGACGGGGCGATCACCGGAGAAGATCGGCCGATCAGTGCGCCAGTCCGACGCGTCGACAACGATCGGGAGCCATGACGCAGACGGCCAGTCAAGCAGGAGCTCAGGTGTCGCGACGAAAGAAGGAACGCCGAGCCTCTCGAACACCGTCCGGTTCCTCCGCGCTCGTGCTTCCAGAACACGCACCCAATCCTGGTCCGCATCGCGGAAGGGCGACCATTGGTCCAACTCGGCGTGCCGGCTGGGGAGACGTAGGTCGGAACCGAGGCTCGCAAGGCCTACCGCCATCCCGCGACGGAGCAGCCACTCTGCCTCGCGCTCTACAAAGCCCTGAAAGGCCAGGCCGAACATAGGGCGCTCCGCCTCGAAGAGCACGTGTGTGAACCCGCCGGCAACGGCGTCCCGCTGCCGCCGGGCCCAGTCCCCCGAGTTTGCGAATACAAGCTCGGACACCGAGTAATCCGCCGGGAACCCGAAATCGCCCGCGCCGCGGTACTGCATGTTGACGGCGCCCACTCCCGGCAAGCGTTCCGCTGCACGCGCCCACTGATATCCCTGAGCGGCGAAGTTCGCCGGTGCGCTGTACAACCGGACAGGCGTCTTGGGCGGCTGCACAGGGGGCGGGACATCATCAAGCGAGAACCTCGCCGAGCGCGGACGCAATCGAACAGACAATCTGTCAGGCAGCTTCCCTAGCACCAGCCGATATGCGATGCTCGCCTTCTGCGTCAGGCTCGCAGCAAACTGGCTCACGCGAGTCCTGCCAGCCTCGCCTGTTCGGCGAACTCGGCGCTGCTCTCCACGACGAAATCAAACGACCCCTGGGCCGCCACTTGCCCGTTCTGCATGAAAACGACGGTGTCGAACTCTCGGATCGTGCTCAAGCGGTGTGCGACAGCGATGACGGTAACATCACCGCGTAATCCCTGGATCGCGGCCGAAACATCGGCTTCCGTCCTCGTGTCCAGTGCACTGGTGGCCTCATCCAGAACGAGGACTAGGGGATCGCTGTATAGAGCGCGAGCGATGCCCAGTCGCTGGCGCTGCCCCCCCGAGAGCGTCAGCCCACGCTCACCCACCCGCGACTGCAGTCCGTCCGCGCGCTCTTCGATGACGCTCCATAGTTGGGCTCGCCGGGCAGCCTCCTCCACCCGCCCGAGGTCAACTGCGTCGCCCCACGAAAGGGCGATGTTTTGGGCGATCGTCCCGTCGAACAGAGTCACCTCCTGTGGGACATATGCCACGTGCGTGCGCCACGCACCGAGAACGCGCTCGAGCGGGAGACCGTCGATCTTGATCTGTCCGCTACTCGGCGTCAACAGGCCGAGGACCAGATCCACCAACGTGGACTTTCCTGCGCCGGAAGCGCCCGCGATGCCGACACTTGTTCCGAGAGGAATCCGCAGACTCACATCACTTACCGCTGGACGCTGACCGCCCGGGAAAGTGAACCCGACACCGTCGAGCTCCAGAAGCTTCGGCTGGCCAGGGAGCGGCTCGGTCCCAAGTACCTCGCGGTCCGCCAGGAACCTCTTGGACGATTCAATGTCGGCGACAACTGCGTCAACGTAGGGGACACTGGTGATCGTGCGGGTTATCACCGCTTGGAATCCCGTCAGCGAGGGCACGAGCCTGAATCCGGCTATGCCAAACAGTGCTACCGCCGAGATCGCGTTATCCTCTCCGCCGAAGATGTAGGCAGCACCACCGACGACGACGAACCCACCGATGATCGCTGCGTCGAAGATGAATCGTGGCACCACCGAAAGGAAGCTCGCATTCGCGCGGGCCTGGGCAGTCTGCGCTCGATTCCGTCGCACAACTTCGCTTACCTCGTCGGCCTTGTCCCGCAACGTGATCTCCTTGAGCGATGCAACCATCCCGGAAATAAGCGCTGCGACCCGCAAAGCGGAGTCTCGCGCGACTCGACCTGCCTGCCTCGTCTTGCCACTGAGGACCAGGTACTGCAGAACCGCGATCCCGCCGAGGTAGATGATTGTCACGAGCGCCGTGATCGGCTCCGCGAACACGATCACCGCAACGACGCCGACTGAGGTAACGAGCAAGCTCGTCAGTGTGGTGAGCGGCAGGAGAAACCCCGCCACGACGTTCGCGATTCCGCTATCGGTCATCGCGACGATCTGCGCACTGTTGCGGGAGATTCGGTCGGTCCACGACGCCCTGATATACGCGCCGAACAACTCCTGCCCAACGCTGAGTTCATACGCCGCGAACTTGCGAGTCGCTATCCACTGGAGCCAGACATTGGCTGCCGATTTCGCAATGACGATGATCGCGAGCAATAGCACAAGCCAGAGCACCTGGTCCTGCGGCACCGTGCCGAGGATCGGCAGTGACAAGGGTGAATTCGAAATCATTGCCGCGAGCGTCAACGCAAGAAGCATGAGCGCCGCTACGTCGATGACGGCGAGCAGACCCGAGACGACGGAGAACACGACGAGGAAGCGCCGTGCGGAGGCCGGCAGGATCGGCAGCAAGCGCCGCAGGGTTTGAATGATCTGCTTCATGCGCGGAGTGCCACCACAGCGCCGCCAGCGGCGGATTCCAACGCAGCTTCAACAACTGCAAGTGTTCGGAGCCCCTGCGCCATCGTGACGACATCACTGTGGGCGCCGAGAACCGCGTCTCGGAAGGCCTCGTGCTCCACGCGGAGGGGCTCGCGCTTGGCGAACGCATATCGCGTGACGTCGCCCTCAGAAACGCCGCGGAAGGCCGTCACGGATTCCCACTCAAGCGGGATCGTGCCGTTGGCATGGAAGGTGAGGTCGCCCGTCGCCGTGTCGGCGATGAACGCGCCCTTCTCGCCCGTCACGACGGTGACGCGCTCTTTCATCGGGCTCAGCCAATTGACGAGATGGTTGACGATCACGCCCGAGGCCAGGCGCCCGGTGATCGCGATCATGTCCTCGTGCTCGCGACCGCTCTTGAACGTCGTCTGCGCGAACACCGTCGTGTACTCGCTCTGCGCGACCCAGGCCGTCAGGTCGACGTCGTGCGACGCGAGGTCCTTCGCGACGCCGACATCCGCGATGCGGGACGGGAACGGGCCCTGCCGACGGGTCTGGATCTGGTAGACCGCGCCGAGCTCCCCCGCCTCGAGTCGACGTCGCAGCTCCTGCAGCGCGGGGTTGAAGCGCTCGATGTGGCCGACCGCGCCGACGAGTCCCGCGTCGCGGAACGCGTCCACCATGCGCTGCCCGGCCTCGATCGAATCCGCGATGGGCTTCTCGACCAGCGTGTGCACGCCGGCGGCGGCAAGCTTGAGGGCCGCCTCCTCATGGAAGCGCGTGGGCACCGCGACGACGGCGATGTCGACGCCCGCGTCGATGAGCGCGTCGATGTCGGGGAGGATCGGCAGGCCGCCGGCCACGCCGTGCGGGTCGCCACCCGGGTCGGCGATGGCGACGAGCTCGACGCCGTCGATGTCCCGGAGCACCCGCGCGTGATGGCGTCCCATCATCCCGACGCCGAGCAGTCCGGCCCGCAGCGTGGTCATCAGGCGCCCGCTCCCGCGACGGCGTTGACGGCGTCGACGATGCGGGCGAGGTCGTCGGCGGTGAGCGACGGGTGCACAGGGAGCGAGACCACCTCGCGCGCGGCCCGCTCGGTCTCGGGGAGGTCGAGGCCCGGTGCGTACGGCGCCAGCGACGGGAGCCGGTGGTTCGGGATCGGATAGTAGACGCCGCTGCCGACCTGGTGCTCCTCTTTGAGCGCCCGCACGAACCCGTCGCGGTCATCGGCGACCCGGATCGTGTACTGGTGGTAGACGTGCACCGCGCCGGGCGCCACCGGGGGCACCACGACCCCGGTCAGGTTCGCGTCGAGGAACGCCGCGTTCTCCCGCCGGGTCTTCGTCCAGGCATCCACCTTCGTCAGCTGGACGCGGCCGATCGCGGCATGGATGTCGGTCATGCGCGCGTTGAACCCGATGACCTCGTTCTCGTACTGGCGCTCCATCCCCTGGTTGCGCAGGAGCCGTGCGTTGCGCGCGATCGTGTCGTCCGCGGCCGAGATCATTCCGCCCTCGCCGCTGGTCATGTTCTTGGTGGGGTACAGGGAGAACATCGCGAACGCACCGAAGGTCCCCACCGGCTTTCCGTCGAGCGCCGCCCCGTGGGCCTGCGCCGCGTCCTCGTAGAGCGCGACGCCGTGCCGGTCGGCGATCTCCTGCAGATCCCGCATGCGCGCGGGGTGCCCGTACAGGTGCACGGGCATGATGCCCTTCGTCCGCTCCGTGATCGCCGCCTCCACAGCGGCGGGGTCGAGGGTGAAGGTCTCGGGCTCGATGTCGGCGAAGACGGGTGTCGCACCGGTGAGCGCGACGGAGTTGCCGGTGGCCGCGAACGTGAATGAGGGGACGATCACCTCGTCGCCCGCGCCGACGCCGGCGGCGAGGAGGCCGAGGTGCAGGCCCGCGGTGCCGGAGTTCACGGCGACCGTGGGACGACCCTGCACGAGGTGCGCGGAGAACTCGGACTCGAAAGCGGCGACCTCGGGACCCTGCGCGACCATGCCGCTGCGCAGGACGCGGTCGACGGCCTCGCGCTCCTCGTCACCGATGATGGGCTTGGCGGGCGGGATGAACGCGGTCACGCAATCTCCTAGATCAAGGCGCAGGGCACCGTCAAGTCTACCGAGGGGCACCTGGGAGTCCCCGTTGCGCCCGCGTTGTCGAATCGTCAATCTTTGCGCGCGGCGCGTCGATGCCCCGCATCCGGAATACCGGTCGGATAGGCTCAAAGAACGCCCGACGATCCCTCCGGCGCCGAGTCCCCACGGCGTCGCCCCGACCGATGGGAGGCGATGTTGCGCGGAAAGATCCTCGCCCTGCTTGCGGGCCTGGCCGTCGTGCTCGGTATCACCGTGGCACCGGCCCCTCCGGCGACGGCCGCAAACGCAGCGAACTTCGACGCTGGGAACATCATCTCGGACGCGCTGTTTTACGACGGCGCGGCTATGACCTCCAGTCAGATCCAGTCTTTCCTTGATAAGCAGATCGGAAGATGCTCGAGCAACGACTGCATCAACATTCTGCGTACGAACATCTCGTCCCGCGCCGCGCGCATCTCGGATACCACAGGAAACTTGGTGTGCAAGGCGTTCACGGGCGGCACGAACCTCCTCGTCTCGGAGGTCATCTACCGATCCCAGGTGGCGTGCGGCATCTCGGCGAAGGTCATCCTCGCCACGCTGCAGAAGGAACAGGGTCTCGTCACCAGCAAGGACCCGTCACCGCACAACCTCAACTACGCCATGGGACAGGCCTGCCCGGACACCGCGCCATGCGACCCGGCCTTCAAGGGCGTCGGTGTGCAGATCCTCGCCGGGACCACCCAGCTGAAGACGTACAAGGCTGCCCGATTCGGACGCCAGCCCGGCACGCACAACATCCTCTACAACCCGTCGTCGTCGTGTGGCACGAAGCGGGTCGAGGTCAAGAACTACGCGACCGCGGCTCTCTACAACTACACGCCGTACACGCCGAACGCGGCCGCACTCGAGAAGCTGTACGGGTCAGGGAACTCCTGCTCGTCGTACGGCAACCGGAACTTCTGGCGGGACTATACCGACTGGTTCGGATCGACGCAGGCGGCGTCCGCCTCGGTGTCATCTATTGACACGGTTCCACACGTACTCGCCTTGGACACGACCGGCGAACTATGGGCGTATCCCTCTAACGGCAAGGGGAAGTGGCTGCCCCGTGTGAGCGTGGGCGACTCATGGGAAGGCTTCGCCACGCTGTTGGCCCCCGGGGACCTCGATGGCGACGGACATCGCGACTTGATCACGGCGTCGTCGACGGGCGTGGCGTCCCTACACCGCGGCGACGGCGAGCTGGGGTATGAAGAACCCACCCCGCTCGAGGTCAACTGGTCCGGGGTGCGAGCCCTCACCGCAGCGGGCGACTTCTCCGGCGATGGGAACCCCGACGTGTTCGGCATCAACGCTGCCGGGGACCTGCTGCTCTGGAGGGGTACCGACGTCGGCGGGCTGCGCGGCTCGGTGAAGGCGGGAAGCGGCTGGCAGAACGCAACCCTTATCGTTGGGGCCGGGGACTTTGACGGGGATGGAAGAGCCGACCTGCTGGCGCGCGGCACCAACGGCGTCCTCATCCTTCATCGAGGGAATGGCAAAGGCGGCTGGCTCGGAACGATCTCGCTCGGTAGCGGATGGGGGTCTCTCACCGCTATCGCTGTCCCGGGCGATTTCGACGGCGATGGACGGCAGGACATAGTCGCCCGCACGAACACAGGCGTGCTGCGACTGTACGCTGGCGCAGGTAATGGGCGAGTCAAGAACGGCGTTCAGATCGGCACCGGGTGGGGCATCTTCCGTCACATCGTCGGCGCAGGAGACAAAGCATCTCGCCCACGCGCCACGTCGCCTGGATTCGGTGATCTCGACAGCGATGGGCTGCGGGACGTCGTCAGCCGCACTGCGGCGGGAACCTTCCAACTTTCTCGCGGCAACGGCGCGGGCGGACTAACATCTACGGGCGCTGTCACGACAGCGATCCCGGCGACTTCTCGAGTGTTCCCCCTGGGCGACTTCAACGGCGATGGTGTGGCGGACCTAGGCGCAATCGGCGTGGACGGCATGTTTGCCTATTACGCCGGGCATGGCGCGGGAGACTTCCGCCCCGGCGTAGATCTCGGCACGGGGTGGGGGTCGCTCTCCTTCGTCACCGGTGGGCTCGATTGGGACGGCGACGGACACATGGACGTTCTTGCTCGCACGAACACGGGTGAGTTGCGCGTCTACCGGGGTAACGGCGCAGGTGGCTGGGCTGCAGGCGGTGTACAGATCGGCAGCGGGTGGGGATCGTTCACCGCGATCTTCCCCGGCGGTGACTTCGATGGCGACGGGACCCCGGACGTGTTCGCGAGGCGAGCCGACGGGACGCTCGTCCTCTATCCCACAGACGGCGTGGGTCATTGGAGGAGTGCCCGCGTGATCAGCACCGGTTGGGGAGGTTTGCGATCACTTTTCAGTCCGGGCGATTTCGATTACAACGGCACAAGTGACCTGATTGGTCGCCGAGCTGATGGGACGCTGGTGCTCTACAAGGGCAATGGCAAGGGGGCGTTCGTGGGCAACACAGTCATAAGCAGCGGCTGGGACACGATTATCTGGATCGACTGACGCTTATCCAACGACTGGCTTCCGCGAGATTGATCAGGACGCGTCGAGCACGGCGCCCGCGGCGCGGTCGCCCACGGCGGCCAGCGACACGTTGTCCCGCGCCCACTGCGCCCGCTCCCCGCGGCGCCGCTCGGTCTCGCCGGACGCCGTGTCGGCGAGCAGCCGGCGCATGGCCTCGGCGACCGCGTCGGGCGTGAAGGCGGCGGCCTCGCCGAGTCCGGCCTCGCGCACGAGCGCGCCGCCGACCTCGGCACCCGCGAACAGGACGGGCGTCCCACAGGCGGCGGCCGCGTACGTCTTCGTGGGTCGCGCGAAGTCGTAGCCGATCCCGGGGGCGATGCTCACGAGCGACGCGACCGCTCCGCGGATCCACCGGGCCGAGTCCTCGGGACTCACGACGCCGCCGAATTCGACACGTCCGGGCGCGATCCGCGCGGCGAGCTCGCGCAGCTCGCCCTCGAGGGCGCCCTGCCCGAAGAAGCGGAGGCGGAGGTCGGGGTGCTCCTCCGCGATGCGGGCGAACGCCTCGACGAACACGTCCGGACGCTGCCACTCCGACATGGTCCCCGTGTAGACGAAGTACCGCTCCCCCGGCGCCGCCGGCGCAGCATCCGGGGTGAAGACCGTCGTGTCGATGCCGTTGCCCACCGTCGCGATGCGCGCCGGGTCCGCCCCGAGCAGGAGGAGACGATCGGTGACCTCCGCCGAGACGGAGAGCACGCGTGCCGCGCGCCGCAGCGCCGTGCGCTCCATCCACCGCATGAGCGAGACGACCGGCCGGGCCGCGCCCATCGCGATGACGCCGTCGGTCCAGACATCCGCCGCGTAGTAGACGAGCGGGCGACGCCGGATCGCGGCGACGACGGCCGCCACGAGGGCCGTCGTGGGCGGGGACTCGGCGACCAGCACGTCGAACCGGCGGAAGAGGATGCGCGCCACCAGGGGCGCGTCGAAGCTGAGGTACTGCACGTAGCCGCGCACGTTCCCCCCGCGGTCGCGCAGCACGGGCCAGCGCGACACGCGCACCCCGGCCGGATCGGTGCGGCGGGGCGCGTGTGCCGGCGGCGTCGTCGTGACGACGTCCGTGTCGGCCCCAGCGCGCACGAGCCCCTCGGCGAGGGCGCCCAGTCGGAAGGCCCCGGCGCTCACCTCGGGCACGAACAGCCGCGAGACCAGGACGACGCGTCGCGTCACCGCGCCTCGTCCCCGTCGCCGGCGGCGTCGCCGGCCGCACGGCCCGGCGCGTCGTCCTGCGCGGATTCGAGCTGGCGCAGGCGGTCGTCGTGGTAGGCGGACTGCTCGGCGAGGTGGCGCATCTTGTCCTCGATGCGGGTGAGCTCGGCGCCGTACTGCAGGCTCACCAGGAAGAGGAGCCCGATGGCGACGAAGAAGACGAGGTTCGTGGGCGCCACGACCCCCAGGAGCCTCGCCGCCCAGGTGAGCGTCTGCGGGAACACGGCGATGATGAGGGCCAGGATCCCGCCGACGAGCCACCACACCGCGTGTCGCTCCCGCAGCGTGCGGCGGCGCATGAGCTCGACGATGGCGGCGATCGCGAGCAGGGCCGCGACGATTCCGAGGATGTAGGTGGCGGGGCTCATGCGGAGGCGCTTTCGATCGGCACGCGCGGCTGCAGCGTCGCGAGGAGGAACGCGATCCCGGCGCGGAGCAGGTAGACGGTCGCACGGACCGGGTGGTGGGACGGGCGACCCGCCTGTCGCTCGCGCATGTCGACGGCGACCTCCTCGACCTGCAGTCCCGCGCGGGCGGCGATCACGAGCGCCTCGACGGTGTCGCCGAGGTACTCGGCGGGGAAGGTGTGCGCGAACAGCGCGACGGCGCGCGGGCCGGCGGCCTTGAAACCGCTCGTGACGTCGGTCAGCCGGCGGCGCGCAAGTCGCCCCACGGCCCACGCGAGGACACGCATCGCCCAGCGGCGAGGGCCCCGCACGTCGTAGCTGGCGCCGCCCGCGAACCGGGATCCGATGACGATGTCGGCGTCCCCGAGGCGCCCGACGAGACGGGCGATGTCACGCGGGTCGTGCTGACCGTCCGCGTCGACCTGGACGACCACGCGATAGCCGTGGTCGCGGGCGAACCGGAACCCGGTGCGCATGGCACCGCCCACGCCGAGGTTGAACGGGAGGCTCAGGACGCGTGCGCCCGCCGCGCGCGCGATCTCGGCCGTGCCGTCGGTCGATCCGTCGTCGATGACGAGGCACAGCGCATCCGGAACGGCCTCGCGGATGCCGCGCACGACCGCCGCGACGGAGCCGGACTCATTGAGCGCCGGGACGACGACGAGGACTTCCGAGGGCGCAGGGGGCACGTCACCGAATTCTACCGGGGCGGTGCTCACGCGCATGCCGTGATCCGCCACAGCTTTGCCTCCCCCTCGCTGTCGACGAGCTCGAAGCCGGGGACGCCGTCGAGATCGGTGAAGCCGGGCATCTCCACCCGACCGGTCCCGGTGTCCTTGAGACCGAAATCCAGCACGTAGCCCACGCCGAGCGCGTCGACGGCCGCACAGACCTCGGGGTCCTGCGCGGCGTCGTGCAGTCGTTCGGCGAGGAGCAGGTAGTCGGCGCCGGTCGGAACCTGCCACTTGGCGGGGTACACGTCCACGCCCGTCAGCGCATACGCGAAGGCGGCGCCCGTGCCGGGGTTGGCGATGACCCGCGCCCCCGGCGCGACATCGTCGGAGAGCCGCGACAGAAGCGCCCGCTCATCGGAGTCCAGCCACGAATCCGCCGCGGCGGCGAACGGCGAGCGCTCCTCCTGGATGCCGTTGGCCACATGGACGCGCTGCACCACGGGCTGCACGACGAATGCGGCGGTGGCCGCCGCGACGGCGACCGCCAGCGTGATCCCCGAGACGATCGCCGGGTCCGTGGCAGGCGCGGGAGCGTCCGACGCCTCGGACCGTCGGCGCTGCACGGCGCGCGTCGCGGCGTCGACGAGTCCCACGAGGCCGATCGCCGCGAGCGGGACGGCCGCAGCCGGAAGGAGGGCGGCGAGCCGATACGTGTCGCTGTACCACGGCCCGACGAGCGGCAGGCGGATCCACGACGAGTGCACGGCCGCCGCCACGACGTAGAGGCCCACCAGCGCGATGAACCACCACGCGAGCCACCGCGTGCGGGTCCAGGACCCGCGCCCCATCATCACGACGACGAGGCCGACGACGGCGAGCGCCGACATCCACCACGCGGACTGCGTCCCCGCATAGCCGGACGACGCGACGTCGAGGGCCGCTGCGCGCAGGCTCTGCACCGGACCCCAGTAGTCGGCCGTGACGAGCCGGGACGTGACCGCCCACAGCGCGCCGAGCACGAGGACCGCCCCCGCGGCCAGCGCCGTCACCGCGATCCGCCGACGTCGTGTCGTGGCGGGGTCCCGCCATCGCAGCACTGCGGCGCCCACCCCCATGATCACGAGCGGCAGCGCCCAGGCCAAGAGCGCCGCGGGCTGACTCGCGCCGAGCGCGCCGAGCGCGATGAGCAGGGCGAGTCCCCGCGCCGCGCGTCGATGGTCGCGGCTGCGCGACAGCGAGATCACCGCCGCGACGGCCGCCGGCACGAGCGCGACCGCGAGCATATACGAGTAGAGGATGCCGTACTGGATGAGCAGCAGCGGGAACGCGAGCAGCACCGGGCTCAGCGCCGCGGCCGCCGCCCCGGCCAGGCGTCGCCGAGCGGCGACGACGGTGAGCCATGCGATGCCCGCCGGCCACACCGCAGCGGCCACGACGATGCTGAGCATGTTCGTGGCGACGGGGACCGCGCCTCCGCTCAGGAGCACGGCGAGCGACGCCGTCGCGTGCCAGGCGCCGGGATAGAAGCTGCCCGCGGCAGCGGGATCGACGAGACCCGCGAGAACGAACGACGACGCGTTCGCGTGCTCGATGATCGCGCGCACCGCTCCAAGGTGGAAGGGCGCGTCGTTCGACTGGGAAATAGCGTCAGGCTCACCGATGTAGAGCGCGAACCGCAGCGTGAGCAGCACCGCGGCGACGACGAGCGCGACGACGACGGGCCAGCGTGCACCGCGGGCGTCCGCGCGATGCGCGCGGATCCGGAACAGGAACCGGCACCCCACGAGCAGGCCCGCGACGACCACGAGGCCCAGGGCGGCGGACAGCAGCGTCCAGGGAATGCGGGCGAATCCGAAGACGGTCGCGACGAGCGAGATCATCGCGATGGAGCCCACCGGGGCGAAGGCCCACGCGGCGAGACGCCGGAACCCCAGCGACCAGGCGGCCACGAGACCGGGGACGAACACGACCACGAGGGTCGCGAGCAATGTCCACCACTGCGTCAGCCAGGCCACACTCACTCCGGTCGGGCGCGGCACGGCGCCGCAGATCCGCGTTCGATTCTAGGCATGCCCGCTGGCCGCTCCCTGAGGGCATGCCGAGGAGTCCCGTCTACACTGGGGAACGGCACGCGACGCCGAAGAACGGAAGTGACAGTGCGCACCGCGCTCATCGGATACACCGGCTTCGTCGGATCCAACCTCCTCGACGCGACAGGGTTCGACGACCTCTACAACTCGAAGAACATCGCCGACATCGCCGGCCGCGAGTACGACCTCGTCGTCTCGGCCGGGAACCGCGCGGACTCCCACCGCATCAACAACGACGGCCCGGCGGATCTCGCCGAGATCGACGCGCTCGCCGACATCCTGGAGACCGTGCGGATCGGCAAGCTCGTGCTCATCTCGACCGTGTGCATCTATCCGTGGGGCGGCGCCCCGGACGAGGACACGCCGCTCTCCCCCGAGGGGCTCACGCCCTACGGCGCGAACCGCCTGCACCAGGAGCAGCGCCTCGGAGCGACGTTCGACATGCTCCCCGTGCGGCTTCCGCAGCTCTACGGCGCGCGGCTGCGCAAGGGCGTCGTGTACGACCTCGCCAACGACTACCGGGTCGAGCACATCGACCCCACGATGGACTTCCAGCACTACGACACGACGCGCCTGTGGGGCGACATCCGGACGGCGCTGGAGGCCGGCATCCCGTCGCTGAACATCGCGACCCCGCCGATCTCGAACGCGGTCCTCGCCCGGGAGGTCTTCGGGCGAGACATCTCCGGACAGGTCCCGCCCGGGACCCCGTCGCCGTTCGCGCGGATGTACACCCGCAACATGACCACCCGGCACGCCGCCCTCTTCGGCGGCTCCGGACCCTACCTCGGCACCGTCGCCGACGAGCTCGCGGGCCTGCGGGCCTTCGCGGCCGGCAGCGCCTCCTGACGAAGGACAGCATGTACAAAGGACACCGCGTATCCGCGATCGTCAACTGCGCCGGCCGCGGCACGCGCTTCGGCAGCAACAAGCTGCTGGTGACCCTCGGCGGACGCACCGTCATCGAGAAGACCGTGCGGGCGATGTCGGTGCCGCTCGTCGACGAGCTCATCGTGACGGTGAGCGAGGACAACCTCGCCGAGTACCGGCGCATCCTCGTCGACGAGGCGGGGCTCGACGTGACGCTGGTCACCGGCGGCGCGGAGCGGCACATCTCGGCCCACCGCGGGCTGTCGGCGACGTCGGGCGACATCGTCGTGGTGCACGACGGCGTCCGTCCGTTCGTGACCCCGGACCTCATCGAGGCGGTCGTGGAGGCGGCGATCGAGCACGGCGCCGCGATGCTGGGCCTGCCCAGCACCGTGCAGGTCAAGCTCGTCTCCGACGACGGCTTCATCGAGGGCTCGCTCGACCGCGCGCACTCGTGGCTCGGGCAGACGCCGCAGGCCTTCCGCCGCGAGCACCTCGAGCGCGCATACGAGCTCGCCCTCCGCGACGGCTACGCGCGGGTGAGCGACGACGCCGACCTCGTCGCCGAGTACTGCGGCATCCCGTCGCGGATCCTCTACGGGCACGACCACAACATCAAGATCACGACGCCGCAGGACCTCGGCACCGCCCGGCTCATCGAGGAGGGGCGCGCCGACGTCGAGGAGTGACGCGCGTCGCGTGACGCCGGTCAGCTGCGGCGCAGGACGCGGCGCGCGATCCGTCCGAGCCGACGGCGCACCCGACGCACGAACGGCAGTCGGGACGCCACGTCGTCGGACTTCTCGTCCGGCGGGAACGCGTCGGCGAGCTGCTGCCACTGGAGGTCGCGCGCCGCGATGATCTGCGCGAGGCGGTCGGGCGCGGGCCCGGTCGCCGCGCGGTCGCGCACGTGCTGCACGGCCGCGAGCATGTTCTCGTGCGCACGGCGCGCGAGGTCCGCACCGACGTCGGCCCTTCCGCGCTCGACGGCGCGCACCGCCTTGACGAGGGCGTCGTCCAGGCCCGCGGGCGACACGCCCCACGGCATGTCCGGGTCCCACGTCTGGGCGTACTCGTCGAGCTTGCGCTTGGCGATGCTCACGCGCGGCACGCCGTACGCGCTCGCCACGATGCGTCCGTGCAGCGAGGAGCCCACCCACGCGTGGGCGCCGGCGATCTCGTCGACGCGGTCCCACGGGTCGCGCGTGGTCGAGATCTCGATGCGTCGCGACGGATCGGCGAAGCGGACGCCCTCGATGATGCGCTCGTACGTCTCGACCGAGTCGTGCAGCGGCGCGGTCCCGGCGAGGAACAGACGAATCGGGTGCTCGCGGAGCACTCGGCTGTCCACGATCGCGCGGATGACGTCGTCGAGGGGGAAGCGCTTGAGACGGTTGTCGGCGATCTGCAGCAGCACGTAGTCGCCGCGCGGGGCCGAGCGCGGACGCGACAGCGCGATCGTGTGCACGAGGTCGGGCACCAGCGAGTGCGGGATGCCGGCGGCATCCAGCGTCTCGCTGGCCATGCGGTCGCGCACGCTGACGAACGTGGCCTCGCGGAGGATGCCGGTGACCGATGCCCGCCGCACCGGCGGAAGCCCCGCGATCGCGGCCACGCCGACGGAGTTGACGACGGAGGCCGCGGTGCGGTTGAGCGGATAGGAGCTCACCCGCGGGAGGTAGGGCGACTCGACCGGCACGGGTCCCATGTGCTCGGCGAGCAGGCGCCGGCGCTCCACGGGCGACGCGGCCTTGTAGCGCGCGTGCTCCTCGGCGCCGAGGGCGGCCTTGTGCGCGAACCCGACCGTGGTCGCGCCGACCTCTCCCCCGACCGTCCACACCGCGTCGAACCGCTCGCTCGCCAGGAGCGGACCGAACGCGGGGATGCGCTCACCGGTCAGGGCCGACATGTCGGCGGCGAAGGGCGCGGCGAACACGACATCGGCGTCCTTCAGGTACTCCGCGGTGACGAGCTGGAAGAGGAGGTCGCCGAAATTGTCGCGCTCATACGCCCCGACGCACAGGATGCGCGGTCGCACGGCGTCCGCCGCCTGGCCCGTCACGGCTGCTCGAGGACCTCGAGGGCCTCGTCGATCGGGCCGTCGAAGATGACCTTGCCCTTGCGGATGACGATCCCGCGCGAGCAGAGGTCCTTCACCTGGTTCTTGCTGTGGCTGACGACCATCATCGTGATGCCGGCGTCGGCGAGCTCCTTGAGCTTGAGCGCACACTTCGCCCGGAACGGGGCGTCGCCCACGGCGAGGACCTCGTCCACGAGCAGGACGTCGAGGTTCACGTGGATGGCGACCGAGAACGCCAGGCGCATGAACATGCCCGACGAGTAGTGCTTGACCTCCTGGTCGATGAACTGCCCGATCTCGGCGAAGGCGACGATGTCGTCGTAGCGGGCCTCGATCTCCTTCTGCTGCATCCCCAGGATGGCCGCGTTGAGGAAGACGTTCTCGCGCCCGGACAGCTCGGGGTGGAAGCCCGCGCCCACCTCGATGAGCCCCGCCACGCGCCCGCGCGTGAGCACGTGCCCGCCGTCGGGCTGCATGACGCCCGACAGCAGCTTGAGCAGCGTCGACTTGCCCGAGCCGTTGTAGCCGAGCACGGCGATCGAGTCCCCCTCGTTCACGACGAGGTCGAGGCCGTTGAGGGCGTGGAACGTGCTGGACAGCTTGCGACGGCGGATCCAGCTGACGACGGTGTCCTTCAGCGAGTGGGCGTGGTTGAGCAGGAACGTCTTGCGGACGTCCTGCACGATGACGCTCGGCGCGAGCGGGCCGGTGGCGGTGCTCATGGTGACGCTCAGAGGTCCTGAGCGAACCTCCCCTCGAGGCGGCGGAAGACGAGCTGACCGATCAGGATGGTCGCCAGCGAGATGAGGAACGCCCACAGCGTGAGCCAGCCCAGGTCGGGGTGCAGCTGCAGGCCCAGATCGGCGATCCCGGTGCGCGAGACCGGCTCCCAGAACGCCAGGTGGAACAGCTCGACCGCGACGGTGATCGGGTTGATGAGGTACAGCTCCGTGAGCCACGGCAGCGCCGAGAACGCGTCGCGCACCATCGTCCAGAAGTACAGCACGGGCGACGCCCACGTCACGAGCATGAGCAGCAGCTCGACGATGGGCTCGGCGTCACGGAAGCGCACGTTGACGGCGCCGAAGAACAGGCCGGCGCCGAAGGCCACCATCGCGAGGATCACGACGCCCGCCAGGAAGGCCAGCACGCTCCAGACCGTGATGCTGCCGATCCACCCCATGAACAGGCAGACGACGAGCAGCAGGCCCACCTGCGGCAGGAAGTGCACGAGCGCGACGATGACGGCCGACACCGAGAACAGCTGGCGCGGCAGATACACCTTGCGCACGAGCGGGGCGTTGCCCACGATCGAGCGGGTCGCGTTGCCGAACGCCTCGCTGAAGAAGTTGATGCCGATGATGCCGCTGAACAGGTACACCGGGTAGTTCGGGATGTCGTGACCGAGGCGCATGAAGACGCCCATGACGAGCCAGAACACGAGGAACTGCATGGCGGGACGCACGTACGACCACGTCCACCCGAGCACCGAGTTGCGGTAGCGCGTCGTGACGCCCGTGCGCACGAGGAGCTTCAGCAGGTAGCGCCAGCGGATGACGTCGAGCAGCCCGCGGCTCCGGCCCGGGGTGTCGAACGCGGAGCGCGGGACGTTCGCGAAGAGATCGGACGCGACGCGGCCGCGCGCGGACAGATCGGGTTCACTCGACACGAGGACCCATCCTAGCCAGGCCGCATGCGAGGATCCTGCGCGTCACAGGTCGGCGTGCACCTGCCACACCCGCTCGGCGGCCCCCAGCCACGAGAACGCGCGGGCGCGGTCGCGCGCGAGCACCCGCAGCCGCGGCGCGGCGTCGCCCAGCGCGTCGGCCACGGCGTCCTCCAGCTCGGCCTCCGGCACGACGAGGCCGCCGTCGACGATCACCTCGCGGTGCCCGTCGCCGTCGCTCGCCACGACGGGCGTGCCCATCGCCATGGCCTCCGCCACGCGCCACGGCCACGCGCCGCGCGTCGATGCCGCGACGAACACGCCCGCGGCCTCCAGGACGGCGGCCCGATCCCCCTGGTCGAGCCCCGCGCGCGCGTGCACGCGGCTCTCGGCCACGCCGGACGCGGCGGCGAGCGCCGCCACGGCGCCCTCCTGGCCGGCCGGCACGTCCATGACGACGA
>Ga0182749_1000595_pt1 | contig 32150 bp, 29 predicted proteins | sample eDN3rd37CKraftMG_FD_128875 | JGI IMG/M metagenome (GOLD analysis project Ga0182749, IMG submission 128875) | Enriched Miracle-Growth compost microbial communities from Emeryville, California, USA - eDNA 3rd pass 37_C Kraft MG (version 2) (version 2) ...
CGGCGCGGGCGCCTGTCTCCCGCCGCGCAATGGCGCGCCGTTCGCGCGCTGCGCCGCGTGCACCGCGCAGTCATGCCTGACATCGTCCACCGTGTGGCGTTGCAGCCGGTGGTGCTCGACGCCGTGGCCGGCATCGGCCTCGGCGTTCCCTCCGTCAACGCGATCACCGGGCTCGGCTACACGTTCATCTCCGACAGCGCCAAGGCGCGCGCGCTCCGCGCGGCCATCGGCCTCGTGCTGCGCGACCTGGTGAACCGCGACGGCAACGTGGTTCTGGTGCAGAACGGCGACGACGAAATCCTGATGCGCGGCTTCGATTTCCCGCCCGGGCGCGTGGTGCTGATCCCCGGCTCCGGCGTCGAGGTGGACCGGCTCACGCCGCAGCCGGAGCCGGACGGTCCACCGGCCGCAGGCTTCGTGGGCCGGCTGCTGGCCGACAAGGGGCTGCGCCCGTTGATGGCCGCGCACCGCATCCTGCGCGCGCGCCGACCCGATGCCCGGCTGCTGATCGCGGGCACGCGCGACCCGGCCAACCCCGCCTCGATCACCGAGCAGGAGCTCGCCGCCTGGCGCGACGAGCCGGGCGTGACGTTCCTCGGCCACGTCACCGACATCGCCGGCTTCTGGGCGCGGGCCGCCATCGCCGTGCTGCCGTCGCGGCGGGAGGGCCTGCCGAAAAGCCTGCTGGAAGCGGCCGCCTGCGGCCGGGCGATGGTCGCGACCGACGTGCCCGGATGCCGCGCGGTCGCAATCCCCGGCGAGACCGGGCTGTTGGTGCCGCCCGACGACGCACTCGCGCTGGCCGCGGCCATCGAGAGGCTCATGGACGACACGGCCCTGCGCCGACGCTACGGCGCCGCCGCGCGCTGTCTGGCGGAGACGCGCTTTTCCGCCGAGGCCATTGGACAAGCGACGGTCGCGCTCTATCGCCGGCTGCTTGCCGCGCGCGGGGCGGCCCGATGACATTGCTCCTCACCGCGCTCGGCGCGGCGGCGCTGAGCGCCGGGCTGATCGTCGTGCTGATGCCGCTGCTGAAGCGCTACGCGCTCGCGCGGCCCAATGCGCGCTCCTCGCACACCGTGCCGACGCCGCAGGGCGGCGGCATCGCCGTGATGGCGGCGACGCTCGCAGCGTCGGCGGTCGCGCTTGCCGCGCTCGGCCTCGCCCCCGACACCCAGCTTTGGGTGCTTGCCGCGACGGCCGTCGCGCTCGCCGTAGTCGGCGCGGTGGACGACATCGTCCATATCGCGGCGGGGCTGCGGCTCATCCTGCAATTCGTCGCGGTCGGCGCCGTGGTGGCCGCGCTTCAGGCCGATCTTGATGCCGTGCCGGCGCTGCCGCCGGACATCGAGCGCCCGCTGCTGCTCGTCGCCGGCGTCTGGTTCGTCAACCTCGCCAACTTCATGGACGGGCTCGACTGGATGACGGTCACGGAAACGACCGCCGTTTGTGTCGGGCTCATCGCGCTCGCGGCGCTCGGCGCGCTGCCGCCCGCGCCAACCGTCGTCACCGCGGCGCTCCTCGGAGCCATGCTCGGCTTCGCGCCGTTCAACAAGCCGGTGGCGCGGCTGTTCCTCGGCGATGTCGGCAGCCTGCCGCTCGGACTCCTGCTGTTCTGGCTGCTGGTGCAGCTCGCCGGGCGCGGCCATGCCGCCGCGGCGCTGCTGCTGCCGCTCTACTATCTAGCCGACGCCACCATTACTCTCGGCCGGCGCCTCGCGCGCCGCGAAAAGGTGTGGGACGCCCACCGCACGCACTTCTACCAGATCGCCACCGCGCGCGGCCTCGCCGTCCCCGCGGTGATCGTCCGCGTCGCCGCGGCCGATGCCGGGCTGGTGGCCTTGGCGCTGCTGCACGCGGCCATCGGTGACATTGCCGCACTGGCGGCGGGCGCGCTCATCGTTGCCGTGCTGCTTTACGACCTCACGCGCCGGCGCTGATGCGCGGCGGCGGCGCGGCCTCCTCCGCACTTGCCAGCGCCGTCAGCACGCCGCGATCGCCGCCGGCAATGGCGCGGTCGAGCTCGCCGAGCCGGCTGCGCACCGCGGCGAGCGGCGGGTGGGAGGGGCGCGCCGCGACGATGCCGGCGATGCCAATGTCCACCACCGGCTCCTCCTTGGCGAACAGGATTTCATGCAGCCGCTCGCCGGGGCGCACGCCGGTGAACACGATCTCCACGTCGCGGCCGGGCTCGAGCCCGGACAGGCGGATGATGCGCTCGGCGAGATCGACGATCTTCACCGGCTGGCCCATGTTGAGCACGTAGACGCCGACGTCGCCCGCCTGCGGCCCCAGCGCATGGCTCGCTGCGGTGATCACGAGGTCGCAGGCTTCGCGGATGGTCATGAAGTAGCGCACCATGTCCGGGTGCGTCACGGTCACCGGGCCGCCGGTCTCGATCTGCGCCTTGAACTTCGGCACCACCGAGCCGTTGGAGGCGAGCACGTTGCCGAAGCGCACCGAAATGAACCGTGTGCTCTCGCGCCGGCCCGCCGCGCGCTCGGCATCGAGCGCCTGGCAGTAGATTTCCGCGAGCCGCTTCGTCGCGCCGAGCACCGACACCGGCTCGATGGCCTTGTCGGTTGAGATCATCACCATGGCCTGGGCGCCCGCGGCCGCGGCGGCGTCGGCAACGTTGACTGAGCCGAACACGTTGGTGCGCGCGCCCTCCGCCCAGTCGCGCTCCAGGATCGGGACGTGCTTGAGCGCCGCGGCGTGGAACACGAGGTCCGGCTTGAACTCCGCCATCAGGCGGAACATGCGGTCGCGGTCGCGCACGTCGGCGATGTGGCCGGAAATTTCCGCCGCCGGCGATTTGCCCGCCAGGGCTTCCGTCACCGCGTAGAGCGCGGGCTCCGAATGTTCGATGATGAGCAGGCGCCCGATGCCGAACGCCACCAGCCGCTCGCAGATCTCGGCGCCGATGGAGCCGCCGCCGCCGGTGACGATGGCCGCCTTCCCGCGCACGAAATGCTCCAGCCGCTGGTAATCGATCTTCACGCTCGGCCGCAGCAGCAGGTCCTCGACATTCACCGGCGCGAGCCGCAGGGCCTCGCCGCCCTCGTCGAGCGATGGCAGCCGGCTGGTGACGAGCCCGAGCCGACGCGCCCGCATCAGCAGCGATTCCGGCAGTGCATCGGGCGCCAGGGCGGATGGCGTCAGCACCAGGCGCCGCACCGGGACGCTGCGGCCCGCGAGATCGCCGACCACCCGCTCCAGGTCGCCGAAATCGCCGAGCACCGGCACGCCGCGGATGGTCTGGCCGCGGTCGGCGGGCGAGGACGACAGGATGCCCACCGGCCTGATCTTGCGCACCGCGCCGCTCTCGATGGCGCGCAACAGAACCTCGGCGTCCGCCGCGATGCCGAGCACCAGCGTCGATTGCGCGGCCTCGTTGCGCACCTGGACCAGCGTCCGGGTATAGCGGAAATAGCGGTAGGCGACGCGCGGCCCGGTGAGGAAGATGATCTGCAGGATCCAGTAGAGCAGAATCGTGATCTTGCCGAAGAAGAACGTGCCGTAATAGGTCGGCGCTACCAGCACGTAATCGAGGATCAGGAGCGTCACCGCGATCACGCTCACGGCGCGCACGATCTGGATGAACTCGGGCAGCGACGTGAAGCGCCACTTCGACTTGTTGACGCCGAAGAACAGATAGACGGCGCCGGCATAGACCACGATCGCCGGCAGCAGCACCATGAACAGGTGGCGCCGCGGCTCCAGGAACGCGCCTTCGAAACGCATGTAGAACGCCGCCAGAATCGCCACCGCGGTCGCGAACAGGTCGTGCGCCAGGATCACCCACATGCGCGGCGTGAAGTTTGAAAACGGATTTTTCATCGGGCCATGGTCGGCGGGTCCATCCCGCCTGGGGCGGTTTTAGCCGAACTGGAGCCATTTTCCAGCGCGCGCGAGACCGCTGCGATCACGGCGCCGGGCGACAGCTCGTCGAGGCAGCGGCTGTGGCTGTCGCGCCGCCGGTCGCAGCCCTCCTGCTGGCATGGGAGGCAGGGCAGCGGGTTCTGCACGAGCCATACGTTGCCGCGCCGCTGCACGGTCCCGGCCGCATCCCACGGCTGCAGGAGGCCGCCCTTCGGCCAGGGCCCCCACAGTCGCGGATCGGTCGGGCCGAAGAGCGCCACCGTCGGCGCGCCGGTCGCGGCGGCCAGGTGGGTGACGGACGTGTCGGGGCCGACGAAGACCTGCGCCCGGCCGATCAGGGCGGCGATCTCGTGCCAAGCCAGCGCGCCGTCGCGCCGCGTCACCTCCGGCGCGTTGGCGAACAGGCCATCGAGATAGGCCCGCTCGGCCGGCGCGGGACCGCCGGTGACCAGCACCCCGAGCCCCCGCGCCACGAGCGCCGCGGCGAGGTTGCGCCAGCCGTCCTGGCTCCATTGCTTGTAGCGGAACATGGGCGACGGATGCAGCACCGCATAGGGCGCATCGGGAACAAGGCCGGGCCGCGTTTCGCCCATGGGAGCCACGACCTCTGGCACGCGCGCGACGCCGAGGCTGTCGGCGAGCCGCAGCATCTCCTCGACGCGATGGAGCCCCGCCGCCGGCGGCACCGCCTGGGTCACCAGCGCGCGCTTGACGCGATCCATCAGGATCGATGCGCCGACCGGCGCAAGACTCGTCCGTCCGGCGAGGACGGCGAAGAAAGTCGGCCGGTCGCCGCCCTGGGTGGAGACCGCGAGGTCGTAGCGGCGCGCGAGCCGCGCCGCGAGCGCAAGGCTTTCGCCGGCACGCGGCCGCGGCGGCATCGCGACGATGCGGTCGATGTCGGGATTGCCGGCGAGGATGCCGGCGGTGTCCGCGAACACCAGCGCGTCAAGCGCGGCATCGGGCCAGGCGCGGCGCAGGCTGCGGATCAGCGGCGTGGTCAGCAGCACGTCGCCGAGGCGGCGCAGCGCGACGACGAGGATGCGAGGGCGGGCGGGCAGCGCCGGCGTCACGGGGTCGCGCGGGTGGGCTTCGCCCCGGCCGCGTCCTTCAACGCCATGCCGCCCGCGACCCCGACGCCGAACACGTAGAGCCAGCCATGGGAAAAGTCGAACAGGTGCGAGTTGAACAGCGAGCCGACGACGTTCTGCACCACGATCACGAGTCCGATCCAGGCGGCCGAGCCCGCGCCGAGAAACAGCCGCCCGTGCGCCGCCCACATCGCGATCAGCAGGACGATGCCGACCGCGCCGAGCTCGATCCCGACGGCAAAAAACTGGTTGTGAGGATTGGTCGCGGATGCGTGCGCTGGATCGGGCGAATCGCGGCGGAACAGGGCGGCGATCGTCCCGGTGCCGTGGCCGATGACGGGAGCCTCGCCGATGAACTCAACCGACTTCCGCCAGAAAAAAAGCCGCGCGCCGGTCGAGGTGTCGACCGACGGGTCCGTCGTCTCCAGGTCCTGCGCCACATGATCGACCCGGGCGCGCAGGTAGGACGACGACGTCCAGGCCATGCCGGCGCCTATCGCGACGATCACCAGAAACGCGGCGAACGCCACACGATTGAAATGGCGCAGGCCGAACAAAATGCAGAGCACCGCTATAACGACCAGCGTGGTCCGCGCGGTGGCGACGAAGACGATGTTCAGCACGAACGCGGCCGCCAGGGCCGCCTGCCACAGCACGGCGATACGGTCCGCCGCGCGCCATGACGCAACCGCCCGGTCGGCGAGCGCGAAGGCGCAGACGGCGAACTCCGCGCTCTGGATGATGTAGTCCTTCACCGGGACGCCGACATCGTGCCCGAGCCGCACGTAGCCGACGGCGAACATGGACCACGACACGGCCAGCAACACGCCCGACGACACGAGAAATACGGTCAGCACCATGCTGCCCGTCGCCGAGCGCCGGAACTGCACCAGCAGCAATGGGACCGCCAGCAGCTTGACGAACGGCGCCAGCCCGGCGAGCCGCTCTGGCCAGGTCACGTCCGCCCAGGCCATGCCGCAGGCCGCCGCCGCCACGAGCACGACCGGCAGGACCGCCGCCGGCATCGTCCAAACGTGGCGCAGCGCATCCGCCTCGAGGGTCGGGATCAGTGCGACAAGCCAGAGCACGACGAGAAGGCTCGTCGCCGATGTGGACCATGGCAGCGATGCCGCCGCCGCCATTGCGAGCCAGTCTGCGGCAAGCGCGACGCGGACGCGGGCCTGCGACGTCGGCAGCGCGGTCATAACGCGGGCCGCACATGCAGGAGCGGCGGCCGGCGGCTCTCGATCTCGGCGACGATGTGGGAGAGCCCGACCTCGGCGCGCGCACGTTTGCCGGAGCGCAGGCCGGCGAGTCGCCGCTCGTTGTCGGCGAGCTGCGAGCGGTCCGCCTCCTTGTGCCACAGATGCAGGACGGCCGTGCCGAAGCGGCCGTCCTTGCGGCGCAGGCCGTGGCGGATCATGCGCACGAAAATGTCGCTGTCCTCGCGGCCCCAGCCGGTGAAGGACGCGTCGAAACCGTCCACCGCTTCCAGGTCGCCGCGCCAGAACGCCATGTTGCTGCCGCGCGCGCCGCGCCAGCGGCGCGGATGGCGCTTGCGCAGGAAGCCGAGCGAAAAGCCGAACAGCGGCGTCAGCCGGTTCACGTCGCCGCGCAGGCGCAGCCTCAGCCAGCGCCAGAAGCCCCAGCGTTCCGGCTCCAGCCCCTCGCGCAGGATACGCGCGGTCAGCCGCTCCGACAGCAGCAGACGGTTCCCGGTGACGAACCAGCCGCTCTCCATCAGCCGGCGATGAGCCGCGACGAAGGTCGGCCGCGGGATGCAGTCGCCGTCGAGGAACACGCAATAGGTGCCCGAGGCGATGCGGATGGCCCGGTTTCTGATCTCGGCGAGCCGGAAGCCTTCGTCCGGGTGCCAGGCGTGCTTGACCGGCACCGGGGACTTGCGCGCGAAGGCCGCGACGAGCGCGCCGGTGTCGGCCTCGGAGCCATCGTCGGCGACGATGATCTCGAAGTCCTTGTCGGTCTGGATCGCGAGCGCGCGCAGGCAGGCCGCGAGCGCGTCGGGCCTATTATAGGTCGCCACGATGACAGAGATCAGGTCGCTCACGGCGCGCGCCTCAGAAGCCATGCCTTCATGTAACGATAATAGCTGCCTTCGGCGTTGGCGACCGCCAGCAGGAACCCTTCCCGGCCGTCGAGGAAGCCGAGGCGCAGCACGTAGGCGCGGACGAAGGTCCACAGGCCGTGGCCAACGCCGCTCGCGAACGACACGCGCCGGCCGGAGGCGGCGAGCGTCTGCGCGCTCGCGGTGGAATACTGATCGACGCGGCGGATGGCATCTTCGAGGCAGGCGACCGAATCGTGCCGCAGCGTTGCCTTGAGGCGGCCGACCGAGCCGGTGCAGATCACGCGCTCGTGGACGAGATCGTCGGAGAAACGCGCCTTGCCGCGGCGGAACAGCCGCAGCACGTAATCCGGGAACAGTCCCGAGCGGCCCATGTCGCGGCCGAGGAAGCTCGACACCCGCCGGATTTCGTAGCCGTCGTGACGCGGCGCGGCGATCGTGGCGCGGATGTCCTGCGCCAGGGCCGGACTCACGCGCTCGTCGGCATCGACCGACAGCACCCAATCCCCCGTGGCGAGCGACAGCGCGAAATTCTTCTGCGGCCCGAAGCCCTGCCACTCGTGGGCGACGACGCGCACGCCGCGCGAGGCTGCGATTTCCAGGGTTTCGTCGGTGCTGCCGCCATCGACGACGATGCGCTCATCGCAGAACGCCAGCGCATCGAGACAGGGCCCGATGTTGTCCGCCTCGTTCTTGACGATAAGAATGGCGCTGAGCTGCGGCATCTCAGGTCTTCGCGGCGGCGCGCGCCGGCGGCCCTTTCCCGTTCCCGGCGGAGCGCCGCACGATCGAAGTGGTGGAGTGGCCGGGCAGCAGATCGACCAGGACGACCTCGCCGCCCTCGGCCTCGACCACCTCGCGGCCGATCACGTCCTCGATCCGGTAATCGCCGCCCTTGACGAGAATCTTGGGACGGATGCGCTCGATCAATTCGAGCGGCGTGTCCTGCTCGAACACCACCACCAGATCGACCGCTTCCAGCGCGGCGAGCACGTCGGCGCGGGCCTGTACGTCCTGGACCGGACGCCCCTCGCCCTTGAGCCGCGTCACCGAGGCGTCGCTGTTGAGCCCGACCACCAGCCGGTCGCACAGCGCGCGCGCCTGCGCCAGCACCTTGACGTGGCCGGGATGGAGGATGTCGAAGCAGCCGTTGGTGAAGCCGACCCGCAGGTCGCGAACGCGCCATTCGCGCACGCGCTCGTCGGCGACCGCCCAGTCGAACACGATCTTTTCTTCGGCCGCGAGCGCCGCGGCGGGGAGGATGCGCGCGCGCAGCTCCTCCGGGGTCACGGTCGCGGTGCCGCGCTTGCCCACCACGACCGACGCCGCGGCATTGGCGGCGCGCACCGCGTCCTCGAATCCGGCGCCGGCCGCCAGCATGGTCGCGAGCGTCGCGACCACGGTATCGCCCGCGCCCGACACGTCGCGCACCTTCACCGCGTCGGCCGGGACGTGGACCGGCTCCACGCCTTCGACGTGGAGCAGCATGCCCTCCTCGCTCAGCGTCGCCAGCACGGCGCGGCATTCGACGACGCGCGCGAGGTCGGCGGCGGCCGACGCGATCTCGGCCATGGTCGCGACCGGACGGCGGGTGTGGTCGGCGAGCTCCTTGCGGTTCGGCGTGATGACGGTGGCGCCGCGATAGACCGCATAGTCGTGCGCCTTGGGATCGACGATCACCGGCTTCTTCTGCCGGCGCGCCTCGTCGATCACGGCACGGATGACCCGCGGAGTCAGCACGCCCTTGGCGTAGTCGGAGAGCACCACGGCGCCCGCGCCGGCCATCGCGCCGCGGGCACGGGCGATGATGCCGTCCTCCACCGCCTCGCCGACCGCTGCCGACATCTCCCAATCGGCGCGCAGCAGATGCGTCGAGTAATGCTCCGAGACGAAGCGCGCCTTGCGCGTGGTCGGCCGGGCGCGATCGACGATCAGATGCGGCTCGATCGTGGCAAGGCGGCGGAACTCGGCATCGATCCGCTGCCCTGCTTCGTCGTCGCCGATGACGCCGACGAATACGCATTCCGCGCCCAGGCCGGCGATGTTGCGCGCCACGTTGCCGGCGCCGCCGACCACCTTCTCCTCGCGCCTGACGGCGATGATCGGCGTCGGCGCCTCCGGCGATACGCGCACCACGTCGCCATAGACGAAGTCGTCGAGCATGACGTCGCCGATGCACAGGATGCGCTGCGCGGCGACGAGCTTGAGGGCTTCTGCGAGATCGAACATGGCGAACCCCGTCAGCGATAGCGGTCCGGCCGGTCGAGATATGCCGTGACGTAGCGCCGGACGCCCTCCTCCACGGGAGTGAACCCCGCATTGTAGCCGGCCTTGCGCAGGTTATCGACCGAGGCTTGCGTGAAATATTGGTAGCTGTTGCGGATCGCCTCCGGCATCGGCACGTAGTCGATGGCAGGCTCCCTGCCGAGCGCGGCAAAGATCGCCGTGACGAGATCGCGGAACGAGCGCGCCTCGCCGGTCCCGACGTTGAAGATGCCGCAGACCGCGGGCGTCGCCAGCAGCCAGAGGATCACCGCGACCACGTCGTCCACATAGATGAAGTCGCGACGCTGGTCACCGTCGGCGATGCCGGCACGGTGGGACTTGAAAAGCTCCACCCGCCGGCCGTTCTTCACGTCGTCGAACCGTTTGGCGACGAGGCTCATCATCTCGCCCTTGTGGTATTCGTTCGGGCCGAACACGTTGAAGAACTTGAGCCCCGCCCATTGCGGCGGCAGCTTGCGGCCCTTGACCGCGCGATCGACCAGGGCGAGGTCGAACACGTGCTTGCTCCAGCCGTAGAGGTTCATGGGCCTGAGCTTGCGCAGCGCGTCGGGGCTCCAGTCGTCGTCGAAGCCGGCCTCGCCGTCGCCGTAGGTCGCCGCCGAGGACGCATAGATGAACGGCGTGCGCGTCTCGGTGCACCAGTCGAGCAGGTCGAGGGAGAGACGGAAGTTGTTCCCCATCACGGCATCGCCGTCGCGCGCGGTGGTATCCGAGATCGCGCCCATGTGGATCACGGCGTCGAGCCTGCGGCCGTCGAGCCAGCGGGAGAGATCCGCAGGCGGCACGAAGTCGGCAAACTGGCGCTTCTGCAGGTTGCGCCACTTGCCGTCCTGGCCAAGCACGTCGTTGACGACAATATCCGTGCGGCCGGCGTCGTTGAGGCCGGCGACCACATTGGACCCGATAAACCCGGCCCCGCCGGTCACCAACAGCATGGCTCTGCCGCGAATGCGTGAAACTCGCCCACCTTTGCCGTAGTCTGGCGACAGGCGCAACCGCAGCCCATCTCCGGGGTAAATGGCGACCCGATCTGGCCGCAAGATGAAATGCTAGAAAAAACAGAGCCTTACCTGGCCGCCGCAGCGCCTGCCTCCGCCCCGGTGCTGATCGTGCCCTATATGTGGATCGGCGATTTCGTGCGCTGCCATTCTGTGGTCAAGCTATTGAAATCGCAGGATTCCGCCCGCCCAATCGATGTCCTGACCACGGCCAACGCAGCGCCGCTCCTCGACTACATGCCAGGGGTGCGCAAGGGCATCGTCTGGGACCTCCCGCGAAAGCGACTGGCGTTCCGTCAGCACCGGGCCCTGGCGGCGCGGCTGCGCCGCGAAGGTTACGGCCAGGCTTTGGTGATGCCGCGGACCTGGAAGGCGGCGCTCGCGCCGGCTCTGGCCGGCATTCCCGTGCGTTCCGGCTACCTCGGAGAATGGCGGTTCGGCCTCATCAACGATATGAGATTCAACGAGAAGACGCTGCCGCGCATGATCGACCAATGCGCCGCGCTGGCATTGCCCGCGGATGCCGCCCTGCCCGCCGACTGGCCGCTGCCGGAGCTCAGGGTGTCGCCCGAAGACTTGGCCCGATGGCGCCAGCGCATGGGCCTGCCGGCGGACCGGCGGCCGATTGTCGCGCTCGCGCCGGGCGCGGTCGGACCCTCCAAACGCTGGCCGGGCTACGGCGACGTCAGCGCCGCGCTGGGCCGCGACGGCATCGCGGTTTGGGTAGTGGGGGGGCCAAGCGAGCGGGCGATCGCCGCGGACATCGCGGCCGGGCAGGCCCACGTGCGCGATCTCACCGGCAACGATCTGCGCAACGCCATTCTGGCGCTGGCCGCTGCCGATGCCGTAATCTCCAATGATTCCGGGCTATTGCACGTGGCTGCGGCGCTCGGCCGGCCTGCCATCGGCATCTTTGGACCGACCAGCCCGAAGCTCTGGGCGCCGCTCAACCCGCTGGCGGCCGTGGTCCAGGCCGAGACCGACGTCCCATGCCGGCCCTGCCACAAGCCGGTCTGCGCGGTGGGCCACCACCGCTGCATGGCCGACATCGGAGTGGACCGGGTCGCGGGTCTGGCACGCTGCGCGCTGGCCGGCGCCCCCTGATAAGTCGCCCCGCCACCGTTGTTTTTTGGAACTCGAAGGGCGGCGCAGCGTTGACGACGCGATACGGCGCCACAGTGCCTCTCCGCCATTGGATTGAACGCGGGGGCCAGGGGTCTAAATTCCAGGAGGGGGCGGACGGCGGCATGCTCGCACGGGGACGGCGGCAAGCCATATCGGAGCAAGCATTGTTGGCAGGTGGGGAGGATATACGGAGCGAGCCGGCATCCGCCAGCGCTCGCATCCTCACGCCGAGACGACTGCTGGACGGCGCGCGGCGCCGCGTGCTGCGGCCGTGGTCTCTGCGCACCGCGCTCGCGCTGCTGGTGTTCAGCGTCATGCTGCCGACGCTGGTGTTCTTCGCCATTCAATACCGCGCCGCCATCACCGAAAAGCAGTCCGAGATCGAGGCCCAGGGCCGCAACCTTGCCAGCAACCTGGCCAACAACATCGGCTACGAACTGGCGATCAAGGAAGCACAGCTCGCGGCGCTCGCGCTGTCCAACCGCCTGGAGGCGGGCGACGTCGAGGGCTTCTATGAGCAGTGCAAGGCTGTCTCGCGCAATGTGAACGGCGGGATCGTGCTCTATCGCTCGGACGGCAGCGAGGTGTTCAACACCCGCAGGCCGTTGGACCAGACCGAGCGGAAATCGCAGCACGCCGATCTGATCGCGCAGGCGGCGCGCGAGGGCCGCTCCCGCGTCACCAATGTTTTCCGCTCGCGCACCGATAACGAGTTCGTTGTCAGCCTCGTCTACCCCGTGCCCGGCACCGACTACGTCCTGGGAGGCGCTATCCCATCGCGACTGCTGTCCGCCGTGCTGCAACGGGCCATCCCCCATGGATGGCTGGCCTCCCTCGTCGATCGCGACGGCATCGCCCTCGCGCGCAGCCGGAACGCCGATCAGTTCGTCGGCCAGCCGGCCTCCGCCGAGTTCAAGGCGAACATCTTCGCCGCGCCGATGGGCTGGATGGAATCACGGCCGCTCGATTCCGAGGAAGCGCTGACCGCGTGGCGGCGCCTCGATAACGGCTGGACCGTCATCGCCTCGGTCGATCGCCGCGTGGTCGAGGCGCCGCTGGTCGCCTGGCAGCAGGACCTGCTGCGCGGCCTGATCCTGTTCTCGCTGCTCGCGATCCTCCTTGCGGTCATCGTCGCCAACTGGATCATCGGCTCGATCCGCAAGCTCGAAGATGCCGCGGCGGCGATGAGCAAGACCCAGCCGGTCCCGGCCACGTCCACTGCAATCGCCGAGATCAATCGGGTCGGCGAGGTCCTGCATCATGCTTCGGTGGAACGGCGACGCAGCGAAATCGCCAATGCCCACCTCGCCGCCATCGTGTCGTCCTCCGGCGACGCCATCAAGAGCATGGCGCTCGACGGCACCGTGCTGACCTGGAACGCCGGCGCCGAACAGCTGTACGGCTACAGCGCGGAAGAGATGATCGGGCAGCCGATCACGAAGGTCATGCCCGAGGACTGCAAGAGCGACTTCGAACGCAAGGTCATGGCGGCCCGCGAGGGCAAGACGCTGCGGTTCGAGACCAAGCGCCGCCACAAGAACGGCACCATCATCGACGTTTCGCTCAATGCCGCGCCGATCTACGATTCCGAGGGCCATGTCATCGCCATATCGACCATTGCCCACGACATCACCGACCGCAAGCGCAACGAGGCGCACACGCGCTTCATCATGCGCGAACTGTCGCACCGATCGAAGAACCTGCTGAGCATCGTACTGTCGTTCGCGCGGCAGACCTGGAACAAGAGCCGCGACTTCTCCGATTTCGAGCAGCGCTTCGCCGGCCGCCTGCACGGCCTTGCACGCTCGCATGACCTGCTCGTCCATCAGAACTGGCGCGGCGCCTATATCGAGGATCTGGTGCGGTCGCACCTGCTCCCCTTCATCGACGAGGACGATGGCAGGATCGACATCGATGGGCCCAACCTCTTCCTCCGGCCGGAGGCGGTGCAGAACCTCGGCTACGCATTCCACGAGCTCGCCACCAACGCCAGCAAGTACGGCGCGCTGTCGCGGCCTCAGGGCAAGATCATCGTGCGGTGGCGGCTCGCCAACGTGGACGGGGCGGCGGAGAAGCGCGTGTACATTACCTGGCACGAGAGCGGCGGCCCGGCGGTGGAGGCGCCGAGCAGCAGCGGGCTCGGCTCCATGCTGATCGGCACGTTCACCGAAAAGGCGCTCGACGCCACGGTGACCACGCATTACGAGTCCGCCGGCCTCGTCTGGGAATTCGAGGCTCCCGCCGATCGGATGATGCAGCGGGACGACGGCGACCTTTCCGAACTCGCCTCCATTGCGGCGGCGATGCGTTCCGGCGTCGCGCAGCGGGAAGCGGAACGGTAACTCGCCTCAGGCCGCGGTTTTTTATCGCACCGCACCATTCGGCCGCCCAAAAGCCGGCCCGCTCCCGTATAAAGGCGGGACCTTGGGGTGGGATTTGCGGCATCGATGAACGGTCGTCTCGCAATCGCGTGGGGCCTTTTCGCCGTGGTCTTCGGCTGTTTGCCTGGCGCGGCGTGGGCCCAGTCGAAAGCCGTCGACGGCAGTTCCTGGACGTTCTCCAGCCGGACCGATCACGACGACGGCTCGTCCTCGCTCACCTTCGGCACTCGTCTGCCGGCCCCGGGACAGGCGAAGCTGGGCCTCGATCTGGCAACGGCGGCGCCGGCAAACACCACGATACCGGAAGCCCTGAGCGGCGCGGCAGCCGACCGCGAGTCGGGCGCCGGCTGGGCAAGCCTCGCCCTGCCGACCGCGCCGCTCGGCCTGAGCAAGGCCGAGCTCGACGCCCGCATCGACCCCAACCAGGACCAGCGCAAGGTCGGGGTCGCGCTGACCCGGCCCGTTAACGGCAGTCTGGCCGTGACCGTGGAGAACAGTTACGCGATGAACGGCGGCGCCCTCCCCTTCGCCGCGCCGAGCGCAGCCGCGACCAGCTACGAGGTCGGCAATACGCTGCGCTTCGACCTGCTTTCGACCAAAACCTCCTTCTCGGCCGGCGAGACCCTGTCCACGCTCGACGAAAAGCGATTGCGGTCCGTTTCCGCGGAGCAGAAGATCGTGGGTCCGCTCAGCATCGCGGGAACCGTGAGCGAGACGCCGACCGGCGCGCTCGACCGGACCATCAAGGCGGCGTTCAAGGCGACATGGTGAGCGGCGCCCGTCCGTCGGACGGGTCACGCCGCTTCGGCCTTGCGCTGTGCGACGATGTGCTCGGCCGGCTTGCCGCTCAATTCGGCCATGTGGTCGAACTTGGAGGTGAAGCCGCCGACGCCGGCGGTGGCCGAGCGGACCTCGACGATGAGGTCGCCGATTTCGGCCTCCGGCATCATGGCGCGCACTGTGTCCCAGCCCGGCCAGCCCTCGCGGGTGTCGAAGCCGAGAATCTGGCCGCGGCGGCCGGACAGGATGGCGTTGATCTTCGCCGTCGCGTCGGAGGGACACACGATCTCCACCACGTGAATCGGCTCCAGCAGCACCGGGCTCGCCTGCGGCAGCGCCTCGGCAATGCCGATGCGACCGGCGGTGCGAAATGCCATGTCGGATGAATCGACCGAATGGTACGAGCCGTCGACGAGCGTCACCGCCACATCGACAACCGGAAAGCCGAGCGGGCCGATCTTCAGCCCGTCCTTCACGCCTTCCTCGACCGAAGGGATATAGTTGCCCGGCACCACGCCGCCCTTGATCGCGTCGGTGAAGGTGAAACCCGCGCCGCGCGGCAGCGGCTTGATGTCGAGCACCACGTCGCCGTATTGGCCGTGTCCGCCGGACTGCTTCTTGTGGCGGCCGCGCTGCTGCACCGGCTTGCGGATGGTCTCGCGGTAGCCGACCCGCGGCGGATGTTTCACGATGGCGATGCCGAACCGGTCGGCGAGCCGCTCGGTGACGACGCGCAGGTGCATCTCGCCCTGGCCCCACAAAATGACTTCGTGGGTCTCGGCGTTGTGATCGACGATCAGCGCCGGGTCCTCCTCGGCGAGCTTGGCCAGCGCGAGGCCGAGCTTGACGTCGTCCTTGCGTTCGCACGCCGCGATCGACAAGGCGAGCACGGGGGCCGGCGGCTGCAACTTGTAAAGGGCCGCATGGGCCTTCTTGCCTGACGACAGCGTGTCGCCGGTGCGAGCGTTGTCGAGCTTGCCGAATGCAACGGTATCGCCGGCAGCCGCCGCGCCGCGCTTCTCGACATGGGAGCCCATCAGCCTGAACACGCCGGAGACGCGGCCGGCTTCGCCCTGCGGCGTGTTGAGCACGGCGCCTTCGCCGATCTCGCCTGCCAGCACCCGGGCGATCGAGAGCTTGCCGCCATGCGCCGTGTGCCGCGTCTCGAGCACCACGGCAAGCGTCTCGCCGTTCGGCCTGGCGCCGAGCCGCTGCGCGGTCTCGGCGACTCCGGCAGCCTCGTGGCGCAGCGCCTTGAGGAGACGCAGCACACCGTTGGTGCGGGTCGCGACCCCCATCAGCACCGGGCAGACCGCTCCGCTGCGCAGGTCGTGGGCGAGGTCGTCGAAGACCTTATCGCGCGGCGGCGGGATGTCTTCGAGCAACTGCTCCATCAGCTCGTCGTCATGGTCGGCGAGGCGCTCCAGCATGGTGAAGCGCGCCTCCTTCTCCAGCGCCGCCGCCTCGCCTTCGAGCGGCACCACCGCCGACGCCGCGTGCTCCTTGTAGATGTAGGCGCGCTCCAGCGCGAGATCGACGAAGCCGGCGACGATGCCGCCGTTCCACAGCGGGATCTGCCGCAGCAGCAGCGGCGTGCGCGAGGCAGGCTGCAACATCTTGAGGACGTCGCGGACGCGCGTATCGGCCTTGTCGATCTTGTTGAGGAACAGGAAGCGCGGAACGTTCAGTTCCTCGAGCTCGCGCAAAACGAGCTGAAGCTGGGGAACCTTCTTCTCGTCGGCCTCGCACACGACGATGGCGGCGTCGCAGGCCGGCAGCACCGCCCGCATGTCCTGCACGAACTCGACGGAGCCGGGGCAGTCGATGAACGTATAGCTCTCGTCCATGAAGGTGGTGGTCGCCACCGTGGCCTCGACGCTCATCTTGTGGCCGCGCGCTTCCTTGCTGGAATCGCCCACGGCGGTGCCGGCATCGACGCTGCCCATGCGCGGGATCGCGCCGGTGCGCGCCAGGATGGCTTCGAGCAACGTGGTCTTGCCGCTTTGGAACGGGCCTACCAGCGCAATGCAGCGCGGGCCTGCAGGAGTGGCATCCGGTTTTCCACCTCGTGGCATCTTCGTCTCCCTTGATGCGAGCGAAGTCCGGCCAGGGTTCTTGTCTGCGGAGCGTTTCTGCCGTCACCCCGGCTCCGCTATCGTTTCAAGGCCGGGGAGGCTTGGCAAGGAGGGGCGGCTGCGGCGCATCTGTCTCCCTCCGAACGAAAGCGGGCGCCCGAAGGCGCCCGCTCGAAGAGCTATCGGGGAACGATCAGCCCCGGCGATGATGGCGCCGGTAGTGGCGCGGCTCCTGCGGCATCGGGCGCAGCTCCAGCCCGGCGATGCCGGCCACGACGTTAGCGCCGCGGGAGCCTTGCAGGCTCACCGGCTGCAGGGCGAAGGAATTGTTCGAGCCGCCGACCAGGACGTTGGCCGTACCGCCGAGCCCGACGGTCGCGCCCGCCGCGACACCGCCGTAGTTGCCGGAAAGCTCGCCGTAGCCAACCCTGTTAGTCGGCGCCAGCACCGCCCAGGCTAGCGCGTTCTCGCTGGTTGCGCCGATATCGACGCCGAAGCGACGAATGGTCGCGACGTAGTGCTCGGGCCGGCCGCGGTTCGGATGGAACACGCAGCCGAATTCGGTCACCGAGCCGATCACGAAGCTGGTCTGGCCGCCGCTGCGGCAGTCGAGCATGCCCGCACGCACGCGTCCCTGGGCGTCGGCTGGCGTGGCGGCCGCGAACCCGAGCAGGGCCACGGCAGCGGCAGAAGCGAGCTTGAGATGAAGTCGCATGGGCAGATCTCCTGTTGTGAGGACTGGAAAAGCGGATGAAGCCGTGGCCGGTTCGGCCCGAGCCGGGCCGACCGTCGGCAAAGTCGGTATTTTAACGCATAAAGCGCAGCTCAAGTTCCGCGACGCCGACCGCCAGGTTGAGCCCGACCTGGCCCTGAATCGAGACCGGCTGCAGCGCCACTGTCCGGTTGGAGCCGCCAACCAGCACATTGGCGCCGAGGCCGACGGCGAAGGTCGCCTCGGCCGCTGCCCCGCCATAGACGCCGCCGAGCGCCCCGGCCGGGCGGTTGGTGGGCGCATAGACGAGCCACACCATCACGCCGCGGGACGTGGCGCCGATGTCCACGCCGGCCTTGGTGATGGTGCCGCTGTAGAATTCGACTTGACCCGGCAGCGTCGGCGCGAATGTGCAGTTCACCGACCGCTTCGACCCGACGATGAGGCCGAATCCGGCCGATACGTCGCAGGTGAGCGTGCCGACGGCGACCGGCGCGTCGGAGCCCGGCTGAGCGGACGCGGGAATCGCCATGGCAACAGCCAGGGCTGCCGCCGCGAGCGCGCGCGAAGCTGCTTTCTTCATGGATTGTCCTCGGATGCCGCCTCGGAAAGGCGCAGAATCGAATTTCGGGGAGGCTTGATGCCGCTTTCGAAACGCGATTATAGTTTTACCGGCTTTGGCGCCGATCGAATTGACGAAGATCACAAATCCACGGGAAACCGGCATGCCCGTTTTGAGGGCACGTCGGGAAAAGCAGCAGCCTATCGCAAATTGCCGCAGAACCGCTGGATGCGCCGGCCGGCTTCCTCCAGCGCCGTGGTGGCCGTGGCATAGGAGATGCGGAATGCCGGGCCGAGGCCGAAGGCCGAGCCTTGCACGACCGCGACGCCTTCCGCCTCCAGCAGCTCGACGACGAAGTCCTCGTCGGTCTCGATCACCTTGCCCGACGGCGCGGTCTTGCCGATGGCGCCGGCGCAGGAGGGATAGACGTAGAATGCCCCTTCCGGCGTCGGGCACTTGAGTCCCTGCGCCTGATTGAGCATGCCGACGATGAGGTCGCGGCGCTCCTTGAACACGGCGTTGTTCTTCGCGATGAAGTCCTGGGGACCGTCGAGCGCCTCCACCGCCGCCCATTGCGCGATGGCGTTGGGGTTGGTGGTGGATTGCGACTGCAAGGTCGCCATCGCCTTGACGAGAAACTCCGGCGCGCCGGCATAGCCGATGCGCCAGCCGGTCATGCAATAGGCTTTCGACACGCCGTTGAGCGTCAGCGTGCGGTCGTAGAGTCCCGGCTCGACCTGCGCCGGCGAAAAGAACTTGAAGTCGTCGTAGACCAGGTGCTCGTACATGTCGTCGGTGAGCAGCCACACGTGCTTGTGCTTCATCAGCACGTCGGTGAGCGCCTTGACCTCGGCGCGGGTGTAGGCGGCGCCTGTCGGGTTGGACGGCGAGTTGAAGATCAGCCACTTCGTGGCCTTGGTGATCGCCCGGTCGAGCTGCTCGGCCGTCATCTTGAAGTTGGCCTCGAGCGGCGTCTCGACGATCACCGGCCTGGCGCCGGCGAGCAGCACGATGTCGGCATAGCTCACCCAGTACGGCGCCGGAATGATGACCTCGTCGCCGGGGTTGAGGGTGGCCATGAGCGCGTTGAACAACACCTGCTTGCCGCCGGTGCCGACGATGATCTGGCCCGGCTTGTAGTCGAGATCGTTCTCGCGCTTGAACTTGCGCGCGATCGCGGCCTTGAGCTCGGGCATGCCGTCCACGGCGGTGTACTTGGTCTTGCCAGCCTTGATCGCCTTGATCGCGGCTTCCTTGATGTTGTCCGGCGTATCGAAATCCGGCTCGCCGGCTGCAAGCCCGATGACGTTGCGGCCCGCCTCTTTCAGCGCACGCGCCTTGTCGGTCACCGCGATGGTGGCGGACGGCTTGATGCGCGCGAGCGAGTCGGCGAGGAACGGCATTGGAACGTCTCCGGGGTTGAAGTGGAATGTTCCTAGATCGCTGCACCGCAGCAGGCAAGCGGCAAGCGCGCTTCCGGCTGAAATCATCACAAAGAACGATCCTTGCGGCCTGCCCTGGCAGGGCAGAATTTCGTTCCTAGATGGACCGGGGCGCCGGGATGCGGCCGGCTCCGGCGGCCGCACCATCGACTCATTTATCGGGTGTGGTGGGGTTCGGGCCGCGAGTCACGACCGGGAAGCCGCACCCGACGGGGGATCGATGTATACGCTCTATTCGATGCAGCGCTCCGGCAACTGCTACAAGGTCCGGCTCGCGCTGGCGCAGCTGCGCATCCCCCACCGGCTGGTCGAGATCGACATCCTGCGCGGCGAAAGCCGGACTCCGGAATTCCTGAAGAAAAATCCCAGCGGCCACGTGCCGCTGCTCGAGGTGACGCGGGGGCGCTACCTGGCCGAGTCCAACGCCATCCTTGCCTTCATCGCCGCCGATTCGCCCCTGCTGCCGGAGGACCGCATCGAGCGCGCCGAGGCGCTGCAGTGGATGTTCTTCGAACAGCACTCGCTGGAGCCCAATGTCGGAGCGGCGTGGTTCTGGCTCACCCTCATCAAGGGCGGCCGGGAACTGCAGCTTCATGCCGTCGAGGACTGGACCGAGCAGGGCTACCGCGCGCTCACGGTGATGGAAAAGCACCTCGAAAGCCGCGCCTTCTTCGCCGCCGGACGCTACACCGTCGCGGACATCGCGCTCTACGCCTACACGCACATCGCGCACGAATGCGGTTTCGACCTTTCGGGCTTTCCCGCCATACGGGCTTGGCTCGCGCGCGTCGCCGGGCAGCCCGAACATGTCGGGATGGACTGGCAGCCGAAGCCGCTCGCCGTGGCGGAATAGGCTCCGTTAACCTTTCAGTAACCATCTGCCGCGGATTTGCCGCGGCTTCTCAAACGCTTCGCCCAAGTCCGGCCGAACCGCCGCCGGTTTTTCCGGCGATCGTGCGACCATGCATGATTCGTTCGACGCCCAGGAGATCGCGAAACTCGCCGAGGAGGCGGTCCGCGCCGGCTTTTCGCCGGAGCGCGGCGACCGCACCTTCCGGTGCCGCACGCTGATGATCGAACTGATCGCGGCGGCGGCGCTGGTGGTTTCGCTCGGCGTGGCCGGGACGGCGGTTTCCATCGGACTTGCGCGCGCGGTCCCGGCCGCGGGCGTCATCGGGACCACCGGATAGGCGTCCCGACCCGCCTTGGTGCGGTCACGAACGAAGCTTAAGTAGCTACCTCCGATTCACGCTACAGTCTGGACCGTCACGCGGGAGCCGGCGCTCCCCGGCGCCTTTGTCTTTGCGAGAGCCGATGTTCCGCTTCTTCGAGAGCCTGCTGAAGCCCACCGAGGTCTCCGACCGCCCGGAGCCGCCGGCGCAGCTCGTCGCGTTCTATTGGCACTTCGCACGCCAGGCCAAGGGCCTGTTCCTGGCGCTGTTCGCCGCCGGCCTCATCGTCGCCCTGCTCGACACGCTGATCCCGGTGTTCATGGGCCGCGTCGTCGCCCTGGTGACGGCGAGCGATCCGCACCGGCTGTTCGCGCAGTCCTGGCATCTCCTCGCCGGCATGGCGCTGATCCTGATCCTCGGCCGCCCCGTCGCCATGCTGACGCAGAACATGGTGATGAACCAGGCCATCGCGGCCAATATGTCGAACCGCGTCCGTTGGCAGAACCACTGGCACGTGGTGCGCCAGTCGTGGAGCTTCTTCCAGAACGACTTCGCCGGCCGCATCGCGACCCGCGTGATGCAGACCGGCCCGGCGATCCGCGAGAGCCTGGTCGCGATGATCACCAGCATCTGGTACATTACCGTGTACGGGACCAGCGCGGTGCTGCTGCTCGCCTCCGCCGACAAGCGGCTCGCGATTCCCGTGCTGTGCTGGTTCGCCGGCTACATCCTGCTGCTGCGCTTCTTCGTTCCGCGCATGCGCGACCGCTCCAAGGAAATGACCGAGGTGCGCTCGAAGCTCACGGGCCGGGTGGTGGACAGCTATACCAATATCCTCACCGTCAAGCTGTTCGCGCGGCCCCGCGACGAGGACGACTATGTGCGCGAGGCGATGGAGGAGCACACCGGCAAGTTCCACCGCTCGCTGCGGCTGAACACCATGTTCAGCTTCAGCCTCGCGGTGCTCAACGCAGCGCTCACGGTGTCGAACGCCGGACTCGCCATCTATCTGTGGAGCATCGGCGAAGTGCAGGTCGGCATGATCGCCACCGCGCTGCCGCTCGCCTGGCAGATCGTCAGCATGTCCGGCTGGGTCGGCTATCAGGTCACCGGCATTTTCGAGAATGTCGGCGTGGTGCAGGAAGGCATGATGACCATCGCGCAGCCGATCCGGCTCGCCGACCGGCCGGGCGCCGCCGAGATCGGACCGGTGCGCGGCGACATCCGCTTCGAGGACGTGCGCTTCGGCTATGGCCGCGACGCCGGCGTGATCGACGGGCTGACGCTGGCGGTCAGGCCGGGCGAGAAGATCGGCCTGATCGGCCGCTCCGGCGCCGGCAAGTCGACCCTCGTCAACCTGCTGCTGCGCTTCTTCGACCTCGAAGGCGGGCGCATCCTGATCGATGGCCAGGACATCGCGCAGGTGACGCAGGAATCGCTGCGCGCGCAGATTTCCATGGTGACGCAGGACACCTCGCTGCTGCACCGCTCGATCCGCGACAACATCCGCTACGGACGGCCGGACGCGAGCGAGGAGGAGATCGTCGCCGCGGCGAAGCTCGCGCATGCGCACGATTTCATCGTCGGGCTGGAGGACTGGCGCGGCCGCAAAGGCTACGACGCCCATGTCGGCGAGCGCGGCGTCAAGCTCTCCGGCGGCCAGCGCCAGCGCATCGCCATCGCCCGCGTGATCCTCAAGAACGCGCCGATCCTGGTGCTCGACGAGGCGACCTCCGCGCTCGACAGCGAGGTCGAGGCGGCGATCCAGCAGAGCCTCGATACGCTGATGAAGGACAAGACCGTCATCGCCATCGCGCACCGGCTCTCCACCATCGCGCGCATGGACCGGCTCATCGTGCTCGATCGCGGCCGCATCGTCGAGGAAGGCACGCACCGCGACCTGCTGCGCCACAACGGCCACTATGCCGCGCTGTGGCGCCGCCAGTCCGGCGGCTTCATCGATGACATCGCGGATGTCGAGGCGGCGGAATAGTCAGCGCCCGAACGGACCGCCGAAGATGAAATAGGCGCCGACGGCGATAAAGGCGAAGCCGATAACGTAGTTCCAGGTGAAGGGCTCGCGCAGGTAGATCATCGAGAACGCGGCGAATATCAGGAGCGTGATGATCTCCTGGATCGTCTTGAGCTGCGCCGTCGAATAGACCGCACTGCCCCAGCGGTTGGCAGGCACCGCCAGGCAATATTCCACGAAGGCTATGCCCCAGCTCCCGACGATGACGATAGCCAGCGGCACGGCCTTGAAACGCAGGTGGCCGTACCAGGCGGTGGTCATGAAGATGTTGGAACCGATCAGCATGAGGATCGGCAACACGTAGGGCGACATGAAGGATGGCGGCATGAGGGGACCTGCGCTGGCAAGGCTCGTATCACCTCCGCCATAGCACGACTGCCCGTGTTCGCGCTGAACCTTCGCCGCAATTTGCTAGGATGGTCCGGGATCGATTTGGAAGGGAGACAGCGATGCGATGGGCATGGGCTGCGGGTGCGGCCATGGCCGTGCTGCTCGGGACATTGGCGCCGGCGCCGGCACAGAACGCCTCCGAGGGCGCGTCCTCCGGCGAAAAGCAGCCGCCGGCCCAGCTCGCGCCGCCGAAGCCTTACGACCCGGTTCCCGTGAAGCCTCCGGTGCCGTCCGACGACCCGAGCTTCGCCGCGTTCCGCAAGCAGCTTGCCGACGTCGCGCAGCGCAAGGACAAGGCCGCGTTGCAGAAGCTGGTGGTGAGCCAGGGGTTCTTTTGGGAAAGCGATAGCGGGGACAAGGCCAACAAGAAGCGGTCGAGCTTCGATAACTTCGCCGCCGCCATCAGCCTCAACGACGAGCAGGGTTCGGGCTGGGAGGTGTTGGCCTCGGCGGCCGGCGATCCGACGCTGGAGCCGGACGAGAACCACAAGGGCGTGAGCTGCGGCCCGGCCAGCCCGCAGCTCGACGAAGGGGCGTTCGAGGCGCTCATCAAGGCGACCGGCACCGACGCCGAGGAATGGGGCTATCCGCAGACCGCCGGACTCGAAGTGCGGGCCGCCGCCCAGCCCAACGCGCCGGTCATCGAGACGCTCGGGCTCAACCTGGTGCGTGTGCTGCCGGAGGAGCCGGTCGGCCCCTCGCCGCCGGCCATGATCCGGGTGGTCGGCCCTTCGGGCAAGGTCGGCTACGTGCCGCTGGCGGCACTGTCGCCGGTGGTGTTCGACCAGATCTGCTACGTCAAGGACGGCGGCAGCTGGAAAATCGCGGGATATTCGGGCGGGGATTGACGGCCTTTTCCCGGCCCCGGACTCCGCCCATATTGGATCGATGGCCAAACCGCCCAGCAAGCCGAAAAAGGATCCCGCGCGCCCCACCCGCGCCAAGGCGGCGCGCGAGCAGTTGCCCGACCTTGCGCCGGCCTTGCAGGAGTTGCTCAACCCCGGCATAGCCAAGGGCACCGCGGGCATCGGCTCGGGGACCGGGATCGAGCCCAAGGTTGAACCGAAGTCCGGCCTCCAGCCGCCGCCCGACAACTCCTTCGACCGCCGGGCCGACCAGTCGGCGCAGCACCGCGCGCGGCGCTCCACGCCTGCCGGCTTCGACGAGGCTCCCCAGACAGGCTACGTGGCGAAGTCTCCCGTCGAGCCCGCGATCAACACCAGGCTGGCGCAGGCGCTCGGCTATCGTATCGACGAGGACGACGACGACCTCGCCCTGCCCTCCGGCGCCTCCGCCACCGCCCAGGCCCTGGAGGCCCTGCTCCGCGAGGGCCGCCGCGAATTCCGCGAAGAGGGCGTCGGCGTGTGGACGCCGCACCGTCCGCCGCGGCCGGAGAAGTCCGAGGGCGGCATCCGCTTCAAGATCAAGTCCGATTTCGAGCCAAAGGGCGACCAGCCGACCGCGATCCGCGACCTGGTCGAAGGCGTCAACCGCCAGGACCGCACCCAGGTGCTGCTCGGCGTCACCGGCTCGGGCAAGACCTTCACCATGGCCAAGGTGATCGAGGAGACGCAGCGCCCGGCGCTGATCCTCGCCCCCAACAAGACGCTGGCGGCGCAGCTCTATGGCGAGTTCAAGAGCTTCTTCCCCGACAACGCGGTGGAGTATTTCGTCTCCTACTACGACTACTACCAGCCGGAAGCCTACGTCCCCCGCACCGACACCTACATCGAGAAAGAATCGTCGATCAACGAGCAGATCGACCGCATGCGCCATTCGGCGACCCGCGCGCTGCTGGAGCGCGACGATGTCGTCATCGTGGCCTCGGTGTCCTGCATCTACGGTATCGGGTCGGTCGAGACCTACACGGCGATGACGTTCTCGCTCAAGCAGGGCGAGCGTATCGACCAGCGCCAGCTGATCGCCGACCTGGTCGCGTTGCAATACAAGCGCACGCCGGATTTCTCGCGCGGCTCGTTCCGGGTGCGCGGCGACACCGTCGATATTTTTCCGGCGCACTACGAGGACCGCGCCTGGCGCGTGAACCTGTTCGGCGACGAGGTCGAATCGATCGAGGAGTTCGACCCGCTCACCGGTCACAAGACCGACGAGCTCAAGTTCATCAAAGTCTATGCCAATTCGCACTATGTGACGCCGCGGCCGACCTTGCTGCAGGCCATCGCCGGCATCAAGGCGGAATTGAAGCAGCGGCTCGCGCACTTGAACGACGCCGGCCGGCTGCTCGAGGCGCAGCGGCTGGAGCAGCGCACGCTGTTCGACCTCGAAATGATGGAAGCGACGGGAAGCTGCGCCGGCATCGAGAACTACTCGCGCTATCTGACCGGCCGGCGGCCCGGCGAGCCGCCGCCGACGCTGTTCGAATACGTGCCCGACAACGCGCTGGTGTTCGTGGACGAGAGCCACGTCACCATCCCGCAACTGGGCGGCATGTACCGCGGCGACTTCCGAAGGAAGGCGACGCTCGCCGAATACGGCTTCCGCCTGCCGTCCTGCATGGACAACCGGCCGCTGCGCTTCGAGGAATGGGACATGATGCGGCCGCAGACCGTCGCCGTGTCGGCGACGCCGGGCGCCTGGGAGCTGGAGCAGTCCGGCGGCGTGTTCGCCGAGCAGGTGATCCGGCCCACCGGCCTGATCGATCCGCCGGTGGAGGTGCGTCCGGCGCGCACGCAGGTCGACGACCTGCTCGGGGAAATCCGCTCCGTCGCCGCCAGGGGCTACCGCGCGCTGGTCACGGTGCTCACCAAGCGCATGGCCGAGGATCTCACGGAGTACCTGCACGAGCAGGGCATCCGCGTGCGCTACATGCACTCCGACATCGACACGCTGGAAAGGATCGAGATCATCCGCGACCTGCGGCTCGGCGCGTTCGACTGCCTGGTCGGCATCAACCTGCTGCGCGAGGGCCTCGACATTCCCGAATGCGCGCTGGTGGCGATCCTCGACGCCGACAAGGAAGGCTTCCTGCGCAGCGAGACCTCGCTGATCCAGACCATCGGCCGCGCCGCGCGCAACGTCGACGGCCGCGTCGTCCTCTACGCCGACACGGTGACCGGCTCCATGGAGCGCGCCATGGCCGAGACCAATCGCCGGCGCGAGAAGCAGATGGACTACAACAAGGCCAACGGGATCACGCCGGAGAGCGTGCGCAAGTCCATCGGCGACATCCTCTCGAGCGTCTACGAGCGCGATCACGTGCTGGTCCAGGCCGGCCGCGACGGGGCGCTGGGCGACGCCGACGAGGCCATTGCCATCGGCCACAATTTTGAGGCCGTGCTGAAGGACCTCGAAACTCGCATGCGCGAGGCGGCCGCCGACCTCAATTTCGAGGAGGCGGCGCGGCTGCGCGACGAGATCAAGCGGTTGAGGGCAACCGAAATGGCGGTGATCGACGATCCCACCGCCAAGGTCGTCAGCCTCGCGTCGCGGCGGGGACCAGCCAAGCCGAACCTCGACCAGATGGGACCGGGGGTCGAGAGCGTCCCGGCGTCCAAGGGCGGCCCGCGCTCGACCCTGGGCCGGCCTGGCATGCGCGGCGGCTTCAAGCCCAAACGACGGCGATAGGGCCGCAACCCGCCATAATAAAACTGACGGCACCGCTTGCGCGGCTCCGGCGGCGGTGGCAAAGCATCCGCCCGGCAGGGTTGCATGGGGCGCCGCCGAAGCCTCGCCTGCCAGGTGGATCGTTCCCATGAAACGCCCCGTCGGCGCGCTGGCGCCCGCCCTTCCCGCGCTGATCGCCTGCCTGTTCCTCGGCGCCTGCGTCACCGACGAGACCGCCTCGGTCGCTCCTGCTGGCTCGGCCGCGGCCTCGGCGCTGGCGTCCACGAACCAGCCCGAGCCCCAGGCACCCGCCGCCCGCGCCGTTACTGCCGCCGCCACGCATACTGCGGCCTCGAATCAGCCGCCCGTCCCGGCACCGGAACCCCAGGAGCCGATGACGCCGGTCAAGGCGCGCGAGGAATGCTGGATGAGGGCCGAGGGCAACAAGGATAAGGCGCTCGACGCCCGCCTGAAGTTCGTCGAAAAATGCGTGGACGAGAAGCTGAACGGCACGGCGCGCTGAGCGGCTGACGCGCAGCCCGCCTATTTCGTTTGCTGTTCCGAGTGATCGATCGATTCCGGCGTCGGCTGGTGGTGGGCGCCGCTGATCGCCGGCACGCTGCTCGGTGCGACATCGCTTTCCGAATGTTTCGGCTGCTCGGTATCGCGCGCCATTTCCAAGCAGGTGATGAGCTCGGTGTAGGTCGCCATGCCGCCGGCGCTGGCGGTCTTGCTGCACAGCGCCCGGTCGGAGGCCCGGAACTGCGTCCATTGCTGGACGAGTTGCTGGCGAGCCTGCTGCTCCGACTGGATGCAGCTCTGCAGCCGACCCTCCTGGGCGCCGGCCGCCTCGGCGGCGGCCTCGCAGCTCGGCTTCACGTCGAAGGTCGGCACCTCGTCGGCGACGGCGGGAATGGACAGGAACAGGACGGCGGGCAGAAACAGGGCAAAGCGCGCGCTCATGGCAGCAGCTCCCGGTTCAACAATACCAGCATAACGCACGTCGCCCCGCGAGGTTTCCCGGCGGAATCCCCGCTACCGGCTGTAGCCGACCCCGGCGGTATTTTCCATCGCCGCTCCCGCCAAACCACATTTTTTCTAGCCCGGCGGCGCCACGCTGGCATCCGGCTGGTTGCTGCGCTTGAGCGCCTCGGCGACGAAGCCCGACGCCTTCATTTCCTCCACGAAGGCCCGCAGATACGTGGAGCCGACGGTGCGCCCCTTCTGCGTGCCCATGGCCTGGCGGATTTCCATGAACCGGCCGTCCATGACCCGCACGTCGGGCAGCGCCTTGGCATGGGCGACCACAGCCTGCTTGATGCCGGCGGCGGCTTCGAGCTTCTGCTCCACGAACGCAGCGATGCCGTCGTCCGCGCGCACCAGGGTCGCATGCTTGAGCGTGCGCGTGAGATAGAGTTCATACGCCGCGCGCCGGGTGGCGCCGATGCGCACGCCTTCGCGGTCCACGTCGGCGACCGTTTTCAGCGGAGAGTCTTTCCAGACCATGTAGACGCCCTCGATGATGACGTAGGGCGCGGTGAACTCGACCTGCTCGGCGCGCACCGGCTCGATGGCGAGGAATACGATGTCGAGGCCCTGCGTGTGGAAGCCCTCGAATGCCTCGCCGGCGCCGGGGAAGCAGGTGAACGTGACCGGCACGCCGAGCCGTCGCGCCAGCTCGCGCGCGAGATCGACGGTGACGCCGCGCGGCGCATCGGGCGTGCCCTGCGCCAGAACCATGTTGCCAAGGTTGATGGTGGCGCGCAGCGTGCCGGTCGGCGCCAGGGATTTGACGATGTCGGGCGTGACGGCGGGCGAAACGGAACTCAACGGCGGCCTCCCCTGAAAGGATACGACGGTCCGAGATTAGGGCGCGCGATCCCGCCGGAAAAGGCTGCAACTTTTCAGATTCGTGCGCTAGGCTATGCGGTCATGCGGGTCATCCTCGGTTCATTCCTCGCAGCCTTGATCGTTATTGCGTGGAGCGGCGCCGTCTCGGCGCAGACCTCTCCGCTCGACAACCGCTGGCCGCGCGAGACTTCGCCGAAGCCGCAGCAGGCGGAACCCGCGCCGCCGCAGCCGCCTGCAAGCGACACGCGAAAGCCGGCGTCCCCGAAGCTGGCGTCCCGGAAGCCTGTGGCGGCGAAGCCAGGGCCGAACCGTGCGCCCGCGCTCCTCATCACCTGCAATGAGCCGATCGCGCCCGACGCCAGCGAGGCCAAGGTGGCCGCCGTGTTCGGCGCGGACAACGTCACGTGGACGCAGGTCGATGGCCCCGCCGGCTCGAAGCTCAACGCCTCGGTGCTGTTCCCGCAGGACCCTAAGCGCCGGCTCGAAGTGCTGTGGCAGTCCGATGACACACGCACCGGCACGCGGCTCGTGGCCATCAACGGCAAGTCGAGCTGGATCGCGCCCAAGGGCGTGAAGCTCGGACTCACGCCCGCAGCGCTTCAGAGGATCAATGGCCGGCCTTTCACCCTGCGAGGCTTCGGCGGCGACCACGGAGGCGAGGTCACCGATTGGCAGGGCGGCGCGCTCGCCACGCTGCCGGGCGGCTGCAGGATCGGCGCACGCTTTGCGGCCGGCTCCAGGAGAGCTCCGGGCGCCGACCTCGTCGGCGACAAGGACATCGCCTCGAACGCGCCGTCGCTGCGCCGGCTTGCTCCGACCGTCGCCGAGATCGTCATCGGCTACGGCGGCGGGACATAAGGCCTGATCGCGCCGTCGCCCTACCGACCTACCAACCCCTAATGTCTATGCTGCCGGCGCTTTAACCATTCGTCGATTCATCGCCATGGTCGCGCCGCGCTGCGGCCCCATTCCAATGGAGTCATGATGCCGACGCCTCGATTGTGCGCGTCTCCCGCATGATCCAACAGGAACAGCAGCATGACAATCAAGCCGGAACACCCCGTCAAAGTCGTTGACTCTTCGGAACAGGCGGTCGCGACGGTGAACCAGGTCGAGGCGGAAATCCGCGATTTCGTCCGCCGCGATGCGCAGCAGGTGCGGCGCACGGCGGAAGGCGGGGACTCCATCGCCAACAACATCAATTCGCTGGTGCAGCGCGTGGCCGGCACGACGCTGCGGGAGATTGATATCCTGCTGCGCGAACTCGAGGCGCTGCGCGAGCTTCTCCACAGCGAGGGCGAACGCGTGCAGCGGGAGGTCGCGGGCTATGCGCAGCTCAGCCAGGCGGCAATGAGCTCGACGCGGGTGATCGCGGAGAGCATGGCAAGCTGGCGCAAGCAGGTCGACGGGACGCGCGCGGCCAACTGACAGCGCGCGACAAGCGGGGGAGCGGGCCATCGCGCCGACCGGCCGGCGGCGCGATGGCCTTTTTTAACGGCCCCGCAGCCGGCGCCATTCGCCGACGATGCCGCGGCGGAACAGCAGGATGCAGACGACGAAGATGGCCCCGATCACGGCCTGGATCGGAAGGCCGGAGTCGGCGAGATAGAACTGCAGCATCTCGACGATCGCGCCGCCGATCACCGGCCCGAACAGCGTTCCCGCGCCGCCGAGCAGCGCCATCAGGATCACGTCGCCGGACGTCGCCCAGTGCACATCGACGGTGGAGGCAAGCTGAACCACCATGGTCTTGGTGGCGCCGGCAAGCCCGGCGAGCGCCGCGGACAGCACGAAGGCTTCGAGCTTGTATCGGTTGACGCGATAGCCGAGCGAGATCATGCGCGGCTGGTTCTCGCGGATCGCCCGCAGGATCTGCCCGAAGTTGGAATGGGTGATGCGCAGGATCAGCAGATAGCCGGCGAGGAAGATCACCGCCGCCGTATAATAGAGCACGTAGAGATTGTTGAGGTCGAATAGGCCGAGAATTTTCCCGCGCGGGACGCCGGTGAGCCCGTCCTCGGCATGGGTGAAGGGAAGCTGGAACGCCAGGAAATAGATCATCTGCGCCAGCGCCAGCGTGATCATCGCGAAATAAAGACCCTGCCGCCGCACCGAGAGAAAGCCGAACACCACGCCGAGCCCGGCCGCCGCGGCGACGCCGAGCAGCGCCGCGAGCTCGAACGGCAGGCCCCAGACCTTGAGGGCGTGTCCGGCGACGTAGGCGGCGGCGCCGAAGAACGCCGCGTGCCCGAACGACAGGAGCCCGACGGTGCCGAGCAGCAGGTTGAACGCGCAGGCGAACAGGCAGTAGCACAGCACGTTGGCGAGGAAGAGCGGATAGACGAAGAACGGCCCGACCGCGAGCGCGGCGAGGCCGAGCACGTTGAGCGCGACGTCGATGCCGCGCGCGCCGGCGAGCTTGCTGGAGAGGGCCGCGCCGGTCATTTCTCGTGTCCAAACAGGCCGGCGGGCTTCACCAGCAGCACCAGCAGCATGATGACGAAGATCACCATGTTGGCGCCCTTGGCGTAGAACACCTTAGTGAGTCCCTCGATCACGCCGAGCGACAGGCCGGTGACGACCGCGCCGAGGATCGACTGCATGCCGCCGACCACGACGATGGCGAACACCACGATGACGAGATCGCCGCCCATCAGCGGGCTCACCGAATAGATCGGCCCGGCGAGCACGCCGGCAAGGCCGGCGAGCACCACGCCGATGCCGAAGCCGAAGGTGAGCAGCGCCGGCACGTTGACGCCGAAGGCGCGGGTCAGCATCGGGTTCTCGGTGGCGGCGCGCAGGGTGCGGCCCACCGGCGTCTTCTCGATCACGAACCAGGTGCCGAAGCAGAACACGACCGAGACCAGCACGACCCAGGCCCGGTAGTGCGGCAGGAACATGAAGCCGAGATTGAAGCCGCCCCGCAGCTCCGCCGGCACCGGATAGGGTCGCGGCGCGGTGGCGTAGAAGTAGATGAACATGCCGGTGATGAACATCATCAGGCCATAGGTGAGCAGCAGGCCATAGATGTGGTCGAGCCGGTATACGCGGGAAATCAGCGTTTTTTCCAGCGCCATGCCGACGATGCCGGCGATGAGCGGCGACAGCACGATGCCCCACCAATAGCCGAGCCCGGCATAGTGCAGCAGCATCCAGGCGCCGAACGCGCCCATCATGTAGAACGTGCCCTGGGCCACATTGATGATGCCGAGAAGGCCGAAGATGATGGCGAAGCCGAGCGCCATCAGCGCGTAGAACGAGCCGTTGATGAGCCCGACCAGGAGTTGCCCGAACAGCAGTTGGGTGGTCACGGGAGTTCCTCAGATTCCGAGGTATTGCTGGATCTGCGCCTCGCGCGCGGCGATTTCGGCGCGCGGGATCATGTCGACGATGCGGCCGCGCTCCATGACGTAGTGGCGGTCGGCAAGCCGCGTCGCAAAGCGGAAGTTCTGCTCCACCAGCAGGATGGTGTGGCCCTCCTGCTTCATCAACTCGATCGCCGCGCCGATCTGCTTGACGATGACCGGCGCGAGCCCCTCGGTCGGCTCGTCGAGCAGAAAGAGCGACGCCCCGGTGCGCAGCACGCGCGCGATGGCGAGCATCTGCTGCTCGCCGCCGGAAAGCCGGGTGCCCTGGCTGTGGCGGCGCTCCAGGAGGTTGGGGAACAACCGGTAAATGCGGTCGAGCGACATGCCGCGATCATTGACCTTGCGCGGCAGCA
>Ga0182749_1000597_pt1 | contig 32105 bp, 20 predicted proteins | sample eDN3rd37CKraftMG_FD_128875 | JGI IMG/M metagenome (GOLD analysis project Ga0182749, IMG submission 128875) | Enriched Miracle-Growth compost microbial communities from Emeryville, California, USA - eDNA 3rd pass 37_C Kraft MG (version 2) (version 2) ...
ATGGAACCGTTCCCAGGATCGACGGCCCCGATGTCCTATTGTGGATTCATCACCTGACCGGCACGGCGCGAGGAGGCGACTCAGTCGGATGAGCGGGATCGCGGATGTCGCGCGCATGGCGGGAGTCTCCAAGTCGACGGCGAGCCGCGCGCTGACCGGAAGCGGCTACACGTCGGAGGAGACGCGGCGACGCGTCCTCGCGGCCGCGGACGCCCTCGGGTATGTCGCCTCCACGAGTGCCGTGAGCCTCGCCACCGGACGCACGCAGAACGTCGGCGTGGTGATGCCCTACGTCACCCGCTGGTTCTTCGCCGAGGTGCTCGAGGGCATCCAGGACGCGCTGCTGGCCCGCGACCTCGATCTCACGCTCTACGACGCCCGACCGGGAACACCCGGGCGGGCGCGCATCTTCGAGCAGTTCCTCGCCCGCAAGCGATTCGACGGGCTCATCGCGGTCGGACTCGAGCCCGGCGACGACGAGCTGCAGCGTCTGCTCGCGATCGACCGCCCGGTGGTCAGCATCGTCGGAGAGGGCGGCGACACGAGCGTCATCGAGGTGGACGACGACGACGCCGCGCGCCGCGCCACCGAGCACCTGCTGGCCCTCGGCCATCGGCGCATCGCGTTCCTCGGCGGTGGAACCGGCAGCCAGTGGGCGCAGGTCGACCGGCGCCGCCTGCGCGGCTACTGCGACACGATGACGGATGCCGGACTCGCCGCCGACATCGAGCACGTGCACTCACCGGTCACCCTCCCCGGCGGCTACGCCGCGGCGGTCGATCTGCTCGGCGATGGCCGCACGCGGCCCACGGCCATCGTGGCGGTGTGCGACGAGGTCGCGATCGGCGCGATCATCGCGGCGCGGCGCCTCGGCATCCGCGTGCCGACCGACCTCAGCGTCGTCGGCATCGACGATCACGAGTTCGCCGAGATGTTCTCGCTCACGACGCTGCGGCAGGTTCCGCGCGAGCAGGGCGCCGCGGCCGTCGACATGCTGCTGGCCCGCATCGAGGACCCCGACCAGCCGCCGGAGTCGGTGCGGCTGCATGCGCGCTTCGTGATGCGCAACTCCACGGCTCCGCCCAGCGGCGCGGGCACCGCGACGATGCTCGACGCCGTCGTCGGCCAGGGAGACTAGGCCGCTCCGGCGGGAACGGCCCAGCGCACACGACTCCCCCACGCAAAGCCGGACGCGCAACCGAGCTCGCGATGCGCAGTCACCGAGGGCGACGGGCGGTTCTAGTGAGCCGTCCGCCCGGGACGAAGCACCGTTCGTATGGTTCGGAAGAGGATCTGGAGATCCTGCGTGAAGGACCAGTTCTCGACGTAGTAGAGATCGAGACGCAGTGCGTCCTCCCACGACAGCGACGACCGACCACTGACCTGCCACAGACCGCTCATGCCAGGTTTCACCAGCATCCTTCGATGGGCGGCGTCGTCATACAGCGCCACCTCTGCCTCCCGCTGAGGGCGCGGACCCACCAAGCTCATCTGCCCGATCAGCACATTGAACAGCTGCGGGACCTCGTCGAGCGAGTGCCGGCGGATGAACCGGCCGACTCTCGTGATGCGGGGATCGTCGACGACCTTGAAGAGCGGGCGTGCGCTCGTCCCCTGAAGGTCGAGGAGACTGGCGAGCTGGTCGTCGGCGTCGGCAACCATCGAACGGAATTTGATCATTCCGAATGGACGGCCTTCGCGTCCGATGCGGGTCTGACGGTAGAGAATCGGCCCCTTGGAGTCCGCCCGGATCGCGAGCGCGGTCGCGAGCATGACGGGCGAGAACAGCACGATGAGAACGATCGAACCAACGATGTCGAACGACCGTTTTCCGAACATCTTCCAGCCCTCCAGCCGGGGAAACTCCACATGCACGAGCGGCAGTCCGGCGGCGGGCCGAGCGTGAATGCGCGGGCCCGCGACATCCGTGAGTGCCGGCGCCACGACGAAGTTCCCCTCGCGGTCTGCGATCGCCCAGCCGATGCGGCGCATGGCGTGCGGGGTGAGCTGGTCCGAACCGGCAACGATCACGGTGTCGGCATCGACCGCGTCCATCGCGGACGTCGTCGAGTCATAACGCCCGACCACCGCGATGCCGGCTATCGTCGCATCACCCTGCTCGTCCGTGATGACACCGACGATGTCGAAACCGGTGCCATGCGTACGACGAATCGACTCGATGATGTGTGCCACCTTCTCGCGCTGGCCCACGACGATCGTGCGGTAGGTGTAGCGTCCTCGACGCTGTCGAGCACGCAACCACTGCCGCCATCCCCAGCGGGAGACGATCAACAGTACGGTGCCGACGGGAATGGCGATCAGGAACAGGGCGCGGGAGATGTCGATGCGGAGGAAGAACCCCAGCGTGACGAACAGCGCGAATGTCGCGGCCGACGCGGTGATGATTCGCCGATACTCCATGACCCCGTTGCCGACCATATGCCGATCCCGGGTGTCGATCGCATCGAGGGCGATGAGCCACACGAGACCGACCAAGTCGAGAGCCAGCCAGTAGGGTATGGAGGGTCCGCCTTCCCAGCTCACGTCGCTCCCGAGCGAGTCGAGCCCCGTGAGGCCGAAGACGGTGATGGTGACCAGAATCACCGCTGCATCCGTCCAGAACAGGTGCGCGGCATACCGCGATGGCCAGTCTCGCGCGGCACGACGTCGACGAGCGACTGTGACTGTCCCGCGCTGCGCGCGGGGCTGATGAGCTGCAGCGGGCACCGCGGATTGCACGCCGGTCGACGCCACCGACCTGATGTCACCATCGGCGTGCCGTAGTGTCATTGCCACGCTATCCCCGAACCGCGTTCCTGGCGATCGCCCCCGGCGATCCCGCAGACAGACTAGACCATAAATCGCAGCGGACCTGCCATTCATGGGTAATGCGGCTCAATCGCAACGGTCCTTCACCGTGACCTTCGTCGGATTGATCATGGGCGTCGTCCGCACTTCGAGCGGCCCGAACGCGCCATTCCCGACAAATGTCGCGGTGACCGACGCGGTTTCTCTCGGCCGCAATGTCATTTGAAATGCGGCCACCTCGCGACCGAGATCGACATTGCCCTTGCGGAATTCAGAGACATCCCTGCCGTCCACCTCTACGCCGGCGATCTTCATCCCCGGAGGCGCGTAGATGAACACGTGCTTGCTGAAGAAGTCGCTGCCGCGGCGAAAGCTCTGCACGTAGCGCGGAAGCTCGGCTGCATCCTTCTTGCTGATGTTCAGGTTCAGTGTGGTCTTCGCGGTGAGGGTCGTGGTCTCGCCCGCGCAGGTCAGCGTCGCTGTCGCCGATGTCTTGAGGTAGTAGTCGATCTTCGATGCCGAGACATCGCGATAGTAGATTCCCACGGTGGTGGTGCTGATGTTGTCGGTGGGCAGAACGCCGCCGATTCGAGTGCTGGCCAGGTACTCCTCGAGTTCGTCGTCGGCGCTCCACATCATGATGTCGCCCTTTTCGATGCTCGTCCGCACCTGCTTGCCCATCTCAGCGACATCGAATCCACCGGATGCCACCTTTTCGAACATGGTTGCCGCCACCGCGGCGAAGAACGCATCGGACGCCTTCGCGCCCTTCTTGCTGTACGCGTCCCACCACACGTAGACATCGCTCAGCAGGGTCTTGACCGCATTCGTCGAATCGATCGTCTTCCCGGCAACCTTGAGCGGTCCGGTGGCCTTGAGAAGCCGCTGCAACGCGATCGGGTCGATCGACACCACAGCGTCGATCCTCGTGTCGTCGATATCCCGGTTCCAGAACGCCGTCAGCATTCGTGCCGACGACGGCCAGTCCGGACGCGTCACCGACATGTTGACGCGCTCGCCGTATGTCGAGCCGTAGAGGGCGGCGGCGGAAGGCTCGACCTCGTACCCGGTGAGCTTCTTCCAGGGGAAGTCCCCACTCCCCGCCTGCTTGGCGATCACGAGATCGCCGTGGTCTGCGGTGATCAAGGTCTGCGACGCCGCGCTTCCGCCCAACGGCAGCGATTCGGCGTTGTTCTGAAAGACCAACAGGATGTTCTGGGGTCCGTCGGCTCCGAGGAGCCGAGGGACGTGCTCGAGCAGCGGCTCGGCCGCCTGCAGGACCTCCGTCACCTTGTCGACCCCGGAGCGAACCTGCGGGATGAGCGATCCCGAATCGCTGAGAGCGATCAGTTCGGCGGAGACGGGTCGCAAGGCTTCGGCGCCCTCCGAGATATAGGGCAACGCGCGGGCGAGGATCTTTCCTTGACCGTCCTCCTGCATTGCGAGGATAGGTTCACCGACCTTTCCGACGCCGATGTCGAGCGCTTCGGCCGCCAGCCGCACCGCCCGCAGATTGTCGCCGGCCATCGGCAAGAACTCAGCCGCGCGCCAGATCGGGTCGGCGGATACGGCCGCCGCGCTCGCCGCGTCGCCGGCGATGGAACGGATCAGCTCGGACGCGCTGCGTCCCTCACCTTCCGTGGCCGACCTCAGCGTCTCCTGCGCGGATTCGAGGTTCTCTTTCGCGATGAGTGCTCGCACCGCAACCCATGCCATTGCCACCAAGACGATTGCGACGAGCGAGACCGCTGCGATCCATACGATTCGTCGGATGTTTCGGCGGGGCGCCTCGGAGCCTGCATCACGCTCCGCCGCTTCTCGGGCTGCGCGGCGCGTCGGGGGAGTCATGAGAAGAGATTCTATGGCGCGGACGCTGAGAGCCTCCTGCGGTGGGAATGCGCGCGTCGGACGTATGCCACCAGAGACACACGCCTGATCGGTTACCGTGGAGGACGGCTCGATATCGAACAAGAAGGCCACACACATGCGATCTGGACGACGCGCACTCGCGCTCGTGCTCGGCTTGCTCATGCTCGCGGCCGCCGGCTGCACCGCGCCCTCCCCCGCAGCTCCCGCGGCACGCCATACGAGCACTGCGCCCTCGGCGAGTCCCGTACCCGCGCAGGACCTCCGGACGGCGGCCGCGGTCGGCGCGATCAGCGGGTGGACGAAGGCCGCCCCGACCGAAGTAGGCGAAGTCGCCGCTGCAGTCGGGACCGTTGCCGACGGCAACGTCGCGGTGATCGTCGACGCACCGGCGGCAGCCGCCAGCACCACAGTGCTCTCCACAAAGGTGCCCGTCGACGCCGGCACGAGCTACGACTTCTCCGGCAGCTTCCGTTCACTGACCACACCACTGCAGGAGGGTGCGGTAACCGTCACGATCGACGACACCGTCATCGCGGTGCCCGCACTGGATGCGCAAGCGAACTGGAAGAAGGCGGACGGGCGATACACGGCCCCCGCCGACGCCCGCACCGCGACCATCTCCATCTCCGTGAACGCCCCGGTTCGACGTCTCGCGATCGACGGGCTGTCGCTCACCGATGACGCAGGCAACCAGGTCCTCCCCAACCCTTCGTTCGAGACTGTCACGAAGGCCCCCTTGCTGGCGAACAGCTCACTGACCATGAGCACAGCGTTTGCGACCCTCGCGATCGCAGCTCCGAGCGGCGAGGTGAAGTACAGCCTTACGCGGCCCGACGGCACTGTCGCTCTGTCGGGCGCGAAGGTCGTGTCCGGTTCGCTCGACGGCATTCCCCTCGTCGGGGTCACACAGGGGTTCTACGCACTGACGGTCACCGATGTTCGTGGTCGCACGGCCACCGCCTCGATCGGCGTCATCGACACACCGTCGTATGACATACCGCTGGACACCCGCTTCGGCACGGTCATCCACGTCCAGGACGAGCACTACGCCGGCCGGGTCCGTTACGCATCAACCCTCGGCCTCGGCTCCGTCGGCAGCGACGTGCTGTGGCGACTCAACGAGAAATCCAAGGGAAAGTACAACTGGGACAGACGGTACGACTCGGAGTTCGCCCGGCTCCGCGCGAGCGGCATGGAACTCGGGGCCACCATCAACTACGGCAACAAGCTCTGGGGCAACGACAAGGTGCCTTCGACAGCGGCGGCCATCAAGGCCTATGGGCAGTACGCCGCCGCCGTTGCCGCGCGCTATCGTCCCGAGGCCATCGAGATCTTCAACGAGTTCAACTCCAAGCGCTTCAACAAGCAAGGCTGCGGGGCGACGCCGGACTGCTACCTCCCTCTCGTGAAGAGCGTCAGTTCAAGCGTGCGGAAGGTCGATCCGAACATCACGCTCATCGCCGGGGCCACGGCCAATTACGACTCGAAGTGGTTCGCACGGCTATGGAGTCTCGGCGGCGCGCGATACGTGGATGCCATGAGCTTCCACCCCTACTCCGCCAACTCTCGACCGGATGGCGTGGGCGCTCTTGTCTCCGATGCACAATCGGTCAGCGCCAAGAAGGGCGGTGCGGCGCTGCCCGTGTGGATCACGGAAACGGGCAGTTCGTCCAAGATCGGTGGGCGAACACTTCCGGGTCAGGGGGACTTCCTCATGGCGATGGAATCGTCGCTCCTGGCGTCAGGCGTCGAGCGTGTGCGCTGGTACGACCTGATGAACGGCACCGCCGACCCCAAGAACCACGAGCGCAACTTCGGACTCTTCGAGTACGAACCGCGGAAGAACACCGCGGCCCTCTCCCTCAAGCCGTCCGGCTATGCCCAGGCTCTCCTGGTGGCGAATGTCGGTGGCAAGCCGGCGAGCGGTTCACCGGCCGCCGGGGAGGGAGTCGTCGCCCATGCGTTCGGCCGCGGAGAAGACACCAGTTTCGTGGTCTGGGCGCCGCAAGGATCCGCGACGGCGAAGATCGCGGCTGACCGGCCGCTGGTGGCGGCTGGTGTCTACGGTCAGCAGACCGTCATCGAACCGGTGGACGGTGTCGTGACGATCGGGGTGAGCCCGGCGCCGGTGATCCTGACGCCGGCGGAGAGCCCCGCAGTCCGCGCGGGGACGAAATAGCATGACGCACGCTTCGGACGTCGGCGGCGCCTCCTCCGACGTTGCCGTGCAGAGGCGAGAGTCGACTTCGAGCGCCGTCCGGCCTCTGGTCTCGATCGTGATCCCCGTCTTCGACGATGAGGCGACGGTGTGGGCTGCACTGGAGAGCGCTGCGGCGCAGACGTTGGATCGGATCGAGATCATCTGCGTCGACGACGCCTCGACCGATGACACCGTTGGAGTCGTCGAACGCTTTCAGCGCCTGGACCGTCGCGTGCGGCTCATCCGGAAGCAGCGGAACCGCTCGGCGCTGCAGTCACGACGGGACGGCGTCGCCGCCGCTCGTGGCGACTACGTCCTCTTTCTCGATGCCGACGATGAACTCGCGAAGGATGCCGCCGAGCGGGCGTTCGCGCGCGCTGAGGCATCCGGCGCCGATCTGGTCGGGTTCGGCGTGACCGTCGTCGAGAAGGACGGGAGGAGCGGCGGAGCCTACGAGCGGCGCTTGCAGCCCGCACACGCGTCGCTCCGGGGCACTGATGTTCTGCGCGGACTCTTCCCTGTGCGCAGGCCCGCTCAGGGCCAGTTGTGGCGATTCCTCTTCCGCAGAGAGATTCTCGTCCAGGCCTATGCGTTGATCCCCGAGGAGCTCGTCCTCCCCCGCATCAACGACCTCCCTCTGCTGTTCCTCGTCGCGGCGTTGGCGACCAGTTACGAGTCGATACCGCACCGGCTCTATCGTTACCACTTCGGCCGAGGCGGAAGCGGCCAGAGCGTGGACAGCATCGAGCGAGCTGAGTTCTATGCGTCAGCCATCCGGTCCATGGACAGCATCCACCCCTCCGTGGGCGTACTCGCCGCGACTCACCCCGACGCCGCGACGATCTGGGAGGCGTACGACTCGGCTCGCTTGTCGATCATCGGGTATGTGTGCTTCCAGCTCGCGCAGGGGTCCGACAGCACGGTCATCGACGCCGCCCTCGCCCATCTGCAGACGCTTACCTCGATCGACGACATCGTCCAGGCCGCGACGACGTTCTATCCCGCCACGCTTTCCACGCTGCGCCTTCACCTCACGCTGCCGCCCGCGATCGACGGCTCGACCCGCAGCAGCATCCTGCTCGCGACCTCCACCCTGCGCACCGGCGGCGTGACCGCCGTACTGCTGTCACAGGCCCGGCTGCTCCGAGATGCCGGATTCCGCGTATCAATCGTGGCCCGTAACACCGGAAGCAGCAGCGACCTGGTTCCGACCGGTGTCGAGTTCTTCGAACTCCGCTCTCGGAACCTCGTGGAGCGCCTGACCGAGTGGGCGGAGTTGTGTCGCCGCCAGTCGGTGGACCTGGTCATCGACCATCAGGTGCTCTACTCCGACCATTGGCCGGAGTTCGCCCTCGCGGCCCGTGCCAGCGGCGCCGCGACGATCGGCTGGCTGCACAACTTCGTGGGGCGTCCCGTGTACGACGGCAACGACCGCTTGTCGCTGATCGAACGCTGCAGCGGGACCCTTGAGCGGCTGATGGTCCTCTCACCCCTCGATGTCGCGTACTTCAAGCTGCGGGGGCTCACCGACGTCTCGTATCTGCCGAATCCTCCGTCGCCGCTTCTCGTGAACTCGCTCGCGCATCCGGTGTCCCGGCGCAGCCCGGGCAAGCGCGTCGAGCTGATCTGGTGGGGGCGGCTCGAGCAGCGGACCAAGCAGGTCTACGAACTGATCGAGGTCGGTGTCGAGCTCCGCCGGCTGTCGCTCGACTTCCGGCTCACCGTGATCGGGCCCGATTGGGACGACACGACCGCCGCGAAGTTCAACACACACGCGCGCCGGCGGGGTGTGGGGGACGCCGTGAGGGCGATCGGCGAACGCCGCGGTGAAGCGTTGATCCACTGCATCGACGCGGCGGATGCCTTCGTATCCACGAGCATCGTGGAGGGGTACCAGCTGACCATCGCGGAGGCTCAGGCACGCGGACTGCCCGTGTTCATGTACGAGCTGCCGTGGCTGACCCTGGTGCAGAACAATCACGGCATCGTCGCCGTGCCGCAAGGCGATGCTCCCGCGCTCGCACGTGAGATCGTTCGCGCTGCGGCGGACCGCGAGCGCTTGTCGGCGTTGTCTCGCGCGGCGATCGCGGCCGCGCAGCGCGTACTCGAGGATGACTTCGCCGCTCTCTACCGCGACGTCGTGCTCGGAGAACTGTCCCCGCACTTTTCGCCGCAGCCGACTCTTGAAGACGCGCGAGAGCTCCTGCACCTTCTCGTCTTCTTCGCCGGGCGAGATCGCCGAGAGCGCCGGCGATCAGCTCCGTCGCCCCTCATCCGGCGACTCTGGCAAGGCGTCGCGCCCGCCGGCAAGACGGTTCTGCGACGCCTGCCGGGTCTGCGCCCGCTTGCGCACCGGGTCAAGCGGTGGCTACGGCTGGGATGAATCCTCCGAGCTGATCACCATCACGGCTCGAGGTTCTCCTCCGGCTGCGGGTCCTCCGTGGGCGGTGGCTCCTCGGGAGGTGGCTCTTGCGGCGGACTCGTCTGCTCCGGCGGAGCGGGGTTCTGCGGCGGCGCAGGCGTGTTGACGGGCGGAGTCGTCGTTCGAGGCGGTTTGGTGGCCTTCGGTGGCGACTTGACTCCCGGATTCGTGTTGTTGCCGGGTTTGCGCGGTGCATCCGGGGTGGTATCCGGCTTCTTCACGAGTGTGCGGGCGACGCTCACGGTCTCGCTGATCCGGGTGCCATCGGCTCCCTCGGCGGTCAGCGTATAGGTCGTGGCCTCCTCTGAGCACGGGAAGGGGACAGAGTGGTCGACCTCCACCAAAGGCAATGCGGTCTCCAGTGGGCTCTCGAAGGCGTCGATCTCGCCCGTTCCCGCGCCCAGCGCGACGGCCAGGGCAGCGTCGACCGTCCAGCTCAGCTTCACGGATGCGCTCGACTCCGCAGAGACGCATTCGACCGCCGAGACGTCGGCAGCGAAGTCCGTGATCTCGGCGGGGGCGACGACCGTCTCATCGGGCTGCACTCCCGCGACGACGGGCGTCCCCGGCCGCTGGGTCGCGTTGGCGACGAGCGCGATCGCCGCTCCCGCCCCGACGGCAAGGAGTATGGCTGCGCCGGTGATCACGAGTGCGACGAGACGCCGGCGCGAGCGTTCGCGCGTCGTGCGGCGGTAGCGTTCTCGGCGGGCCCGCGCACGAGGGCTCTCCGGTGGAACGGGAACCGCCTTCTTCGGGGTGGCTGCCGCGGGGAACGCCTCGGCGAAGAGCTCGTCCAGGAACGACGCCTCCACACCGGCGTCGACGGCGGCGCGCCCACCGGCGGTCGCCGGACCCGCCTCGACGGGCGCGGCGTCGGCAACCCCGCCGACGAGCGACGGCGTCGATGCCTTCGGCGCCGCGACCTTCTGCTTCCGGGCGGGGGCGGAGGCTTTGGCTGCCGCTCCGACCACCGGCCTCCCGGGCTGCTTCGTCCACTTGAGGTAGTCATCGATGACTTCCTCAGCAGCGCCATCGGCGCGCAGCTCGCCCTGGTGAATCCACAGCACTCGCTCGCAAGTCTCTCGCAGCGAGCTCGCGGAGTGGCTCACGATCATCACCAGGCCTGCGGAGTCCCGCAGTTCTCGAATGCGCTGTGCGCTCTTCTGTTTGAACCGGCGGTCGCCGACGGACAGGGCCTCATCGACGAGAAGGATCGAGTGGGCTTTGGCGGATGCGATCGCGAAGCGCAGCCGTGCACCCATTCCGGACGAATAGGTTCGCATCGGGTGGTGGAGGAACTCGTTGAGTTCAGCGAAGTCCGCGATCTCATCGACGCGCGCAGCCGCCTCTTCGGCGGTGAAGCCCATCGCGAGCAACCCGAGCTTGATGTTGTTCTCACCGGAGAGGTCGGGCACCAGGGCGGCGTTGACGCCGAGCAGGACGGGCCGTTCCGCAGCCCAGATCCTGCCCTCGGATGTCGGGATGAGCCCACTCATCGCCCGGAAGAGCGTGGATTTCCCCGATCCGTTGTGGCCGACGACCCCGATCGTCTCCCCCTCAGACGCGGTGAACGTCACGCCGCGGAGGGCCGGGACCAGTTGAAGCTTCCGGCCGCCCCGCAGCGCCCGCAGGCTCCACAGATCATCGCGAGCGTTGAACCGCTTTCCCGACGCGTACGTGCGGTACGTGACGTGGGCGTCTTCGGCGACGATCAACGCTCGTCGCGCGACATCCGCCATTCGGGCCCGGTCTTCCGCCAACGACTGACTACTCACTGAGGCCATACCTCGCTTCAGCACGCCAGAAGAAGAGCACTCCCACGACGATGGCCACGAGCGCCCAGACGGGCGCACCGATCCAGGCGATCAGAGGCGCCGTGTAGGACTGGAGGAGAACATCGCGCGCCAGCGCAACGAACTCGTAGGTGGGGATCGACTGCGCGATCGTCAGCAACACGGGGAAGGGCGCGAGCGCTCCGTCGACGCTGAAGAAGATCCCGCTCACGTAGAAGAGGACACGATTGATGATCGGAATGACCTGCTGCACGTCGCGGGCGTGTACCGACAGACGCGCAACGATGAGCGCGACACCCAGATTGAACACCGTCATCACGGCAAGTATCGGGATCGCGAGCAGCCACGACCACGTGATCGGCTCGCCCAGCGCCAGCAGCAGGATTCCCAGGAGAAGGATGACGGGGATCATCCGCATCGCCTGTTCGGCCACGACGGATACCGGGAGCAGGATGCGAGGGAACCCGATGCTCTGCACGAGCTTCGCATTGCCGGTGATCGCTCTCGAACCTCCGCCGAACGAGCCGGTGAAGTACTCGAAGATGAAGACGCCCACCAGGAGGTACTGGACGAAGTTCTGCGGACGGGCGGCGCCCGAAAGGATGAAGTTGAATATGGTCCCGTAGAGGATGGCCATCAGGAGGGGTCTCAGGACGATCCAAAGGATGCCGAGCCGGTTCTTGAGGAGGGTGCCGATGAGGCGGTATCCCGCGAGCGTGAACGCGAATCGCCGCCGGCGCCACGCTTCGGTCAGGTACGCGCCCAGAGGCGGACGGCGGCCGACGACAGAGAGACCGTCAGCAGGCGCGGCAAGGCGTGCATCCACCACGAACTCGCTACCTCTCTGACCGCCTGCGGGCTGATCGGGGAAATTCCCCGCGACCGCATAACTGGTCAGATCATACTCGGCGATCTGGAGGAGTCCCGGATAGCGTGCCCTTCTCCATTTCGCGAGACGCCCGCGCCCACGGTGGAGCCGCCAGCGGGACGACTTAGGATTGGGGACGCTCTCACCGCCCGGATATCCCCACCGTCCTGTATGCAGATCCAGAAGGCCACACATATGACTGCCGTGCCGCGCATTTCCATTGTGCTGCCCGTCCACAACGACGAAGAGACGGTGGTTGCCGCTTTGGAGAGCTGTCTGGCGCAGACCATGCCGGACGTCGAGATCATCTGCGTCGATGATGCCTCGACTGATGACACCTCCCGAGCCATCGAGGAGGTGCGGTCTCGGGATTCACGGGTTCGACTGATACGGCAGGAGCGCAATCTGTCCGCACTTCAGGCTCGCCGGACAGGTGTGCTCGCGGCGGCGGCGAAGTATGTGCTGTTCCTCGACGGAGACGACGAGCTCATGCCAGATGCCGCACAGAAGGCCCTCGCCACGGCCGATGAGCATGATCCGGATCTCGTGGGCTTCGCCGTCGAGGTCGTCGATCCGGCCGGTCGCGTCGTGGGCGGATACCAGTCCCGACTCACCCCGAAGCACGTCGCACTCGAGGGAGACGACGTTCTGAGCGGCCTCTTCCCGATCGGCGAAGCAGCGCAGGGACAACTCTGGCGTTTCCTGTTCCGGACGCAGGTGCTGCGCGATGCCTACAACCTGCTGCCGGAAGATCTCGTGCTTCCGCGGGTGAATGACCTCCCCCTTCTGTACCTCGTCGCCGCGCTGGCCCAACGGTACGTGTCCGTTCCGGACCGCCTTTATCGGTATCACTTCGGTCGGGGTCGCAGCGGTCGAGGCGTAGCCTCCCTCGCGGAAGCGGAGTTCCAGACCGAAGCGATCCGATCGGTCGACAGCATCCGACCCGCTGTGCGGGCACTCGCACGCAAGAGCGGGGATCCCGGGGCGCTGTTGGACAACTACGAGTCCGTGCGGATGTCGATCATCGGATATGTGTGCTGGTACCTGGTGAAGCACACCGACAGCAACCTCCTCCCCGCTGTGCTCGAGCATCTCCATACGTGCGCGTCGGCGACAGACGTCGTCATTGCCGCTGCGAAGTTCTACCCGGATGCGCTCCCGGCGCTGAAGAACAGCAGCACCCCTGTCCGACTCCCGCAGAAGGCCCCCCGAAGCGTGCTTTTGACGACGCGAGCGCTCACGACGGGTGGCGTTTCCGGAGTCCTCGCCACCCAGGCTGAACTGCTCATGCGCGCCGGCCATCGCGTGACGATCGTCGCCCGACGGCCGGGGAGCCACTCGGCGGCGGTGCCCCCCGGTGCCGAGTTCATCGAGATGCTGGGTCGTGGACTGCCGGAACGGCTTGTCGAGTGGGCCGAGATCTGTCGTCAGCGTGAGATCGATGTGATCATCGACCACCAGGTGCTCTACAGCAGGGACTGGCCCGAGTACGCGCTGACCGCCCGCACCCTGGGGGTGCCCACCATCGGTTGGCTGCACAACTTCGCAGGTCGACCCCTCTACGACCTCAACGGCATGCACGCCCTGCTCACCGACAACGCCACACTGCTCGAGACCTTGGTCACGCTCTCGCCGCTCGACGTCGCATTCTGGAAGATCCGCGGAGTCGAGCAGGCCGTGTACCTGCCCAACCCACCGTCCCCGCTGCTGCTGAAATCCTCAGATGTCACGGTTGCGAAGCGCGCACCGGAGGGACGGCTCAACCTCATCTGGTGGGGCCGTCTCGAGGAGCGGACGAAGAAGGTGAGCGAGCTTCTGGCGGTCGCGGAGCAGCTTCGAAAGCTGACGCCGGACTTCCATCTCACGGTCATCGGCCCGGATTGGGAGGAGTGGACCGCGGAGCGATTCAACGCACTAGCCCGGACACGCGGCATCGATGCTCACGTGGCGGCGGTAGGCCCGCGGCAGGGCAAGGACCTCATCGACGCCATCGACGCCGCAGACGCGTTCATCTGCACCAGCATCATCGAGGGCTACCCCCTGACGATTGCAGAGGCGCAGGCACGCGGTTTGCCTGTATTCATGTACCAGCTGCCGTGGCTCGCGCTGGCCGAGGGTAACGGCGGAATCGTCGCAGTACCGCAAGGCGATTCCGCTGGGCTGGCGCGGCAGATTGCGGGCGTTTTCGAATCCGCCGAACGCTACATCGAACTGTCGCGGCTGTCGCTCATCGCGGCCGAACGCGAGCGCTCTCGAGACTTCGCTGAGCTCTACGATCAGGTGATCACTGGGGAACTGCCGCCGGAGTATTCGCCCGAGCCTACATTCGCCGACGCGACGCGACTCCTCGACCTGATGATCTTCTTCGCCGAGCAGAACGCGGGCGTGCACGCGGAGCTGGGAGCCGCGCGTAACCCTCCGAAGCCGACGCCTTCGCCCCCAGCGACGACCACCGGATCATTCGGCTACTCTCTGGCGCAGCGCACGTGGCGAACCGCAAAGCCGATCGGCCGAATCGTGCTGCAGATCGCGCCCGGCCTGCGCCGGTACGTCCATCGTGCGAGAGTCAGGTTCGCGCGCTTGCGGCGGTGAGACGATCGCCCACTTCGTCATCCGCCACGTCTCGCATCACGTCCCGTATCCGATTCGTGAGAATCTCGAGTTGCGTGCGAGCGGACTCTATTGCTGACGCAAGGCCAGGGAGCGCCGAGGCGAGAAGATCCGTACGATCGCCCAGTCCATCGTGATGCCCGGTCAGCGACCCGAGACCCACGACATCGAGCAGTCGTCGGATCTTCTGCGGGTCGGTGGCGGAGCCGATCGGATAGGCACCCTCGGTGGCACCGATGATGAGGGCATGCGCCCGATCGCTGACGACCGCAAGCGATCGGGCGTATACGGACCGCACGTGTGCCTCGAGATCGTCATGCCTGGTGGTGGGCGCAACGAGATACTCACCGCCGAGAGCCTCGGCAAGGCGCACGGCACGGGGTGAGTCGCGCGCCACCTGCGCGACCGTCACGATGCGGGTGTGGGTGCGGGCAGCGAGATCCCGCACGGTGCGCAGCCAGCGGTCCTCGGGCCATGGGCGGTCGAACCGAAGCGTGACCACGAGCAGGCGGCGCTCCGCAGACGGCACCCACGACAAGGAGCCACTCCCGAGCGCGAAGCCCCAATCCGGCGCGACGCCTCCGAATCCCGCCGCTTCGCGCGACGGTTGATCGCGCCACGAAACCAAGGCTGCGTCCCGCAAGACACCGTCGAATGTCACACGCGCCGCCGAAGCGGGATCTTTCACTCCGAGACCTGCGGCGATCATCGCACCTCCGCGACCGAGCACGCCGCGCGCCTCCGCAACTGTTCTCGTGTTCGGGTATGGGACCTCGGGGTTGGGGTTGATCTCCCCCGCGTTCATCACATAGAGCGACCCGCGAGACCTTCGGATCTCATGGAGCCAGCCCTGGCGCGCGGAATAGAGCACTGTTCCACCACCCAGCGGCATCCGGGTGAGATAGTCGGAGGACTGTTCGTCAAGGAGAAGGTGGAGGCGTCGGTCGGGCCCACGCAACGCTTCGAGGAGTCCGACGCGCAAGATGGAGTCGCCGAGATTGTCGTCCTGCCCAGACGGACGAACGAAGACATTTTGCACTAACGGACCCTCCTCGCGCCCAACCTATTATGGGGGTGTGGTCCCTCCTAATTGGCCATCAGCGCCTGCGCCGACCCTGACAGTTCACGAGACCGCTCGACCTCCAGCCCCGGTTCTTCGGTACGTGGACCAGATCGTGGGCTCACCAACCACCGTCCAGTACCGTTTCTCGCAGGGCGTGCTTACCGCATTCGATGTCGACGTCGTACACGTCGCGGACGCTAATCTCGAACTTCTGCTGGGGACAGGTCGGGCATCCACCTACCAGCAGCTGCTCGCAACACTCGTGCTCATCAGGAACCTTCGCAGACACGGTATCGCCCTCGTTAGGACCCTCCCTCCTAACGCCAGACGCTCAGCAGACCGGTTGCAACGTCTCGCTAGCTGGATGCTCGATCGGGCGACCACGACGTTCGTTGCGTTCGACAATTCCGTAGCGACCCCTGACCGGACGCGCACCGTAATCATCCCGCACGCCCACTATCGGGAACGCTTTGTCGGCTTTCCGCGAGGCGCGATGGTTCCGGGTCGCATTCTGTGCCTCTCTGCGACAGCGCTGCCCACGGATTCTCGCGGTCTTCTCGCGCTTCCACGGATCATGGACACCGAGGGTGTGACACTACGTCTGGCGGGCAAGGTGACCTCACCGCTATTGAAAGAGTCGATACGTTCCGCATTGGCGCAGCACCGCGCCACGGTGTCAGTGCGGAATGAGCAGCTGTCGGATGGGGCGCAAGTTCACGAGATCAGTTCAGCCGAGCTCGTCGTGCTACCGCACGTCGAGACGCTCAGCGATCTACAACTGATCTTCGTCGCGCTTTCGCTCAACCGCCCGATTCTCGTGCCTCGCACGTCTGCAACGGTCCGGCTTGCGTTGAGCGTGGGACCGGCCTGGGTGCACCTGAGCGACGGCCCGATCACTGCTCAGGTGGTGGACGTCGCGTTTGCGTCGATAAGGAACATCGCGCGCTCGGAGCAGCCGAATCTCGAAGGTAGAGACCTGACGTCCATCCACGCCGCGTATGAGGCCACCTTCCGCGCCGCTGTCGCGATGGCAAGAAGACACATTGTTCAGCCAATGTAGGACTTCTGCAGCTCGTACAAAATCGGTGGATCTCAGAACAACTGACCCCGCACGGTGTTGAGAAACTCCACAGAGATGATGGATTCGGCTCCGGCGCTGGCGTGACCCGAAATTACACGGACGCCGTTCGCGGCTGTCTTTTTGTGGATCTGTCCGTCGACGCCGGGGTCGCTGCGGGCCGGGCGGGCACATGACTTGATAGGAGCCTGACCGGGAAGTCGTCTCACCTTTGTGCTGTCTGCACTCACCCGACCCGCGGTGACGTTCATCACCGGTGGAAGGGAATCCCGTCAATGACGAGCATGACACTCGACCCGCCGCTGCCCAACTCGCTGTCTCCAGCGGTCGAGCTGGTCGCTGGGGTCGACACGCACAAGAACACGCATCACGTCGCGATCCTGGATCTCGTCGGCAGACCCGTCGCCGACCGTGAGTTCCGCGCCGACGGTCGCGGCTACGCGCAGGCCATCGCGTTCCTCCGCGCGCACGGCGACGTCGTTCGCGTCGGCGTGGAGGGCACCGGCTCCTACGGGGCTGGTCTCTCACGCGCGCTGAACGCCGCGGGGCTGACCGTCGTTGAAGTCGCACGGCAGGACCGGCAAGCCCGGCGGCGTCGAGGCAAGTCCGACCCGCTCGACGCGCACCAAGCTGCTGTCGCTGTCCTCGCCGGCACCGACACCGCGATTCCGAAGACTGGTGACGGGGCAGTGGAGTCGATGCGGATCCTGCTGGCAGAGCGACGCTCCGCGGCCAAAGCCAGGGCGCAGGTGATGAACCAGATCCATGCGCTGCTGATCACCGCGCCCGAGCTGGTGCGACAAGCGTTCCGTGCCCTCAGCGGGCAGCGACTGGTGAACACGCTCGCCAAGACCAGGCCAGGAACGGTCGCGTCCCCCGATCCCGAGGTCGTTGCCCGGCAGACGCTCCGGAGGTTCGCGGTCCGCCACCTCACGATGCAAGCCGAGATCGACCTCATCGAACAGCAATTGGACCTGCTCGTCCGGCAGGTCAACCCCACACTGCTGTCGCTGAGCGGAGTCGGTACCGTCACTGCGGCGACGCTCCTGGTCGCCGCGGGCGACAACCCTGAGCGACTGGGCACCCGCGCAAGCTTCGCCGCTCTCGCCGGCGTCGCCCCGATCCCCGCGTCATCCGGCCAGCGCACCCGTCACCGGCTCTCTCGCGGTGGCAACCGGCACGCCAACGCCGCCCTGCACCGGATCGTGCTCCTGCGCATGCGGCACCGCGAGCCTCGAACGATGGCCTACTTCGAACGACGCCGCGCCGAGCAACTCACCGACCGCGACATCATGCGCTGTCTCAAACGGCACGTCGCGAACGAGGTCTACGCCGCCCTACCCAACCCCGCCACCGACAACCCAGCCGGGCGCGAGCTCAGAGCCCGCCGACAAGCGATCGGCATCCCGATCAGCGTCCTCGCCGCCACTCTCGGCGTCCCCTACCAGCGGCTACGACGACTCGAGATCGGCACCCGCGCCGACCCCGACCTCGAAGCACGAGCGACCGCCATCCTGAAACGAATCACCTCACCACTGACCGCTTGACAGCAATAGGAGCATCCACGCTCGTGACTCTCGCGGCCGAGAAGGTCGGCGTTCGCGACGAGGAATCACGGCGTTATCTGTCGGAGCTCGGCGTCGATGGGCGCAACGTAGTCCAGGGGGCGGACCTCGCCCTCCTCAGCACGGATTATCTCGACCTCGGCAAGATTGAGCAGGGTAAGATCGGCGTTCAGTTCGATCTGGGTGTGTTCAAGGACATCCTCGAGAACCCGAAGATCGATGCGATCCGCCGCGCGGTCAAGACCTTCGCGGCCGAGAACAAGCAGAGGGTGGCACTGGTCTCGAACAGCACGCGAGACTCCCAGGCATATAGTGACGCCGCCGAGGGGATTGAGCTGATGAACTACAGCGCGCTGCGGGACTTCCTTCCGCGCCTGGCCGGTCTCAAGACGATCTTCACGTCACACCTGCACCTCGATCGTGGCGTACTCGCAGCGGATCCCGTGCTTTTCGCTTTACGTGCGCGAGAAGACCAAGCGCTTCTACGACCAGATCGGTCACCCAGAGCGAGCCATCGACCTGAGTACCGCGACCGTCAAGGACTTCGAGAAGCTCATCGAGGCCGCGCAGAATGCTGAGTGGACCGACCGCGACGAGGAGACGCTCACCCGCCTTCAGGGCGAGGCGCGGACGCTGTTGGACTTTGTGAAGTAGGCGCGCTTCGCGCGGAGAGGATTGCTTTTATGAACTCGGATCTCCTTGTCGTCGGCTCTGGTTTCTTCGGTTTGACCATCGCGGAGCGCGCGGCGGACGCGGGTCGCAAGGTGACGGTGATCGATCGTCGTGGTCACATCGGTGGGAACGCGTACAGCGAGGCGGAGCCGACGACGGGGATCGAGGTGCACCGGTATGGGGCGCACCTGTTCCACACGTCGAATCCGGCGGTGTGGGAGTACGTGAACCGGTTCACGACGTTCACGAACTACGTGCACCGGGTGTACTCGACGCACAAGGGTCAGGTGTATGCGCTGCCGGTGAATCTGCACACGATCAACCAGTTCTTCCAGGCCGCGTACACGCCGGATGAGGCGCGTGCGCTGGTGCGGGAGCAGGCGGGTGAGTTCGATGTGAAGACGGCGGCGAACTTCGAGGAGAAGGGCATCGCCCTGGTGGGGCGGCCGCTGTTCGAGGCGTTCTTCGCGCATTACACGGCCAAGCAGTGGCAGACGTCGCCGGAGAAGCTGTCGGGCGACATCATCAGCCGCCTGCCGGTGCGGTACAACTACGACAACCGGTACTTCAACGACACGTGGGAGGGTCTTCCCACGGACGGGTACACGGCCTGGCTGGAGCGGATGGCGGATCACCTCAACATCGAGGTGAAGCTGAACGTGGACTTCTTCGACGAGTCGCAGCCGCTGAACAAGAAGGCCGTGGTGGGTCAGCTGCCGGTGGTGTACACGGGTCCGGTGGACCGGTACTTCGACTACGCCGAGGGTGAGCTGTCGTGGCGGACGCTGGACTTCGAGGAGGAGGTCCTGAACGTCGGCGACTTCCAGGGCACGAGCGTGATGAACTACCCGGACCCGGATGTGCCGTACACGCGGATCCACGAGTTCAAGCACTTCCACCCCGAGCGCAAGGACGTCTACCCGGATGACAAGACCGTGATCATGCGGGAGTTCTCGCGGTTCGCGACGCGGGAGGACGAGCCGTACTACCCGGTCAACTCCACGGACGACCGGGAGGGGCTGCTGGCGTACCGGGAGCTGCAGAAGGGCGAGAAGGACGTGTTCTTCGGCGGCCGGCTGGGCACGTACAAGTACCTCGACATGCACATGGCCATCGGGTCGGCGCTGTCCATGTGGAACAACCAGCTCAACCCCGACGCGAAACGCCGTTCAGATCCCGTTCACCGGGGCAAGTAGGCTGGCGACCGTGCGAAACGCCTCCGACAGCTCCGCAGCCCACTGGCACTCGAACGATTTCCTGATCCGCCTCCAGAACGGTGAATACGGTGACGCCGCGGCGGACGTCGCCGCGCCGAGCTCATCGGCTTCCGCGTCCTTCTCGCCCAAGTTCGGAGAGCCCGGTCTCGACCTGGTCGCAGGGGATCCGGGGCTGCACGAGCACCTCTCGGTGCTGCGCTCGACCAAGCTGCCGACGGGGCGCGTGCGCAGCTTCGGTGCTCGTCACAGGTCGGTCTGGGCGCTCGACCTGCTCGCGGAGCGATTCACCGGGGGGCTGCACGACTGGTCCAGCCTGCGAGCGATCGCGCTCAGGTTCGCGGCTGCCCCGCGCCCCTTCGAGTCGACGCTCGACCGGATGCGGCTGAAGGATGTCTGGGCGATCGCCGAGGTGCTGCACGAGCGCGCGATCGACTCCGAAGGGGAGCGCGCACTCCTGACCTTCGTCTCGGCACGGGTGCTGGACGGCGCCGAGTTCGACAACACTCTGCGTGAGCTGCTCCTCGAGCGGCTGATCAACGCCGGCCTGGCGGAGCCGGCGCGTGTGCTGGTCGCGCGGCTGGACGGGCGAACCTGGCGCGAGCATGCGCTGGCCGTCGACCTCGAGCACCCTCGGTTCGGCGGCAGCTACGAGGGAATGCTCCTCGCCCTGAACTCGGGTTACCACCGCTTCGGACTGGAGCGCATCCGCCTGGATGGTGACGGGGAAACCGCGTTCCAGCGGTTGACCGCCGAATCGCGCGGATCTGCCCAGCCGGGTCCGCTCGTCACGGTCATCCTCACGACCCACCGGCCCGGTCCGGAGGCCCTCACCGCCGTCCGTTCGATCGTCGGGCAGACCTACCAGAGCTGGGAACTCATTGTCGTCGATGACGCGTCCCCCGCGGAGTACGGGCCGCTGCTCGACAAGATCGAGGCGCTCGACTCCCGCATTCGCGTCATCCGGGCCGACGCGAACGCCGGCCGCTACGTTCGGCGCAACGAGGCTCTGAAGCTCGCCGAGGGCGAGTTCGTCACGTTCCAGGATGCACACGGCTGGTCGCACCCCCGCCGTATCGAGATCCAGGTGCGTGACCTTCTGGCGAGTCCCGGCAAGCTCGCAAACGTCGTCCGCGCGGCACGGGCAGGCGAGGACTTCTCGCTCGTCGGTGCGCGGGGCGCCCGGCTCGTGCTGTCCGAGTCCTCGATCCTGTTCGCGCGCGAAGCCGTCCTCGAGGCGATCGGGTACTTCGACACGGTGCGCAAGGGCGCCGCGACAGAGTTCCGTAGCCGGCTCGAGGCTGCGACGGGCGCCAAGATCGAGTTCGTCGGGCCCGAGGTCCCGCTGGAGTTCGTGTCGACCTCTGCCGACGGAGACGCGCAGTCCGATTTCGAGAACGGCAAGTGGATCGATGCGGAGTGGCTTGCCTATCGGGAGGCGGCGTCGCGGTTCCACGGCCGAATCCGCTCCGGGGCGCAGGCCGCATACGTGCCGTTCCCGCAGGAGCAGCGACTGTTCGGCGCGCCGTCGCGATGGGTCGACACTGCGCCGGCGGCGCATCGTGTGGATCTCCTGCTCGTGCTGGACGGGCAGCGGTCGCGGGAGCGGTCCGAGTTCCTCGATGCGGTCGCCGACGAGCTGTACGCGGCGACGGCACGGGGCATGCGGGTTGCGCTCCTGCACTCCGATTCGGCGGCGGGCGCCGATCAGCTCGGCCCCATCGCGCACGCGCTGCAGGAACTGATCGACTCCGGGCGCGTGACGCCCGTCTTCGACGCGGACGAGGTCGAGGCCTCGGTCGTCGTGGTACGGCACGCAGGCGCAGCCCAGGGGCACGCAGCGTGGCGGAGGCCGGTCACGACGCAGCGCGTGATCGTGGTCGAAGACCTCGCCGCGGGCGACCTGCGGGGCGAGACGTTCGCCCAGGCCGACGTCGACGCCACGCTCAGCGCCTGGTTCGGTGTCGAGCCCACCTGGGCCATGGGCGGCGCACTGCCGCCGCGGGCAACCCTGTTGTCGGTGCTGGTCGAGGACGAGCAGATCCGTGTGACGCTCGAGGCTCCCGACCCGAGCCAGATCAGCGCGGTGCGGATCGGCGCGGGGTCGGTGTCCCGTGATCTCGCCGTGCGGGTCGACGACGACGGCAACGTCGTGGCGACGGGCGCGCTGAGCGAGATCCCGGACGGCGATCTGCTGATCGGAGCGGTGCGTGCCGGTGGTGGCGAACACCCCGCCGTCCAGGGATGTCAGGTCGATCACCGACGTGTGCTCACGTTGCCTGCAGAACGTCTGCTGATCGCGCGAGGCAACACCCTTCGTCTCCTCCCGGCCGAGGCGGCGGACGGACAGGTCGGCAGCAGCGAGTTCGCCGAGCGCTATCTCTCCGCCCGGGTCTCGCTCGCGCGGATCTTCCGCCACCAGCTCGAGCTGACCGTCGAGCACGGCTCCGAAGCCGAGCTGACCTCGATTCATCTGCTGCGCGAGGTGGGCGGTCGCATCCGGCGGTGGGAACTGGAGCTGGACGAGGCGCAGCCCGGCGTGCGCCGCGGCATCCGTGCGCTCGAGAAGATCCTCGACACGCGATGGAAGGTCTTCGGCATCTTCCAGACGCCGCTCGGTCCGGTGGAGGCACCCATCCAGTTCGGGGACGAGACGCCGACGCGCGACTCGGCGGCGTACCGCATCCGCAAGCTGACGAGCGGCGGCGTCGGTGTGATCCACGTGGTTGAGCAGGCGCCTGCGGTGGCGCCCGATCGGGTGCCGGTGCTCTCGGTCGTGATGCCGGTGTTCAACGTGGCTCCCTACCTCGACACGGCGATCCAGTCGGTGCTGATGCAGGACTTCCAGGACTTCGAGCTGATCATCGTGGACGACGCGTCGACCGACAACGGCCGCCAGGTCATCGAGATGCACCGCTCTCTCGACCCCCGTATTCGGGTCATCGGCCTCGACCACAACACGCTCGGCGGGGCTGGCGTCCCCAGCAACCTGGGCATCCGTGCCGCGCGCGGAACGTACGTGGCGTTCGTGGACAGCGACGACTGGGTCACCAAGACCGCGTTCGCGAAGCTGGTGCAGCTCGCGGAGGTCCACGATGCGGAGCTCGTGGTCGGTGACTTCCGCACCTTCGACGAGAACGACCGCACCGTCTCCGAGGCCTACGACAGCGAGCGGTGGCGGAACATCCCGCTGGAGCAGGTGATCTCGGCTTCGACGCACCCCGACCTGCTGCGCCTGTCGCCCGTGCCCTGGCGCAAGCTCTACCGGCGTGACTTCGTGCAGGCGCACCACGTGCTGTACCCCGAGGGCGACTACTTCTACGAGGACAACCCGCTGCACTGGCACGTGCTCTCGCGCGCCGAGCGCGTCGTCGCCTGCGACGAGGTCGTCAGCTACCACCGCATGGCCCGCGAGGGGCAGACCATGGGGGCCTACGAGTACAAGCTGGGTGCCATCGCCAGCCACGCGAACACGACGCTCAACTCGCTTGTCGGGAACACGGCCGATCACCGCGAAGTGCTCTTCGAGCAGTTCATCGACTATGTGAGCCGCCAGCGCTGGATCGTCAGGCGGCAGACGCAGCCGGCCGCGGCCCGCATCATCAAGCGCCGCCTCGCGGACATCTACGATCGTGCCCGGGAGGCGGAGCCCAACGTCAAGGTTCCGCAGGCGACGGTGTCGCACTTCGCCGGCTACCGCGGGGCGTACCCGGACCTCGATCTGACCATCGTGATCCCGGTCTACAACAGCGCCGACCTGCTGCGGGACACGCTCGACTCGGTGCTCGCACTCGACGGATTAAGCTACGATGTGCTGCTCATCGACGATGGATCAACCGACAACTCGCTCAAGATTCTTCGCGAGTACGAGAGCAAGCACGAGAACGTGCACGTCTTCGAGCAGAAGAACCGTGGCGCCGGACGTGCACGCAACGCCGTGATCCCGCTGTGCACCGGGCGATACACGTACTTCCTCGACGCGGACGACCTCATCGACGCGACGGTGCTGCGCGAGGCGGTGCACAAGGCTGACGAAGACGACGCAGACCTGCTGTTCGTGCAGTACCGCATCGAATACACGGATGAGAACCGCACGCGGGGGATGTTCAACGCGGACGCCGACATCTGGCAGCAGCTGCCCGAGGCGACGCAGAACGTGGAGAAGCAGTTCCTCTTCACAGGGCTGATCAACTACCCGTGGAACCGCATCATCCGCACGTCGCTGCTGCACGACGCGAACATCTTCTTCGGGCCGACGATCGTCCACAACGACGTTCTGTTCCACTGGCACAGCATCCTGAGCGCCACGAACATCAGCTACCTCGACGCCGCGGTGTGCACGCACCGCAAGTTCGCCAAGCGCGCACAGGTCACGAATATCGATGACGAGCGCCGCATGGCCGTGCTCGAGGCGCTGCGCGGAACGCACGAGCGCATCTCGGACCTGGACTCGTACGCGATCGCCGAGGAGCAGTGGACGAGATTCGCGGTTGACCTGCTCGGTTGGGCGCAGGATAGGATCCCGCAAGAGCTGCGTGATCTATACAGGGTGCGGAGTGAAGAACTCAAGCGTGTGATCGGCGACTTGAGCGCACGAGGGGAGCTCGGCACGGTCCCGGCTCGGTCGATGGGAGTCTAGTTGAACGAAAATCGCATAGTAGTACGGTCACGTTCGGGGCAGGAAACGGAGGCCGAGAGTTATCCGGGACTCACCGTGGAGTTTCAGCGCGCTGGCTCGACGGTCGTCATCCACGAGGGTGCTGTGTTCGCCAACACGAAGGTGCTGACGGGGGCCGAGTCATACGTCGAGTTCGCGCCGACGCATCCGCGTGGCGTGCGCAATACTACCGTGGATATGCGTGGCGGCCGGGGGTCCCGTCTGCAGATCGGCGAGAACACGTCGATTGAGAGTTCTCGAATCGCCATGGCGAACGAGAACGAGTGCTCCGTGGTCATCGGTGCCCACTGCCTGATCAGTTCGAATATCGAGTTCAGGGCCACAGATGGCCATGTGATGTTCGATCTGAGCGCGCCCGACGTGGTGACCAACCGGACGCGTCCGATACGAATCGGAGATCATGTGTGGATCGGGTCCGGTGTGGTCTTCCTGAAGGGCGCCGTTGTTGCGGGCGACTGCGTGGTGGCGACCCGGGCGGTCGTGTCGAAGGAGTTCCATGATCGGAACGCTGTGCTTGCGGGCGTCCCTGCCAGCGTGGTGAAGCTGGGGGTCGGCTGGTCGCGTGATTACATCTCGAGCCGTCATGAGCTTTGACATGTCTAAGCGAAGCCTGTTTCTCTCCCTCCGCCCCGGATCGGGGCTGGGCAATCGAGTGCGTGCGTTGCTCTCGGCGGCCGCGATTGCCGAAGCCGAAGGGCGCGACTTCTACTATCACTGGCCGATCACCAACTCCTTCGGCGCGCGAATGAGTGAGTTGTGGGCACCGGTCCCCGGTGAAGAGATGGCGGCTCCCGGCCCAGAGCCAATGGTCACCGACACGCAGGTGGATGGGAAGTGGCGGCCAGCATCCATCGATCGGATGCGGGCGGATCGGGTGATCTCCGTCAGCACGGCATACGCCTTGCGGGGCTGGGGCGGGGAGCGTGACTGGACAGACGTCCTCGCTGGCCTCACGGTGAGCCCGACAGTCGATGAGGTGATCGATCGTGACTTCCCGGGTGGAACGGCGGACGGGACGACGCTCGTCGGCGTACAAGTACGAGCGCACCCCACTCTCACCCACCCGCTAACGATGGAGAAATCTCCGGTCGAGTGGTTCATCGCGCGGATGCATGAGTTGCAGAGGGCGGACGACTCTGTTCGCTTCTTTCTCTCAGCGGATACGCGCGAGGCTGAGACAGCGATTGCGTCGGCGGTGCCGGGGGTCTCCTTCATAAGCAAGACAGGAAAATACAACTCTCGTGAAGGGCTGATCGAGTCAGTTGCGGACCTGAAGGTGCTGGCCGGGACGAGTCGCATCCTGGCCCCCTATCGGTCGAGCTTCGCCGAGCTCGCGTGGTACATGTCGGGTAGAGCGATGCCGATTGAGACGAGTCAAGGAACCAAGGAGGCTCGTTCTCGGTAGGGCGCGCAGGCCGCGCCTCATCATCGTTTCACTGCGTCCCGCGGCGTCCTGTAGCACGGCACCCCGACCAGTGGGAACCCGGCACGCCAATGTGCCGTGTCGGGCTATCCTGCTCGGAGGAGGACGGTCGCTCTCGGAGACTGTGAAACCATGCCAGCACGTCAATCCCGTATTGCAATCTTTCTGCGACTCGCAGCAGTTCTGGCTGTCGTCGGCGCGCTGGGCATGGCTAAGGTGCCGCCTGCGCAGGCTGATACCACGCCAGCCTTCGGTATCGGCGCCACATCGATTGCCACCCCAGCCAGCGGTGGGCGATACATCTACGTTGACGCCGCGAGGGGCTCCGACTTTGCATATGACGCTACCGGCCACAGCGAGGGTGAGCCGCCATGGCCTCGGCAAGACTGTCTTTTCGGGGCGCGTACCCCTTACTGGGCTAGTCATAATGGCCTGAGCCAGCGCGAGAACTGCCCGGAGCCCGACGCAGCACACCCATTGCGCACGGTCAAGATCGCGGTATACGCGTCCCGGCCGGGTGACGTTATCGTCGTTCGTGGGGGTACTTATCGCGAGGCTGTCAGTACTACCGGAGACGGGCGCTCAGATCACAAAGGCACGTCAGCGAGCAAGCGGCTCGTCCTCCAGAACTACCCGGGCGAGACTGTGCGGCTCAACGGCTGGGTGAACTTCAACGACCCCGACTACTGGACGGTCACCGGCATTCGATTCGGCTATGACGCCACGCTCACCGGAAACAGGAACTACATCGTCGGAATGTTCGGCGGCACAGGGTGGATCTTCATGCGCAATGAGGTCTCCGGTGGGTACGGTAACGCGAATATGATCGTGGGAATCAACGGCTCGCTCGCGGCGTCCACAGCGCCGACTTCTTGGCGTGTTAGCCAGAACTGCATCCATGACAACAATGGGACGAACGCGGGCGACATCGATCACAACCTCTATGTTTCGGCATCGATCTACTCGCGCGGCGGCATCATTGAACGCAATCTGATGTGGAATGCACCGAATGGTGGCAACATTAAACTCGGCGGCTCGCAGAACCCCGATGAAGCGCCTGTCGACGTAGTTGTACGCAATAACACTCTGTTGCGAGCTGGATCCGGCATTATCGTCGGGCAGAAGGCAAATAAGATTCTGATTAACCGAAATATCCTCGGTCTGCCGATCAGCACAAATAGTGGCGACGGGGGCATCAAGACATATTCGATGGCGACGCCGTCCGGCGTTGCAGTGGACAATAACTATTTCGGAGGCTGGAAGGACTACATCCGCGAGACCGGGACACTTCCCAATGGGCGGATAAGTCGTTCGAACAACAAAGTGTGGGATCAGCGAATCAGCGGCACCTACGCCGGATGCGCCGTAATGCCGGCGAACGCCACGATCCGTGGCGGATGGGGTCACCTGGCGAACTGACGTGACGTGGGTAGGCGCGCCGGCGGGCGTCGCTCGTTGCCCCACTTGCCGGTGTGGGAATATGTGCGCTGACGAGAGGCGCAGCGTTCAGTCACTGCTACGGTTTGACGGCTCTTCGCAGTTGAGGGTGTAGTCGAGGGGAGCCGGGTGGTTCGTGGGAAGACGTCGAGGTCTTCCAGGATGGAAGTTCTCACACTGACCATGCGCCGGAAGACCTCGACTTGCACCACCTTACGTTCGCGACCCCTGACCTCACCACGTTCTGCCGCCTCGACGAGCTCGGCCTTCAAGCCGTCGGGCAGCTGCTCGAGCCCGACCGGGCGGTGCTGGAGTGCCGTGTCGTCGACGACGACCCGTGGTGCCGCAAGTGCGGCGCCGAGGGCGTGCCGCGGGACACGGTGACCCGGCCGCTGGCGCACGAGCCGTTCGGGCACCGGCCCACGACGCTGCTGGTACGAGTGCGCCGGTACCGGTGCGGCCACTGCCGACGCACTTGGCGGCAGGACACGACGAAGGCTGCGGCGCCGCGGGCGAAGATCTCCCGCGGCGGGATCGGGTGGGCACTGACCGCGATCGTGGTCGACCACCTCACCGTCTCCCGCGCCGCAGCAGGCCTCGGGGTGTCGTGGCATACCGCGAACAGCGCGATCCTCGCCGAAGGCAAGCGGCGACTCATCGACGACCCGGCCAGGTTCGACGGGGTCACCACGATCGGTGTCGACGAGCATGTCTGGCGACACACCCGGTTCGGCGACAAATACGTCACCGTGATCATCGACCTCACCCCCGCGAGGAACAAGACCGGCCCGGCGCGGCTGCTGGACATGGTCGAGGGCAGATCGAAGCAGGTGTTCAAGCAGTGGCTCGCCGCGCGGCCCAAGGAGTGGTCGAAGGCGATCGAGGTCGTCGCGATGGACGGGTTCAGCGGGTTCAAGACCGCCGCGGCCGAGGAACTCCCCGACGCGGTCCCTGTGATGGACCCGTTCCACGTCGTCCGGCTCGCAGGCGACGCCCTGGATCGGACCCGGCAGCGCGTCCAGCAGGACACCCTCGGCCACCGGGGTCACGCAGGTGACCCGCTCTGCGGCATCCGCCGCACCCTCCACACCGGCGCGAGCTTCCTCACCGAAAAGCAGACCGCACGACTGGACGCGGTGTTCGCCGTCGAGGAGCACGTCGAAGTCGAAGCGACCTGGGGGATCTACCAGCGCATCGTCGCGGCTTACCGCGAACCCGACAAGGACAAGGGCAAGCAGATGATGCGAGCCGTGATCGACGCCGTCAGCAGCGGCGTCCCCGCGGCTCTCACCGAGGTTCGCCGGCTCGGTCGGACGTTGAAGCAACGCGCCACCGACGTGCTCGCGTTCTTCGACCGCCCCGGAACCAGCAACGGCCCCACGAAGGCGATCAACGGGCGACTCGAGCACCTCCGAGGCTCCGCGCTCGGCTTCCGCAACCTCACCCACTACATCACCAGATCGCTCCTCGAGACCGGAGGATTCAGACCCCACCTACACCCTTGATTCCGAAGAGCCGCAATCGCGCCATAGAACCAGGCTATCCGAGATTATCGAGCGGTGCGGCGGCCAACTACGCTGGGAGGATGCAGAGCGGCCGTTCGACGCAGCGACGCCGCTCGTCCCGCCCCCCTCGCACGTTCGTCTCGTTGACCGGACCGGCGGGGAACATCGGCGACGCTCTGCTCCGAAGGGCGACGCTGAACTGGGCGCGCGGTACGTCAGATGAGCTCGTCGTCTACGTCGGCGACGCGCCGGACATGTGGCTCCGTCAGCTTGGCGTGCCCAGCGACGCGGTTGTGCTGCGCTCGAAGGGCAGCGTCCCGCGGTGGCTGTGGACAATGCTCACCGCGCCGCGTCGCCCCGTGCTGATCTTCGAAGCCGGCGAGGTCCCCCTCGATCGCGGCAACGGCCCGCGCGAGTTCGTCTTCCTCGCCGAGACCCTCATCGTCCGCGCCAAACGAGGGGTGGTCGTGCGTCCTCCACGCGGCATCCGCGCCCCCACGAACCCCTCCGCATGGCTACACGCCCGCGCAACACGGCTCTCGCAGATCGCCCTCTGGCGCGACAACTGGAGCGCGGCGATCGTGGGTGGGGGCCGCGTGGTGCCCGATCTGGGGTTCGCAGCCGGTGTCCGTCCCGGGCGCTCGTGGGACGAGCGCGATGAACTCGTCGTCAGCCTGCGCGGATCGCGCCCTCACCCCGGTGATGCATGGGTGAAGGCGGTGCGCGACACCGCGGAAGCGGCGGAACTCCGGATCCGGGCCGTCGTGCAGGTTCGCGAGGACGAGCAGCGAGCCCGCGAACTCGCTGAGCAGCTCGGAGCAGTCTTCGACCCGTGGGGCGACCGCGACGCGATTGCGCAGGAGGCACTCCTGCGCGAGCGCTACGACAACGCCCGTCTCGTGATCAGCGATCGGATGCACGTGCTCGTGCTTGCCGCACTCAGCGGAGCCGTGCCCGTCGAGCTCGTCCCGCATCCGACACGTAAGATCCGCGACGCGTTCCACGTCATCGGGCTGGAGGGCGTCTCGCTCGACTCCTCCGTACAGGATGTCGACGCGATGCGTGCCTTCCTGCAGGCTCAACTGCTCCGCCGCGGCGAAGTAGACGACTGCGTCCGACGCGCACACGACGAGCTGACCCTCCTCGAAGCCGAGGTGCGCTCGCTCATCCACGCGGTCCGAGAGATGCGGCGAGGACGATGAGCGCCGAGGGGACGGGCGTCCACCGCGTCCTCTTTCTCGCGCACAGTCACGCGTTCGGTCCGTTTCGCGTCGGCAGCCACCACTACGCGCGCACGCTCGCGCAGCGGGGATTCGATGTCGTCCATATGTCCACCCCGATCTCGCTCGCCCACCGCGCGCTCGGACGCGTCGATCGCGCCGCAATCGCGTCGGTTCCGCGCACGCCGCACCGCTCCACCTCCGGCGTCACGCATGTCGTGCCGCGCACCGTGCTGCCCCGCCCCTACGGGCGCTTCCGCGTCGCACGCGAGCTGGAGCGCCAGGGCGTCGCGCCAGACTTCGACGTAGTTCTCATCGACCAGCCGCTGCTGTGGGACGACACCGTACGCGCACTCGCTCCACGCCTCGTGTACCGCCCCACCGACCTCTACCTCGCGGGGGTGAAGGCTCGCCTCCAGGGTGAGATCGCAGCGGATGCCGACGGAGTCGTCGCCACGTCCGAGGAAGTGTTGCGTGCCCTGGGCAGCCTCCCGGTGCCCACCCTCACGCTCGAGAACGGCGTCGACGCCGTGCGCTTCGCCCCGGCCGCCGATGATCACGCGGCCCGGCCCGCCGTGGCAGTATACGTGGGCGCGCTCGACGAACGGTTCGACTGGACGCAACTCGACCGGTGGGCGCGTGCGCACCCCGAGTGGCGCTTCATCATCGCCGGACCGACACCCGCTCCGCCGTCGCCACCCCCGTCGAACGTCGAGGTCATGGGCGCCATCCCGTACGAGGCCCTGCCCGCCCTGCTGAACGGCGCACGCGTGGGGCTGCTGCCGCTCTCCGATCATCCCCTGAACGCCGGCCGCAGTCCGATGAAGCTCTACGAGTACCTCTCTGCAGGGCTCGCTGTCGTCTCCCGTGCGACTCCCGTCATCCGAGCTGACGAGCAGGCGGGCCTGTTCACCTACCGGGATGCCACGACGGCGGACCACGCACTGCAGCGGGCGATGACGCATCCGTCCCCCAACGTGCCCGGCACGCACCGCGCAGCACGTGAGTCGTGGCGGGAGAAGACCGACGTCCTTGTCTCATTCTTGAACGCCCTGCCGTCGCGGTGAGCCCCGGTCAGGCGAGCGCCTCTTCGAGTACGTCGGAGACGATGGCCGCTGTGCGATCCCAGTCGTACATCTCCCGCGGCGGCGGCGGGACCCGGCGTGGCCGGTGCGCGGCATCGCGCATGGCGATCGCCCACTCCTCGGCATCGCGCGCCGAGTGCATCGCCCCTCCGCGCTCACCCACGATTTCTCCGACGGCCGCGCAGCCCCGCCAGTAGAGCACCGGGGTCCCGCACGCGATCGACTCGAGCGCCGGCAGACCGAACCCCTCCACCGTCGACGGCATCACAGTGGCCACTGCACCGCGATAGAGGCGAGCCAGCCGGTCGTCCTCCACCCCGTGCACCAGGTCCACCCGTCCCGCGACACCCAGGGCGGCCGCCTTCTCCGCCGCCGCGGCGACTTCTCGTTCTGGCAGCACCGCGCGCAGCCGCACACCGCGCGTGAGCGCGAGGGCGCGTACGACGAGGTCGAAATTCTTGTAGGGGCGCGTGTTGCCGACGAAGAGCAGATAGGGGTCATCGGACCCCTCCGCCGCGCCTTCCGCACGGAAAGCGCTCGACAGGCCGTTCCCCGCGTCGACGATCCTCACGTCGTCGTCGCGGACCCACTCGCG
>Ga0182749_1000599_pt1 | contig 31868 bp, 31 predicted proteins | sample eDN3rd37CKraftMG_FD_128875 | JGI IMG/M metagenome (GOLD analysis project Ga0182749, IMG submission 128875) | Enriched Miracle-Growth compost microbial communities from Emeryville, California, USA - eDNA 3rd pass 37_C Kraft MG (version 2) (version 2) ...
CATGACGACGAGCCCGACGCGGGTGCCGGCCTCCTTCGGCGAGAAATATTCGCGCACGATGATCGCGTAGCTCGGCACGATGCCGCCCTGAAACAGGCCGAACAGCGCCGAGATGACGTAGAGTGAGATCAGGCTGTCGAACATCAGGTAGAGCGCCAACGCCGTGCCCTGCAACAGCGACCCGAGCAGCAGCGTCGGCACGCCGCCGATCCTGTCGGCGATGAAGCCGGAGGCGATGCGGCTGACGATGCCGCAGCCGAGCATCAGCGACAGCATCTCGGCGCCGCGCGCGACGCCGTAGCCGAGGTCGCCGCAATAGGCGACGATGTGCACTTGCGGCATGGCCATCGCCACGCAGCAGGCGACGCCGGCGACGCACAGCATGAATTGCAGCGTCCGCGGCGAGAACGGCGCCTCGGCGCGCTTGCGCGCGGCGGCCGCGCCGGCGGTGGCGCTCTCGTGCGCGCCGAGCCGGCGGCGCAAGGGCAGCGACAGCGGCAGCATCACGCACAGGCAGAGGATGCCGATGCCGATATGCGTCGCGCGCCAGCCCTGCGTGGCGATGAAATGCTGCACCAGCGTCGGCCAGATCGTGCCGGCGATGTAGTTGCCGGAGGCGGCGATGGCGACGGCGATGCCGCGCCGGCGCGAGAACCAGTGCGAAATGTCGGCGATCAACGGCGCGAACGTGGCCGAGCAGCCGAAGCCGAGCAGCGCGTGCGCGAGCGTCACCGTCGTCAGATTCGGCGACACGCCGACGCCGACGTAGCCGACGGCGAGCGACACGGTGCCGAGCGTCAGCGGCGCGAGGATGCCGAAGCGGTCGGCGAGGCGGCCGATGACGATGCCGCCGCAGGCAAATCCGGCCATCGCCAGCGTATAGGGCAGCGTGGCGGTGGCGCGGTCGACGCCGAATTCGGCCTGGATCGCCGGTAGTGCGACCACCAGCGACCACATGCCGACGCCGCCGACGGTCGCCAGCGCGAGCGCGACGACAAGCCGCAACCATGCATAGGGGGATTCGATGGCGGAGGCGGACGCGCGGTCCGCGCTTGCAGCAGTCATGAGGAGCAACCCGGCATGGCGGATGCGGTGGTAGCACACTTTCCCTGTGCGACCGAGATCGCCGCCGTATCACCCCCCATTCTCGCCCGTCATACCCCGCGCAAGCGGCGTATCCGGCGTTTCCATTCCGGCGGCGCCGCGGCAAGGGCTGGATCGCCCGCGTGCGCGGGCGATCGCGGCGCAAAAGGCGGGGAGGATCAGCCGAACTTCGGCATCACCTCGCGGGCGAACAAACGAATTGAATGTTCCGCATCAGTAAAATTCATGTCACCGAACACCATCTGGCAGAGGACGTAGTTGACGCCGGCCTCCTCCTTGAGCCGCGCCACATAGTCGCGCACGGTCGCCGGCGAGCCGGCGACGCCGTGGCCGGTGCGCTCCAGCGCGGCGAAGTCGGCCGGGTAAATCTCCCGCAGGCTGAAATCGACGCCGGAGCGGCGCCAGATCCAGTCCATCGCGTCGCGCCAGTGCCGGTAGGCGCCTTGCGCGATGCGCTGCGCCTGCGCGTCGGTGTCGGCGACGACGATGTGGCGCGTGATGCCGATCTTCGGCAGCGTGTCGGCGCTGCGGCCGAGCTTGGCCCATTCCTCGCGGTAGCGATCGCTGATGGCGCGCGCCCGCGCCGACGGCCCGAGCGAGACGACGTTGATCGCGTTCGGCGCGGCCCAGCCGATGGCGTCGGCGTTCGGCGCGCCGTACCAGATCGGCGGATGCGGCCGCTGCACCGGCTTCGCCTGCACCACGTAGTCCTTGTATTTGTAGAAGGCGCCGTCGAAGTCGACGACGTCGTTCTCGAAAGCGCGCATCAGTACGGCGAAGGCCTCGTGGTACATTTTCGGCGCGGCGGCCGGATCGACGCCGAAGCGCTGGTGCTCGAGCAGCGCACCGCCGCGGCCGACGCCGACCATCAGCCGCCCGTTCGAGAGGTGGTCGAGCATGCAGATCTCTTCGTAGAGCCGCAGCGGGTGATAGAGCGGCAGCACGTAGACGAGCGGCCCGAGCCGGAGCCGGGTCGTGCGCGCAATCGCCGCGGCGAGGAAGACGCTCGGGCTCGCCGCCAGGCCGAGCGGCGTCGAGTGATGTTCGGCCAGGTGAAAGCCGGCGAAACCCTCCTGTTCGATCAGCGCCACGAGATCGAGCCGGCGGCGGAAAAACTCCCCGAGAACGCTTCCGTCGCTGTCGAGATGGTCGAAAATTCCGAATTGCACGCGTCATCCTCCCGGTCTGCCGTCACGGCAGGCGCTTGTCGTTTCGTGGGTGGGCCAGGTGGGCCGGCCCGCCATCCCGCGGTGCATTCATTGACCGCGGGAAGCCAGCTTCGCTATCGTTACCGCAAATCACAAAGATCAAGGGAGGAGACCAGATATGCGTCGGATTGCAACCACGCTTGCCGGTGTCGCCGCATTGGCCCTCGCGGCCACGGCCGCGCACGCGCAAGGCACGGTGAAGATCGGATTGATTATGGCCTATTCCGGCCAGTTCGCCGACACCGCCACGCAGATGGACAACGCCATCAAGCTCTACATCAAGCAGCACGGCGACACCGTCGCCGGCAAGAAGATCGAACTCATCCGCAAGGACACCGGCGGTCCGAACCCGGACGTCGCCAAGCGGCTGGCGCAGGAATTGGTCGTGCGCGACAAGGTCGACATCCTCGCCGGCTTCACGCTGACGCCGGAGGCGCTCGGCGCCGCAAGCGTCTCGGCGGAAGGCAAGAAGCTGCTCGTCGTCATGAACGCGGCGACCTCGGTCATCACCGAGAAGTCGCCCTATATCGTGCGCACCTCACTGACCATTCCGCAGCTCGAATACCCGTTCGGCAAGTGGGCCTTCGCCAACGGCATGAAGAAGATGTACACGATGGTCTCCGACTACGGCCCCGGCATCGACGCCGAGGCCTGGTTCACGAAGGGCTTCAAGGAAGCGGGCGGCGAGGTGGTCGGCGCGGTGCGCATGCCGGTCGCCAACCCGGACTTCTCCGCCTTCGTGCAGCGCGCCAAGGACGTCAACCCCGACGGCATCTTCATCTTCATCCCGGGCGGGGCGCAGCCGATCGCCATCACCAAGGCGTTCCAGGAGCGCGGCTTCAAGGGCGACAAGATCCTCGGCCAGGGTGAGATCACCATGGACGACAACGCCCTCAAGAGCATGGGCGACAACGCGCTCGGCATCCGCACCGTGTTCCACTACGGCTGGGAGCACAAATCGAAGGCGAACGAGGCCTTCGTGAAAGCCTATCAGGCCGAGTTCAAGCGCCATCCCGACGTCTATTCGATCGGCGGCTGGGACGGCATGCACCTCATCTACGAGGCGCTGAAGAAGACCAAGGGCAAGACCGACGGCGACTCGCTGATCGCCGTCGCCAAGGGCATGAAGTGGGAAAGCCCGCGTGGGCCCATCTCGATCGATCCGCAGACGCGCGACATCGTGCAGAACGTCTACATCCGCAAGGTCGAGAAGGTCGGCGGCGGCGTGCAGAACGTGGAGGTCGACACGATCAAGGACGTCAACGACCCGGCGCACGGGGCGAAGTAGCCCGGTTCGCGGCGGCGCCCCCGCCCGAGGCGTGGGGGCGCCCGCCGCAATCCCGGACGTCATACCCTGCGAAAGCGGGGTATCCAGGCCTTGCTCCCGAACGGTCCCGAAGGGCTGGATCGTCCGCTTTCGCGGACGATGACGGCGGCGCGAGCGCGCGCCTTTCCAGGGGAGGGTCGAGTCCGCCTCGTTCTTCGCGACGCCCGGCAAGCCCTCGCGCTTGTCACACGGCGCGCCTATTGTGGGTTTCCCTGACTCGCGCCAAATTCAAGGTCCGATGGACGCCCTCAATCTTCCCCGCCCCGCCTGGATGACCGAAGACCTGGTCCTCCTCGAGGAACAGTCCCGCCGCTTCATCGCCGACGAATTCGTGCCGCATCTCGACCGCTGGCACGAAAAAGGGCTCTACGAGCGCGACGTCTGGACGAAAGCCGGGCAGGCGGGCCTGCTCTGCGCCTCCATGCCGGAGGAGTATGGCGGTGCCGGCGGCACCTTCGCGCACGAGGCGGTGATCAACCGCGAATATTCGCTTGCCGGCTTCGACACCTTCGGCGCGCCTTTGCATTCCGGCATCGTCGCCCCCTACATCCTGCATTACGGCACCGAGGAGCAGAAGCGGCGCTGGCTGCCGAAGCTTGCCACCGGCGAGCTCGTCGGCGCCATCGCCATGACCGAGCCGGGCACCGGCTCCGACCTGCAGGGCGTGCGCACGAAGGCGGAGAAGTCCGGCAACGGCTACGTCCTCAACGGCTCGAAGACCTTCATCACCAACGGCCAGCACGCCAACCTCATCGTCGTCGTCGCCAAGACGGACCCGAAGATGGGCGCCAAGGGCGTGTCGCTGATGGTGGTCGAGACCGACGACGCGCCCGGCTTTCGCCGCGGCCGCAAGCTCAAGAAGCTCGGCATGGACTCCGCCGACACCTCGGAACTGTTCTTCGAGGACGTGCGTTTGCCCGCCGAGAACCTCCTCGGCACCGAGGAGGGCCAAGGCTTCTACCAGCTCATGAAGGAGCTGCCGCAGGAGCGGCTGATCGTCGCGGTGCATGCGGTCGCGATGATGGAGCGGGCGGTGGCGCTCACCGCCGACTACGTCAAGCAGCGCACGGCCTTCGGCAAGAAGATCATCGAATTCCAGAACACGCAGTTCGAGCTCGCGGCCTGCAAGACCGAGGCGACCGTCAGCAAGGTGTTCCTCGACCACTGCATCGGCGAGCACGTCGCGGGCCGGCTCGACACCGTCACGGCCTCGATGGCGAAGTACAAGCTCACCGACACGCTCGGTACGGTGCTCGACCGCTGCCTGCAATTGTTCGGCGGCTACGGCTTCATGGACGAATACCCGATCTCGCGCATGTACCGCGACGCGCGCGTGCTGCGCATCTATGCGGGAACCAACGAGATCATGAAGCTCTTGATCGCGCGGAGTTTGTAACCAAGGAGCCGTCATTCCGGCCAAGCGAGCGGCAGCGAGCGCGAGCCGGGATCCAGCACTCCCGGCGGTCGAGATGCGGCGAGACCGGGGTTGCTGGATCCCCGCTTTCGCGGGGATGACAGAGACGGAGACGGTACCCATGTCCGACGCATTCATCTTCGATGCCGTGCGCACGCCGCGCGGCCGCGGCAAGGCCGACGGTTCGCTGCACGAGGTGACCGCGCTCTCGCTCGCGGCCCAGGCGCTCGGTGCGCTCAAGGATCGCCACGCGTTCGAGCCCGGCATCGTCGACGACGTGGTGATGGGCTGCGTCGACCCGGTCGGCGAGGCCGGCGGCGATATCGCCCGCGTCGCCGCGCTCGTCGCCGGCTACGGCGACGGCGTGCCGGGCGTGCAGATCAACCGCTTCTGCGCCTCCGGCCTCGACGCGGTGAACTTCGCCGCCGCGGAGGTGATGTCCGGCCAGCACGACATGGTGATCGGCGGTGGTGTCGAATCGATGAGTCGCGTCGGCATCGGTGCCTCCGGCGGCGCCTGGTCGATGGACCCGACCATCGCGGTCGAGCACTATTTCCTGCCGCAGGGCATCTCGGCCGATCTCATCGCCACCAAATACGGCTTCTCGCGCGACGACGTCGACGCCTATGCGGTCGAGAGCCAGAAACGCGCCGCCAAGGCCTGGGAGGAGGGCCGCTTCAGGAACTCGGTGGTGCCGGTCCGCGACGTCAACGGGCTGACCGTCCTGGCGCATGACGAGCACATGCGGCCGTCGACGACGATGCAGACGCTGGCGCAGCTGCAGCCGTCCTTCGTGCAGATGGGCGAGATGGGCGGATTCGACGCGGTCGCGGTGCAGAAGCATCCGGAGATCGAGCGCATCGATCACGTGCACCATGCCGGCAATTCCTCCGGCATCGTCGACGGCGCTGCCGCGGTGTTGATCGGCACCAGGGAGGCGGGCGCGAAGGCGGGGCTCAAGCCGCGCGCGCGCATCAAGGCTTTCGCCAATATCGGCTCGGAGCCGGCGATCATGCTCACCGGGCCGATCGACGTGACGCAGAAAGTTTTGAAGAAGTCCGGCATGAGCAAGGCGGACATCGACCTGTGGGAATTGAACGAGGCCTTCGCCTCGGTCGTGCTGCGCTACATGCAGGCGCTCGACATCCCGCACGACAAGATCAACGTCAACGGCGGCGCCATCGCCATGGGCCATCCGCTCGGCGCCACCGGCGCGATGATCCTCGGCACCGTGCTCGACGAGCTCGAGCGCTCGGGCAAGGAGACGGCGCTGGTGACGCTCTGCATCGGCGCCGGCATGGGCACCGCGACGATCATCGAGCGGGTGTGAGTTCGCCTGTCCCGGACGCGGTGCAGCACGCAGTGATGCGCCACGGCTCCGGGACCGTCGCAAATTCGGGCGATCCCGGGTCTGCAGCGCACCACTCCGTGCTGCGCTGCGCCCGGGACAAGTCGAGAGGCTGAACGGAAACACACATGCCCAGGATCGACATCGCCAAAGTGCCGGTGCGCAGCGGGACGGGTTATCCCGAACCGTTCCAGGCCGCGCACCGGGAGCGCCACAAGCAGGCGCTCGGCGATGCCGCCGGCCTCACCCAGTTCGGCGTTAACCTGACGCGCATCGCGCCCGGCGCGGCCTCGGCGCTCCGGCATTATCACGAGCATGAAGACGAATTCGTGTTCGTGCTCGAAGGCGAACTGGTGCTGGTCGAGAACGAGGGCGAGACGGTGCTGAAAGCGGGCGACTGCGCCGGCTTCAAGGCCGGCTCCGGCAACGCGCATCGGCTCGTCAACCGCTCCGACCGCGACGCCGTCTATGTCGAGGTCGGCACGCGGTCGCCGCACGAGCGCGTACATTATCCCGACGACGACCTGCACATGCAGCGCGAGGGCGGGACCGCCCGCTGGCTGCACAAGAGCGGCGAGCCCTATGTATGAGAGAAACTCACCACTCTGTCATTCCGGGTTCGCGGTTTCGCGGCGCCCCCAAATGACGTGACTTCATGAAAGCCGAGGCAAGCATGACCAATTTCAAACTCGATATCGATGGCGACGGCATCGCGCTCGTCACCTGGGACATGCCCGGCCGGTCGATGAACGTCATCGACGCGAGCGTGATCGCCGAGCTCTCCGGCATCCTCGACACGGTCGTGGCGGATGCGACGATCAAGGGCGTGGTCGTCACCTCCGGCAAGGACGGCTTCTGCGGTGGCGCCGACCTCACGATGCTCGAGCGCATGGGCGCGATCTATGCCGACAAGCGCAAGCGCGAGGGCGAGGAGAAGGCCGCGGCCTATGTGTTCGACGAGAGCCGCAAGCTGTCGCAGCTCTACCGCCGCATCGAGACCTGCGGCAAGCCATGGGTCTGCGCGCTCAACGGCACCGCGATGGGCGGCGGCTTCGAGCTCGCGCTCGCCTGCCATCACCGCATCGCCTCCGACAATCCGAAGACGCGGCTCGGCCTGCCGGAGATCAAAGTCGGCCTGTTCCCCGGTGCCGGCGGCACGCAGCGGGTGGCGCGCATGCTGCCTCCGGCCGACGCGCTGCAGTACCTGCTCAAGGGCGACCAGCTCAAAACCGATCGCGCCAAGGCGATGAAACTGATCGACGCGGTCGTGCCCGCCGCCGATCTCGTCACGGCGGCGAAGGGCTGGATCAAGGCCGGCGGCAAGGCGGTTGCGCCGTGGGACGAGAAGGGATTCAAACTGCCCGGCGGCCTCGTCTGGTCGAAGGCCGGTATGATGACCTTCACGCCGGCGAACGCCATCTATCGCCGTGAGACCTACGACAACTACCCCGCCGCGCGCGCCATCATGCAGGTCGTCTACGAAGGCCTGCAACTCGACATGGACACGGCGCTGCGCGTCGAGTCGCGCTGGTTCGCGAAGATCCTGCGCTCGCCGGAAGCGGCGGCGATGATCCGTTCGCTGTTCGTGTCGAAGCAGGAGCTGGAGAAGGGCGCGCGCCGCCCGGCGGGCGTGCCGCCGTCGAAGCTGAAGAAGGTCGGCATCGTCGGCGCCGGCTTCATGGGCGCCGGCATCGCGCAGGTGACGGCCGCCGCCGGCATCGCGGTGGTGCTCATCGACCGCGACCAGGACGCGGCGGAGAAGGGCAAGGCCGGCCTGCACAAGACATTGTCCGACCGCGTGATGAAGGGCCGCATGAAGGGCGCCGAGCGCGACGAGCTTCTCGCGCGCATCACGCCGACCGCGGACTACGATGCGCTCAAGGACTGCGACCTCGTGGTCGAGGCCGTGTTCGAGGATCGCAAGGTCAAGGCCGACGTCATCGCGAAGGTGCAGGTGGTCATCCGCGACGACGCCATCTTCGCCTCCAACACCTCGACGCTTCCGATCACCTCGCTCGCCGCCGAGTTCAAGGACCCGCAGCGCTTCATCGGCATTCACTTCTTCTCGCCGGTCGCCCTGATGATGCTGACCGAAATCATCGTCGGCAAGGAAACGGGCGACCGCGCACTTGCCGTCGCGCTCGATTACGTGCGCGCGATCCGGAAGACGCCGATCGTGGTCAACGACACGCGCGGCTTCTACGCCAACCGCTGCGTACTCAATTACATCCAGGAAGGCCACCTGATGCTGCTCGAGGGCATCCCGGCGGCGATGATCGAGAACACCGCGCGCATGGCCGGCATGCCGGTCGGGCCGCTGTCGCTCAACGACGAGACGGCGCTCGATCTGGGCCTCAAGATCGTGCGCGCGACGGAGGCCGATCTCGGCGCCGGCGCCATCAATCCGCAGCAGAAGCAACTGCTCGAGACGATGGTCGAGAAGCTGCAGCGTTTCGGCCGCAAGAACGGCAAGGGCTTCTACGATTATCCGCCGGGCCAGCCGAAGCGGCTGTGGCCCGGGCTTGCCGATCTCCTGCCGAAGAAGCTTTCGGCGGACGAGATCGCCGCGCTCGACGTAAACGAGCTCAAGCAGCGTTTCCTCGTGGTGCAGGCGGTCGAGGCCGCGCGCACCTTCGAGGAGAAGGTCGTCACCGATGTGCGCGAGGCTGACGTCGGCTCGATCCTCGGCTTCGGTTTCGCGCCGTTCACCGGCGGCACCTTGTCGTACATCGACATGATGGGCACCAAGGCTTTCGTCGCCCTCTGCCGCAGGTTCGAGAAGAAGCACGGCGCGCGCTTCGCTCCGCCGAAGCTGCTCGTTGAGATGGCGGAGAAGGGCGAGAGCTTCTACGGCCGCTTCGGGCCTCAGAAAGCGAAGGCGGCCTGATCTGAACCCTCATGGTGAGGGGCGTGGGCGAAGCCGGCGCGTCTCGAACCATGAGGCCGAGGTGCGACCTCATCCTTCGAGACGCATCGCTTCGCGATGCTCCTCAGGATGAGGTCGAACGCGGGCGCTTTGCACACCAATGACACCTTCGCCCCAAATCTCCTCCTCCCCGTGGCGCAATATCCCGCGCAGCGTCTGGGCGCTCGGGCTGGTGTCGATGTTCATGGATCTCTCCTCCGAGATGATCCACGCGCTGCTGCCGCTCTATCTCGTCACGGTGCTCGGCGCCTCGACGCTCACCGTCGGCATCATCGAAGGCATCGCCGAAGCGACGGCCTCGATCACCAAGATCTTCTCCGGCGCGCTGAGCGATTATCTGGGCCGGCGCAAATGGCTGGCGGCCGCCGGCTACGGCCTCGCCGCCATCACCAAGCCGGTGTTTCCGCTCGCCACCGGCATCGTCACCATCACCGCGGCGCGCTTCGTGGACCGCGTCGGCAAGGGCATCCGCGGCGCGCCGCGCGATGCGCTGATCGCCGATCTGACGCCGGTGGGGGCGCGCGGCAGCGCCTTCGGATTGCGGCAGTCGCTCGACACGATCGGCGCGGTGCTCGGCCCGCTCGCCGCCATCGCCTTCATGACGTGGCTGGCCGATGATTTCAAAGCTGTGTTCTGGATCGCGGTGATTCCGGCCTTCGTCTCGGTCGGCATCATCGCCTTCGGCGTGCGCGAGCCGGAGCGGCCGGCGCATCTGCGCGCGGTGAAGGCACCGTTCTCGCGCGCCGAGCTGTCGCGGCTGCCGAAGGCCTACTGGACGGTGGTCGCCGTCGCAGCTCTGTTCACGCTGGCGCGCTTCAGCGAGGCGTTCCTGCTGCTGCGCGCGCAGGCCGCCGGCCTGCCGCTCGCGCTCGTTCCGTCGGTGATGGTGGTGATGAACGTCGTTTACGCGCTGTCGGCCTGGCCGGCGGGCGTGCTGTCTGACAGCGTCGGTCGCTACCGGCTGCTCACGCTCGGCTTCGCCTTGCTGATCGTCGCCGACCTGGTGCTGGCGCTCGGCCGCGGCATCGTCGTCGTCATGCTCGGCGTCGCGCTGTGGGGCCTGCATATGGGCCTGACGCAGGGCCTCTTGTCGGCGATGGTCGCCGACTTCGCGCCGGCGGAATTGCGAGGCACCGCCTTCGGCGTCTTCAATCTCGTCGGCGGCATTGCACTGTTGATCGCGAGTATCGTCGCCGGCGCGCTATGGGAGGTGGCGGGCCCCGAAGGCACGTTCCTCGCCGGCGCCGCGTTCACCGCAGTGGCGCTCATCGCGCTGCCGTGGGCGCGGCGGAAGGCATCCTGATCTGTCGTCCCCGCGGATGCGGGGACCCGGGCTTTGCCGAAAGTTCAGCTCTCGCCGCCTGATCCTAAACTACCACCGTCAGCCGCTTCGCCGCGCGCGTGATGCCCGTGTAGAGCCAGCGCTGCCGGCTTTCCTGGAACGCGAAAGACTCGTCGAACAGCACGACGTCGTCCCACTGCGACCCTTGCGCCTTGTGCACGGTGAGCACATAGCCGTAGTCGAACTCGTCGTAGGGCTTGCGCCGCTGCCAGTCGAGCGCATCGAGCCCGCCGGTGAAGCACTCCGGTCGCACCGACACCTTGACGCCGCGCCGCGCCGTCTCGTCGTCCGGCAAGAGATGCATGGTCATGATGCCCGTCTTCGAGGCGCGCGCGCGGCCGCCGCGGTCCTTCACCGTCCACAGGCCGCCGTTGAACAGGCCCTTCTTGCGGTTGTTGCGCAGGCACACGAGCTTGTCGCCGGCCGAGGGCAGTTCGCCCTCGAAGCCGCGGCGCTCGCGCATGCGGTTGTTGTAGGCGCGGCGCGTGGCGTTGCGGCCGACCAGCACCTGGTCGGCGTCGAGCACGCGCTGCGGATCGAGATCGCTCTTGGCGACGACCTCCGTCTCGCCGTAGCGGCCGGGCTCGAGATATTCGCCGGCGCGGATGTCCATCGACAGCCGCACGATCGGATCGTCCTGCGCCTGCCGGTGCACCTCGGTGAGCATCGCGTCGGGTTCGGCCTCGGTGAAGAAGCCGCCGCCCTGGATCGGCGGCAATTGCGCCGGATCGCCGAGCACGAGCAGCGGCACGCCGAACGACAGCAGGTCCTTGCCGAGCTCGGGGTCGACCATCGAGCATTCGTCGATGATGATCAGCTCCGCCTTCGACGCCGGGGCCTCGTCCCACAGGTCGAAGTTCGGGATCTCGTCGCCGCTCTCGCGCGTGCGGTAGATCAGCGAATGGATGGTCGAGGCGCCGTGGCAGCCTTTGCCGCGCATTACCGAGGCGGCCTTGCCCGTGAAGGCCGCGAACTTCACCTCGCCGTCGACGCCGTCGGCGATGTGGCGGGCGAGCGTGGTCTTGCCGGTGCCGGCATAGCCGAACAGGCGGAACACCTGCGGCGTCGAGCCGGCGCCCGGTTTGGCCTTGAGCCAGTCGGCGACCGCCTTCAGCGCGTCGTCCTGGTGCGGGGTGAACTGCGGCATTGCGTGTCCTTGGCGGGGGTCCTCTTAGAGCATTCCGGGCAAAAGAACAAATTGGGAACTGTGCAAGAAATATTGACAACAATCCTTTGATATGATTTATCCCGCATGTTGTTTGCGAGGCCGCCGCCAGTCGATCTCGCGGACGACCGGCGCCCGACAATGGCGCCGTCCGGGCTTTACGCGATTCGCGTGAAGCACGGTCATGGAGCGCCGGGAGGCGCAGCACCCCCGATCGCACGGGGGTGGCGCGCCCGGGATGGGATAACCACCTCGTCCCGAACGGCGCGCAGGGCGGACCCGATCATGAGGGTCTGGTCTGCCACGAGGGGGCCTCGCAAGCCCCCTGGCGCATCAAAATACCCGATCTCGGGTAAACCCGAGATCGGGTGCGCTCCATTCCCTCTTCGGAGGGGAGGAAAAGGGACACCGGCGCGCCCGCGCCGTCAAAGAACAGGGCCGGCGAAGCTTTGCCTTCTTATCCGTTCCCGCTTGCGGAGAAGGACAGAAGCCCTTTCACCTGCTCAATCCGTCAAGACGCAAGAGCGTCGATGGGCAAATCGCGCATGCACTCGCTGCATTGCCCTTTGTGCGGACCCATGTTTATGGTCGCGACCTTTTCAAGTCGGAATCCGAAATGGCGCGCGACCAGATCGACATGACCCCGATCGAGACCCGCGACGAGCTCGTCGCCTGGTTCGAGCAGGGCTGCAAGCCGAAGTCGCAATTCCGCGTCGGCACCGAGCACGAGAAATTCCCGTTCCTGATCGAGGACCACCGGCCGGTGCCCTATGCCGGGCGGCGTTCGATTCGCTCGCTGCTCGAGGGCATGCACGACCTGCTCGGCTGGGATCCGATCATGGAGGGCGCGAACATCATCGGCATGTTCGACGTCACCGGCGGCGGCGCCATCTCGCTCGAGCCGGGCGGCCAGTTCGAGCTCTCCGGCGCGCCGGTCGACAACGTGCACCAGACGGCAGCCGAGTTGTTCGCCCATCTCGCCCAGGTGCGCGAGGTGGCCAAGCCGCTCGGCATCGGCTTCCTCGGCCTCGGCATGACGCCGAACTGGAGCCGCGCCGACATGCCGGTGATGCCGAAGGGCCGCTACCGCATCATGACGAACTACATGCCGAAGGTCGGCCAATACGGACTCGACATGATGTACCGCACCTGCACGGTGCAGGCTAACCTCGACTTCTCCTCGGAAGCCGACATGGTCAAGAAGCTGCGCGTGTCGCTGGCGCTGCAGCCGGTCGCGACCGCTCTGTTTGCGAATTCGCCGTTCACCGAGTGCAAGCCGAACGGCTTCCTCTCGTTCCGTTCGCAGATCTGGACCGACACCGACAACCAGCGCGCGGGCATGCTGCCCTGGGCCTTCGAGGACGGCATGGGCTTCGAGCGATACGTCGATTACGCGCTCGACGTGCCGATGTATTTCGTCAAGCGCGACGACAGCTATATCGACGTGGCCGGCAAGTCGTTCCGCGATTTCTTCGCCGGTAAGCTCGACGCGCTGCCGGGCGAGCGGCCTACCATCTCCGACTGGGCCAATCACCTGTCGACGATCTTCCCCGAGGTGCGGCTCAAGCGTTATCTCGAAATGCGCGGCGCCGATGGCGGCCCGTGGCGGCGCCTGCCGTCGCTCTCGGCCTACTGGGTCGGCCTTCTCTACGACGACGAGGCGCTCGACGCCTGCTGGCAGATCGTCAAGGACTGGACCGCCGAGGAGCGGCAGAAGCTGCGCAACGACGTGCCGCAGCGCGGCTTCCGCGCCGAGATCGGCAAGACCAACATCTTGACCCTGGCGCAGGAGACGCTGCGGCTCGCCGCGCGCGGCCTGCAGAAGCGCAAGCGGCTCGACCGCAACGGCCGCGACGAAACCCGCTACCTGCGCCCGCTGGAGGAATCGATCGCCCGCGGCATCACGCCGGCCGAGGAATTGCTCGAGCGTTATTTCAACGAGTGGAACGGCTCGATCGACCCGCTCTTCAGCGAGTATTCGTATTGAGAGCAGCGTGTTCCGGTCGCAGCGCAGCACGACGTAGTGCGCTGCAGACCCGGGACCGTAACGAATTCGGAGTTTCGGACGGTCCCGGATCTGCGGTGCACCGCTGACGTGCTGCACCGCGTCCGGGACACGAGACGATCGCCATGGCCAAGTCCACACCCGCCACGCTCGCGCTGCAGAAGGCCGGCGTCGCTTTCGATCTGCACGAATACGATTACGACCCCAACGCCGAGCGCATCGGCATGCAGGCGGCGGAAGCGCTCGGCATCGCGCCGGCGCGGCTCCTCAAGACCTTGATGGCCAAAGCCGGCGACGAGATCGTCTGCGTGCTGGCGCCGTCCGACCGTGACGTGAACCTGAAGAAGCTTGCCGCGGTCGCCGGCGCCAAGCACGCTGCGATGCTCGGCGCCGCCGACGCCGAACGCATCACCGGCTATCACGTCGGCGGCATCTCGCCGTTCGGCCAGAAGAAGCGCGTGCGCGTGTTCATCGAGAAGGCGGCGCTGGGCTTCGCCAAGATCGTGTGCAACGGCGGCCGCCGCGGCCTGCAGGTCGAGCTGGCGCCGGCCGATCTGGTGCGGGTGCTGGGCGCGATCACGGCGGAGATTTGTTGAGTATCGTGTCCCGGGCGCAGCGCAGCACGCACGTGGTGCGCTGCAGACCCGGGACCTTGATGAATTCGGAATTTGGAACGGTCCCGGATCTGCGGTGCACCGCTAGCGCGTTGCACCGCGTCCGGGACACGGACACCTACTCCGCCGCCTGCGCTTCCGACAGGTTGTCGAGCGAGGAGACGATGTGCTCGGCGAGCGCGTCGGCAAGCGCCGAGGACTCGTGCGCGTTGCGCACCAGGCCGATGCGGCAGCTCGGCAGTTCGGGGAAGCCGTCGCCGGCCGAGAGCACGCGCATGCCGGGGCGCAGCCCCGATTCCGGCAGCACCGAGACCGCGAGCCCGGCGAGCACCGCGGCGGCGACGGCGCCGGCGTTCGAGCTCGAGTAGAGCAGGCGGAACGGCCGTCCCACCGATTCGAGGCGCTCGATCGCGGTGCGCCGCCACGAGCAGGTCGGCCGCCCGAGCGCCAGCGGCACCCGCTCTTCCGAATGCGTGGGGTGCCGGTTCGACGTCACCCACAGGAGCCGCTCGCGACGGAAGACCTCGGCCGCCCGCTTGCTCTCGCAATTGGTGACGATGGCGAGGTCGATCTCGTTGCCGTCGATGCGCTCGAGCAGGTCGAGCGACGGTTCGCAGATGACGGTGAGCTCGACTGCGGGATAGACGCGCGAGAACCGCGCCATGATCTCCGGCAGATAGCGGTCGGCGTAATCGTCCGGCACGCCGAGCCGGACCCGGCCCGACAGCGCGGCGTCGGAGAAGGCGGCAAGCGTCTCGACGTTGAGATTGACGATGCGCCGCGCGTAGTCGAGCAGGCGCTGCCCGTCTTCGGTGAGCTTCGAGGCGCGGCCGTCGCGGGCGAAGATCGGCCGCTCGATCCGCTCCTCCAGCCGCTTCATCTGCATCGACACGGCCGACTGGGTCTTGTGCACGACCTCGGCCGCGCGGGTGAAGCTGCCGGTCTCGGCAATGGCGATAAAGGTCCGGAGCTGATCGACATCGAGAAGAGCGGTCATGGTCAAGGTCCTGATCTGCCGTGGCTTTTTACCGTCGACCGGCACTGGCATCATCCGTTCTTATCGATCAGATTAAAAACATTCGTTTCACTAATCAATAGGGGGCGTGCATGGTGTCACCGAGCTGAGGAATCGGGTGGGGCTTTCGGGTGTCTGCGGGTCCCGGAGTCGACGACAAAGGGCGCAAGGACGCCAACGACCGCAAGGAGAACGACGATGAGCGCGCAATATCCAGTCATCCCCGTCGCCGGTGGTGCGCTGGTCCGGGTGTTTGCCTCGCTGCTGGCGATGGTGACGCACTGGCTGAAAGCGTTTGTGCGCGCCCGCCGCCATCGCCGCGAGGCCGTCGCGCTTGCCGGGCTCGACCGTCGCATGCTCGCGGACATCGGCATCAGCCGCTCCGACGTGCGCGACGCCTTCTCGGAGCCGTTCTGGGAAGACCCGACCGCGCTGCTGCGCGAACGCGCACTGGAGCGCCGCTACGGCCGCGCGCTGATGCGCGAGGAGGCCGAGCGCAACTTCCGCCGGCCCTCGACGGCCCGCCCGGCGCGGCAGACGGTCTGAGCTTCACAAAAACGGCCGATCCCTCTCATCGGCCGTTCCGATCCGGAATTTGAGCGAATATCCCCTCTCGCGTCCGGATCCAGCGCCCGCCGGCCCCTCCGGCGGGCGCTTTATTTTTCGCGCAGCATGATCGCGCCGGTGCTCTCCCATTTCCCGCCATGCGGCGTTTTGGCTGCTGCGGACGTTTCTGCCATGCTGCACCTGCAAAGCGACGCAGGGTTGCGTTACCATGCCGCCGGGGCGCGGTGATCGGAGTGGGCGGCAGGAATGCGGTGGCTCATCGGCTTGCTGGTCGCGCTGGGGCTGTTCCTGCCTTCGGTGTCGGCATGGGCGCAGTCCGGCTACGATCGCCGTGGCGGCGACTATCTGCATTTCGAGATCAAGTCGGGCGATCCCGCCGTCTGCGCCGCCCGCTGCGAGCGCGACTCGCGCTGCCGCGCCTGGAGCTTCTCATATCCCCGGACCGAGAACGCCGCCGCCGTCTGCTGGCTGAAGAACAAGGTGCCACCGCGGATCGAGGCGAAATGCTGCGTCTCCGGCGTGCGCGGCGCCGGCGTCATCGAGCCGACGCGCGGGCCCATCGAATATTCGATCGACCGGGCGGGCGGTGACTATCGCAGCTTCGACGTGCAGGCTGCCGATCCCGACGGTGCGCCCTGCCGCGCCGCCTGCGAAGGCGAGAGCCGCTGCCGCGCCTGGACCTATATGCGGCCGGGCTACGGCGGCGCCGCCGCGCGCTGCTTCCTGAAGGCGAAGATCACGCCGCCGCGCAAGAAGCCCTGCTGCATCTCGGGCGTGGTGCGGTAGGCAGAAGACAGAAGACAGAAAGAGGTTTCAATGAAAGCGGCCGTCGCAACGGATAAGGGCCTGGAGCTCCGCGATATCGCTCCGCCCGAGCCCAAACCGTTTCAGATCCTGGTGAAGGTGAGGGCGGCGGGATTGAACCGGGCCGATCTTGCCGCGGCGCGCGGCTCAGGCGGCCACGGAACGGTCGGCGCGACGGTCGGGCTCGATTGGGCCGGCGAGGTCGTCTCGGTCGGATCCGAGGCGCATGGCGGATTCAAACCCGGCGACCGCGTGATGTGCGCAGGCGCGGGCGGCTATGCCGAATACGCGGTGTGCGACTGGGGCCGGGTCGTCCCGATGCCCGACGACATGAGCTTCGAGGACGCGGCGACGCTGCCGGTCGCGCTCGGCACGATGCACGACGCCCTCGTGACCAATGGCCGCCTCAAGGCCGGCGACAGCGTGCTGATCCAGGGCGCGAGCTCGGGCGTCGGTCTCATGGCGTTGCAGATGGCCAAGCTTCTCGGCGCGAAGCTCGTGATCGGGACGTCGACGAATGCCGACCGCCGCGCGCGCCTCAAGGCGTTCGGCGCCGACCTCGCCATCGACACGAGCGATGCAAGCTGGCCCGACCTCGTTCTCGAGGCGACCGGCGGCGCGGGCGTGAACCTGATCGTCGACCAGGTCTCGGGCGCCCTCATGAACGCCAACATGCGGGCCACCGCCATTCTGGGCCGCATCGTCAATGTCGGCAGGCTCGGCGGCGGAACGGCGGAGTTCGATTTCGATCTGCACGCCAACCGGCGCATCGCCTATATCGGCGTGACGCATCGCACGCGTTCGGTGGACGAATTGCGCGAAGAAACGCGCGCGATGTGGGCCGATCTCGCCGACGCTATCAAACAGAAGAAATTGCGCCTGCCGATCGATCGGATCTTCGCGCTCGACGAGGCCAAGGCGGCGCAGGACTACATGCGCGCCAACAAGCACTTCGGGAAGATTCTGCTGAAGCCTTAGGTGACGACCCGCTCTAATGCACCGCGGTGAAGAACCGCGACAGGCGCAGGCCCGCGGGCCATGTCCACAGCGGCTGGTTCTTCATGCCGAGGTCCCACGAGCCGACCACGGCATCGACGCGGCCGACGAGATCGTCGACCGGCAGCATGCCGACGCCGCCGTCGCGCAGCGGCACTCGGCTGTCGGCGGAATTGTCGCGGTTGTCGCCCATCACGAACAGGTGGCCGGGCGGCACGGTGACCTCGGCCATGTTGTCGAGCGGCTCCACCGGCATCAGCTTGAACACGACGTGCTCGCGGCCGCCCGGCAGCGTCTCGATGTAGCGTGCGGCCGCCGTGCGTGAGCCGTCCTCGCTCTCCGCCTGCCCGGTGCCATCCGGCGTCAGCCCGACCGGCGTGCCGTTGATGCTGACGCGGCCGTCGTTGAGCGCGATGCGGTCGCCGGGCAGGCCGATGACGCGCTTGACCCAGACCTGCGAGCGGTCGCCGGGCCAGCGGAACACGACGACATCGCCGCGCTTGGGCAGCTCGCCGAACAGGCGCCCGCTGTCCGGCAGCGTGACGAAGCCGGGCAGCGAGGCGGTCGAGTAGCCGTAGGGATATTTGGTGGCGAGCAGCTCGTCGCCGATCTGAAGCGTCGGCTCCATCGAGCCCGACGGCACGTAGAACGGCTCGGCGATCGCCGTCTTCGCCGCCATCACCACGAGCACGACGCTGACGATGTCGACGACGCCCTTGGCCCAGCCGCGTGCGCGCGAGGCCGGCTTGACGCCCTGGTCGGTGGTTACCATCAGGCGGTGCCTCCGACCGTGATCTTGTCCATGCGCAGGCTCGGCTGACCGACGCCGACGGGGACGCCCTGGCCGTTCTTGCCGCAGGTGCCGATGCCGGGATCGAGCGCGAAGTCGTTGCCGATCATGCTGATGCGATTGAGATCGGTCGGGCCGTTGCCGATCAGCATCGCGCCCTTGACCGGCGCGGTCACCTTGCCGTTCTCGATCCTGTAGGCCTCGGTGCACTGGAACACGTATTTGCCCGAGGTGATGTCGACCTGGCCGCCGCCGAAATTGACGGCGTAGAGGCCGTTCTTCACCGACGCGATCATCTCCTGCGGATCGTGCTGCCCGGCGAGCATGTAGGTGTTGGTCATGCGCGGCATCGGCACGTGCGCGTGGCTCTCGCGCCGGCCGTTGCCGGTCGGCTTCATGTTCATGAGCCGTGCATTCTGCCGGTCCTGCATGTAGCCGACGAGGATGCCGTCCTCGATCAGCACGGTGCGGTTGGTCGGCGTGCCCTCGTCGTCGATCGAGAGCGAGCCGCGCCGCGACGACATGGTGCCGTCGTCGACCACGGTGACGCCTTTGGCGGCGACCTGCCGGCCCATCAGGCCGGCGAAGGCCGACGTCTTCTTGCGGTTGAAGTCGCCTTCGAGCCCGTGGCCGACCGCCTCGTGCAGCATCACGCCGGGCCAGCCGGCGCCGAGCACGACGTCCATCTCGCCGGCGGGCGCGGCGACCGCGTCGAGATTGACGAGCGCCTGGCGCACCGCCTCGTCGACCGCGTGCTGCCAGGAATGCGTGGCGATGAAACGCTCGTAGCCCTCGCGGCCGCCGAAACCGAACGAGCCGGTCTCCTGCCGGTCGCCGTCGCCGGTGACGACCGACACGTTGAGCCGCACCAGCGGCCGGATGTCGCGATAGGTCTCGCCGTCGGCGCGCAGGATCTCGATGACCTGCCAGGTGGCGGCGACGCTCGCCGTCACCTGCCGCACGCGCGCGTCCTTGGCGCGGGCATAGGCGTCGATGGTCTCGAGCAGCTTCACCTTGGCGTCGAAGGCCGGCTGCGCCAGCGGGTTCTCGTCGCCGTAGAGCTTGCGGTTGGTGCGGCCGGGCGCGTCGGCATAGACGCCGGAATAGCCGCCCTTGACGGCCCGCACCGCCTCGGCGGCGCGGGCGAGCGCCGCTTCCGACATGTCGGAGGCGTGCGCATAGCCGACCGCCTCGCCCTTCACGGCGCGCAGCCCGAAACCCTGGGAGGTGTCGTAGGTCGCCTGCTTCAGGCGCCCGTTGTCGAAGACCAGCGCCTCGGACTGCTTGTATTCGAGGAACAATTCGCCGTCGTCGGCGCCTTCGAGGCCCCTGCCGAGCAACTGGCGCACCTTGGCCTTGTCCAGGCCGGCACGGTCGATCAGGGACGAAATGGCTGGATCCATCGGCATTTAGCTCCGCTCAGCAGGCGCCCATAGCCGATCAGATAGGACGTCTGTGGCGATTTGGCGAGGGCCGCCGTCAGGCCGCCGGATAGACGAGGCCGCCGTCGCCGGGCCGGGCGGCCTCGGTCGGATGCGCCGGCTCGACATGGCCGCGGCCGAGGATATGGAAGACGCTCTCGCCGGCGGCGAGCAGATAGTCGCTGATGATGCGGCGGTGGCAGCGCCACCACACCGCTTCCGCGCACATGATGGCGCAGGTCGTCTTCTCGCCAAGTTGACGCAGATGGGCGAGCCCCTCGTGGAAGGGCTCGGTCAGCGCATAGTCGGCGTAATTGTGGAAGCTGGCGTTCTGCCAGAAGCCGTTCACGTCCGGCGCGATGTCGCGCTTGTGGCCGCGCAGGCCGCCGAGCGCGGCGACGTGCTCGTAGCCGATCTGGAACGGCGCCAGCGTCTCCGGCAGCGTATCCCGATTGTACTGCGGGTTGGTGCGCGAGCGCGGCACGGTGCGCACGTCGACCACGAGGCGGACATCGCTCGCCCGCAGCAGTTCGACGAACTCGTCGATCGAGCGGGTGGAATGACCGATGGTGTAGAACGGACGTCGCATCGTCGGGGCCAGTTCGGGCGGCCCTGAGAGGATACCGCTGCAGCCCCGCCAGTCGAGGCCGGCGTCGGGTACCGCCCTCGGCGGCGCAGCCCAGCCCTGCCGGAACCGCAGCCCCGGACGTCGCCTTGATGTGTCCGGCGGGGGCCTGCAGCGGGCACGCGCTCATTCTTATGCATCGGCGACAGTTCATCGGTCTCGGCGCCGCCGTCGTCGCCCTTGCGGGCGGCGGCCGCGCCGTGGCGGCCCCCGAGGGGCTCCGCTTCGGCGCGCCGCAGCCGTTCAGCTACGAGCGCCTGCGCGATCTCGCGCGTCAGCGCGCGAACGGGCCTTATGCGCCACCGCGGCGGCCGGCGCCGGAGATCGTGCAGGGCATCGATTTCGACGCCATCCAGAAGATCAAATTTCGTGCCGATTGCGCTCTGTGGATGGACGGGCCGCTGCCGGTGCGCTTCTTCCATCTCGACAAGTTCAACGCCGAACCGGTCGCGGTGCACGTGGTCGATCGCGGCGAGGCGCGTGCGGTGCTCTATGACAAGCACGATTTCGTCTACGGCGATGCCGCGCTTGCCGCGCGCCTGCCCGACGATCTGGGCTTCTCCGGCTTTCGTGTCATGAACGGCCGCGGCAGCGACATCGACTGGCTCGCCTTCCAGGGCGCCAGTTACTTCCGCAGTTGCGGGCCGCGCGGCCAGTACGGCACTTCGGCCCGCGGCGTTGCCGTCAACACGGCGATGCCGCAGCCGGAGGAGTTTCCGCGCTTCTCGCAATTTTGGCTGCGCGAGGCGCGCGATGCGCCCGATACGGTGACGATCGACGCGCTGCTCGAGGGGCCGAGCCTCACCGGCGCCTATCGCTTCGAAGCGACGCGCGGGCCCGCGATCGTCATGAATGTGCATGCCGAACTGTTCGCGCGCGCCGACGTGCCGCGTCTGGGTTTGGCGCCGCTCACCAGCATGTTCTGGTACGGCGAGAACAATCGCCGCCAGGCCGCCGACTGGCGCCCCGAAGTGCACGACTGCGACGGGCTCGCCATGTGGACCGGCAAGGGCGAGCACATCTGGCGCCCCCTGATCAATCCGCCGTCGGTCTTGACCAATTCCTTCGTCGACGTCGATCCGAAGGGCTTCGGCCTGCTGCAGCGCGATCACGTGTTCGACGACTATCAGGACGACGGCGCTTTCTATGATCGCCGCCCCAGCGTCTGGATCGAGCCCGAAGGCGCCTGGGGCGCGGGCGCGGTCCAACTCGTCGAGATTCCCACCGACGACGAGATTCACGACAACATCGTCGCCTACTGGACGCCGAAGGATCCGGTAAGGGCCGGCGACACCCCGGTGATCGACTACCGGCTATACTGGCAGGACGACGAGCCGCATCCGACCGATCTCGCCCGCGTCATGGCGACGCGCATCGGCCGCGGCGGCGTGCCCGGACAGCCGCCGCCGCCCGACCGCTGGAAGTTCGTCGTCGACTTTCACGGCGGGCCGCTCACGGACATGGCGCCGCGCTACGACATCGCGCCGGTGGTGACCGTGTCGCGCGGCCGGGTGCACAGGCCCTATGCGGTGAAGGTGGTCGGCACCGACCGCTGGCGCGGCGTGTTCGACGTGGCGGTCGCGGGCCGGGAGGCGATCGACATGCGCTGCTATCTGCGGCTCGGCGAGCAGACATTGAGCGAGACCTGGCTCTATCAGTTCTATCCGTGAGGCCTTCCGCACGTTGCGCCGGCGGTGTAGGCGAGGGCGATGGACGGGACGATCGACATCCGGCGCTATGCGGAGCGCGATGCGGCCGAGGTGCGGGCCCTGTTCGTGCGCGTCAACCGCCTGCTTGCGCCGCCGGCTCTTGCCGATGCATTCGAGAGCTACATCGAGCGCTCGCTCGGCGAGGAGATCGGCTGCATTCCCGACTATTACGGCGCGCGGCAAGGCTCGTTCTGGGTTGCGCGCGCGGGCGGCAAGCTCGCCGGCATGTTCGGCCTGGAAGCGGCCGGCGAGGGCGCGATGGAGCTGCGGCGGATGTATGTCGATCCGGACCGACGTCGGCGCGGCATCGCCCGCACCATGCTCACGTTCGCCGAGGACGAGGCACGGCGCGCGGGCGCGCGCGAGATGACCCTGAGCACATCGGAAATTCAGAAGGAAGCGCTGGCGCTCTATCGCAGTGCGGGCTATCGGCAGACCAAGGAAGAGATCGCCGACGCCGCCAGCAACAAGACGATCGGCGGCGGCGTCCGCCGCTTTCATTTCAGCAAGAGGCTGTAGGCGTCAGGCTGCCGTGCTGGCAGGGGCCGCCGCGGGCGCGGCGGGCTTGAACTGCTCATACGCTTCCAGCGCATGCGTTGCGTACATCACCGACGGGCCCGCGCCCATATAGATCGCCATGCCGAGCGTCTCGACGATCTCCTCGCGGGTCGCGCCGCGGTCGAGCGCCGCCTTGACGTGGAAGCCGATGCAGTCGTCGCAGCGGATCGCCACCGAAATGCCGAGCGCGATCAGTTCCTTGGTCTTGCCGTCGATGGCCTGCGGCGCCGATGCAGCCTGCGCCAGGGCCGAGAACGCCTTCATCACGTTCGGCGTATCGGTGCGCAAGGTGCGCATCAGCGCCTTGATGTCGTCGGTCAGCGGCGCCCATTGATTGATCATCGGCCGATCCTCCATCCTTCCACCGTCATGCCCCGCGAAAGCGGGGTGTCCAGCTCTTCGAAAAGCTGCGAAATGCCGGATCGTCCGCTTTCGCGGACGATGACGTCGACGTACGCGGCGCGACCTTAGCCGCGCCGCGCGGACGCCCCTTGATCGAGATCAATCAATCGCGCGTGAAGGTGACGCGCACCTCGCCGATCGGATCGATGGCGTGGACGAAGGAGGTCTCGTCGGCTTCGATCATCGGCGGCGGCGTGATCGAGCCGGTGATGATGACGTCGCCGGCCGACAGCTTCTCGCCGAAGGCGGCGAGCGTGTTGGCGACATGCGCGACGACGTTGCCCATCTTGCCGGTCAGGGCTTCCGGATCGGTGGTGCGGTTGACCTCGGCGCCGCGGCGCAGGACGCGCGAGACGATGCCGTCGAGGTGTGCGCCGGCGCGGCTCGTCTCACCGAGGATGACGTGACGCTGGTAGATGTCGCCGGCGAGCACGACGTCGAGATTGTCCGGCGTCGGCACCGGATCGAGATCGGCGAGCTCGATCGCCGGGCGGATGCTGTCGACGGCGGCAAGCGCCTGCGCCGCCGTCGTCCCGGCGCCGAGGTCGCGCGCCATGCGCACGGCGATCTCGGGCTCGGCCACCGGACGCAGATAATTCTTCAGCGATACGGTCGCTCCGTTCGGCAGCAGCGCCTTCTGCATCAGGAAGCCGACCACCGGTGCGGCGATCTTGAGCTTCTCGAGCGAGGCCGGCGCGCCGAGGCCGAGCTTCCAGCCGAGCGGCGTCTCGCCAGCGGCGATGCGCGCGCGCCGGCTCGCGAGTTGCGCGGTCATGCCCTTCCTGACGAGCGGATGGTCCCAGGGGTTCATGTCGAGGCGTTTCCTTTGTTTGCACGCCCTGTGGGAAGCGCGCGAGCTAAGCTTTCTTCTTCTTACCCTCCGCCTTGTGGGGAGGGTCGACCGCCGCAGGCGGTCGGGGTGGGGTCTTTGCAAACGGCAATCACCCCCGCGCTCGCTATCGCTCGCGACCCTCCCCAACACAAGTCGGGCCTGCCCGACTTGTGCATGATCTGGCGAAACCCGGGCTCGCCCGGGTTTCGTGGGGGAGGGTGAAGAAGGGAGTGGCTGCGCCGACCTTACTTATGACTCTCCGGATGGACCTCGTAGCCGGAGTCCTCGATCGAGCCGGCGCCCATCCAGCCCCAGACCAGCACGACGTCCTCGTTCGAGGTGTTGTTAAAGCCGTGCCAGCAGCCGCGCGGCGAATAGACGACGTCGCCTTCCTTCGACGGCGTGTCGCCCTGGTCGGTGTAGATGTGGCCGTGGCCCTTGAGCACGATGAAGAACTCGTCGCAGTTATGGTGACGATGGTTCTCGTGCCGCGCGCCGGGCTTCAGCACGGTCCAGCCGACGACGTGGTCGGCGCCGGCCGACTTCTTGTCGATCAGGAACTGCACCTGCATATCGACCCAGCCATCGTCGCGCTTCAAGCCTTCGACCTTCGGCACGTCCTTGATGTTTGTGATGTACATCACCGGCTCCTTGCCCTTCATCGCGGCGGCGGTGCCTTTCACCGCTTTCGCCAGGGCCGTGCCGAACTTCTCGCCGCGTGACGTCATGTGTGCTCCTCCCGGGCTCGCGTCGATGCGAGTCTACCGTCTCCTGAAACGTCCATCGATACCCTTGACGCACCGGTCCCAGTCGCAGACGAGACCGTTCATCGCCACGTAGACGCCGGCCGGCGCGGTCAGCGCCGCGCCGATGGCGAGACCGAGATTGAAGTCGGTGTCGCTGTCGCGCATCACCGCCGGCTGCGCCGCCCCGGTCAGGACGATGGTCTTGGACAAAGCGCGCGCCGCGATCACCGCAGCCGTGCTCGGCTTGTCGGAGATACGCCCGGTCGCCGGGTCGATGCGATGCGTCATCGTGTCGGTGCCGTGCGTGACGACGATGCGGCTCTGTTCGGCGGCGGCGCAGCGGTCGGCGATCAGCGCCCGCTGCGCGTCGGTGATCTTCGTCGAGTCCTCGGCGAAGACCCAGTCCTGGACGTAGCTGTCGGGCGCCATGCGCGCGCGGCGCAGGATGTCGCTGACGGCCGACTCGTGCGACGGCGGGAAGGCGAATTCCTGCACCCACTGACCTTCCGGGTAGCGCTTGTCGAAGGTGCCGCCGGTCGTGAGGATGAGCAGGTCGCTGGGCATGCGCTGAAATGTAGCACCGTTCGCGGGCGTTAATCCTGGCCGCCGAGCCGGCGATAGACGCGGTGCGCGACGACGAAGTCGTTGCCGTCGATGCCGAGCCCGCGGCAGGCGTTCATCATCTCGTTGGCGGCGGCGGCGAGCGGCACCGGGCTGCCGAGCCGGCGGCCGACATTGAGCGCCAGCATCATGTCCTTCTGCTGCAGCGTCACGTCGGCGAGCGGCACCGCCGGCATCTGCCCGTCGAGGATGAAGGGGCCGCGATAGCCGAGCACAGGGGAGGCCGCGACGCTCTTCAGGATCGCGTCGACCGCGGCCGCGCGCGCGACGCCGCCCTTTTCGGCGAGCGCCACCGCCTCGCCAAAGGCGATGACCTCGACCATCAGCAGCAGATTGACGGCGATCTTCATCTGGCAGGCGAGCCCGTTACCGCCGATGCGCGTCACTTTCGGGCCGATGGCGAGGAGCACGGGTTTGGCCCGCTCGAAGGCGGCCTCGTCGCCGCCGATCATCACCGAGGCCTGGCCGGCCTTCACCGTCACCGGCGAGCCGGAGATCGGCCCGTCGAGCATGACAGAGCCGCGCGCGGCGAATTCCGCAGCGACCGCGCGGCTCTCGTCCGGGTCGATCGTGCTCATGTCGATGTAGATGCCGCCGGCTTTCAGGCCGGCGACGATGCCGTCGGGGCCGAGGGCGCAGGCGCGCACCGCCTGGGCGTCGGTGACGATGGAGAAGATGATGTCGGAGGCCGCGGCCACGGCGCGCGGCGTGTCGGCAAAGCGCATCCCGGCGGCGATCAGCTCCGCCGCCTTGTCGCGCGACCGGTTCCAGCCGGTAACCGTGTGCCCCGCCGCCATCAGCCGCGGCACGATGAGCGAGCCCATCGCGCCCAGTCCGACAAACCCCAGATTCATTCCGTGCCTCCCCGGTTCCGGGGCGGAGTATTCACCGGCAGCACGGAGAATACGAGAGCGCGGAGCGCCGCGCTCCGGACGACGGATCGGGCGGGGGCGGCCGCGCCGCTACGGCAGCTTGTCGTAGCCCTCGCCGAAGCCGGACAGCGACATCGGGAAGCCGATGCCTTCCTCGGGCGTCTGGAAGATGACGAAAGTCGCCGTCTTGCCGTTGCGGAGCTTGCCGATCAGTGCGTCGTCCATAACCACCTCGGCGATGCAGCCGTTCGGCAGGCAGCGCACGAAGCCGGCGCGGCCGATGTCGTCATCGTCGATCTTCAGCCCGAGCCCCGAGGGCAGCAGCACGCCGAGCGGCGCCACGACGCGCATCAGGCGGCTCTTCTGGTCGGCGGTCTTCAGGACGATGACGGTCAGGCCGACATTGGCGCGATCCTCGGCGACGACGCTCTGGATCAGGGCGCATTGCTCGGATTTCGCCCCCGGCGGCGTGTCGCAGCGGATCTGCCAGTCCTTGTGCACGGACTTCACCGCACCCTGCGCGGAGGCCGCCTGCGGTGCGGCCGCGAACAGGACGGCCGCGAGCGCGCCGATGCCGAAGGGTCCAGTCGCCTTGCTCTGCAGGCGATCGAAAAAGCCCATGAGTCCAGTCCCTTGGCCTGACCTGCGACACGACGCCCGTGGCTCCGCACGAATCGCGGCCGGCTTCTTGTCTCTCCGTCGTCCCCGTTGACTCACGCCCGGCCCGCCCTGTCAAGCGACGCTGGCCGCTGCCCAACCGGCCGGTGCGTGGGTCACGTAAGCCGCCCCGGGATGGCGTAAATACGGCGGCCGGACGCCGGCTTGGGGGTAAGCGGTATCGTGGCGTCGCACTCTCAATCTGGCACATTGCGGGCGCGTCGGAATTGTGGTTTGAGAAGCCGGGATTTCCCCGCCCGCTGCACCGTTCAAGCTGTCACGCCCGTGGCAAAATGCCGTGCTCAGAGGGGGTTCCGGCCGAACATCACGCCTGCGGTGGACGGCAAGAGGAGCCTTGATTCGCAAGGCCGTTTTCTCGTCGAGGAGAGCCGTCGACAATGCTGTTTCTCAAGCGGTTGGTCGCATTCGTGGTCACCAGCGTGACCGTGTTCGCCGGAGGCTATGCGGCATTGGCCGCCAACGAGCCCGGCCAGCCTCATCCCTGGGAGATCAATCTCCAGGCGCCGGCCACTCCGGTGATGCAGGACATCGTCTGGTTCCACGACTTCCTGCTCTGGATCATCATCGCCATCGCGCTGTTCGTGCTGCTGCTGCTGATCGTCGTGGTGGTCAAGTTCAACTCGCGCAGCAACCCGGTGCCCTCGCGCACCACGCACAACACCATGATCGAGGTGGTGTGGACGGTGGTGCCGGTGCTGATCCTGGTGGCCGTCGCCGTCCCGTCCTTCCGCCTGCTCTTCTACCAGCTCAAGGTCCCGCCCGCCGATCTGACGGTGAAGGCGACCGGCAAGCAGTGGTTCTGGAGCTACGCCTATCCCGACCAGAAGTTCGAGTTCGACTCGCTGATGGTCCAGGAAAAGGACCTCAAGCCCGGCCAGCCGCGCCTGCTCGCGGTCGACAACGAGCTCGTCGTGCCGGTCAACAAGGTGGTCCGCGTCCTCGTCACCGGCGCCGACGTGATCCATTCCTTCTCGGTGCCGTCCTTCGGCATCAAGATCGACGCTGTCCCCGGCCGCCTGAACGAAACCTGGTTCAAGGCCGAGCGTGAGGGCACCTATTACGGCCAGTGCTCGCAGCTCTGCGGCCGCGACCATGCCTTCATGCCGATCGCCGTCCACGTGCTCAGCGAGAAGGACTTCGCGGCGTGGCTCGAGCAGGCCAAGAAGAAATATGCGAGCACCGACGCGCCGCGCCCGACCGCGGTCGCTGCGGCCGAGATCAAGTGACACATAGTTCGTTCAGAATATAATACCGGGCGAAAGCCACCAATCTGCGAAGGATAATGACGATGGCGAGCAATCCGGCAGCGGTCCAGGACACTCACGGCGCCCACGAGCACCACCCGACCGGGTGGCGGCGGTTCGTCTACTCCACGAACCACAAGGACATCGGCACGATGTACTTGGTGTTCGCGATCGTGGCGGGCATCGTCGGCGCGGCGATGTCGATCGCCATCCGTCTCGAGCTGCAGAACCCCGGCATCCAGTTCTTCCCGAGCTCGCACGAATACGACGTGTTCGCGACCGGCCACGGCCTGATCATGATCTTCTTCATGGTCATGCCGGCGATGATCGGCGGCTTCGGCAACTGGTTCGTGCCGCTGATGATCGGCGCGCCGGACATGGCCTTCCCGCGCATGAACAACATCTCGTTCTGGCTGCTGCCGGCCGCGTTCGCGCTGCTGATCACCTCGATGTTCGTCGAGGGCGAGCCGGGCTCGCTCGGCGCCGGCACCGGCTGGACGCTCTATCCGCCGCTGTCGACCTCGGGTCACCCGGGTCCGGCGGTCGACTTCGTCATCCTGTCGCTGCACCTCGCCGGCGCCTCGTCGATCCTCGGCGCCATCAACTTCATCACCACGATCTTCAATATGCGCGCGCCGGGCATGACCCTGCACAAGATGCCGCTGTTCGTGTGGTCGATCCTGGTGACGGTGTTCCTGCTGCTGCTGTCGCTGCCGGTTCTCGCGGGCGGCATCACCATGCTGCTCACCGACCGCAACTTCGGCACCACCTTCTTCTCCGGCGAGAACGGCGGCGACCCGCTGCTGTTCCAGCACCTGTTCTGGTTCTTCGGTCACCCCGAAGTGTACATCCTGATCCTGCCCGGCTTCGGCATGGTCTCGCAGATCGTGTCGACCTTCTCCAAGAAGCCGGTGTTCGGCTATCTCGGCATGGCCTACGCCATGGTCGCCATCGGCGGCATCGGCTTCGTCGTGTGGGCGCACCACATGTACACGGTCGGCCTGTCGACCGGCGCGCAGGCCTATTTCGTCGCCGCCACGATGGTCATCGCGGTGCCGACCGGCGTGAAGGTCTTCTCCTGGATCGCGACGATGTGGGGCGGCTCGATCGAATTCCGCGCGCCGATGCTGTGGGCGCTCGGCTTCATCTTCCTGTTCACCATCGGTGGCGTCACCGGCGTCGTGCTGGCCAATGCGGGCGTCGACCGCGTGCTGCACGACACCTATTACGTCATCGCGCACTTCCACTACGTGCTGTCGCTCGGCGCCGTCTTCGCCATCTTCGCGGGCTGGTACTACTGGTTCCCGAAGATGAGCGGCTACATGTACAACGAGACGATCGCCAAGGCGCATTTCTGGATCATGTTCATCGGCGTGAACCTGATCTTCTTCCCGCAGCACTTCCTCGGTCTGTCGGGCATGCCGCGCCGCACGGTCGACTATCCGAACGCGTTCCATGGCTGGAACGAGGTGTCGTCGATCGGCTCCTATATCGCCGGCTTCGGCCTGCTCGTCTTCTTCGTCGGCGTGATCGAGGCTTTCGCCAGGAAGCGCGTGGCCGCCAACAATCCGTGGGGCCCCGGTGCGACGACGCTCGAGTGGACGCTGACCTCGCCGCCGCCGTTCCACCAGTTCGAGACGCTGCCGCGCATCAAGTAACGAGAACGCGCGAGGCCCCGCGGACCGTGCGGTCCCCGGGGTCTCGCCAAGGAACGTTGAGGAAGCACGCGTAGAATGACGTTCGTCGGCGAAGGCGCAAAACTGTCGGGCCCTCTGGCTGCAGGATCGGGAATCGATCTCGCCGAGCCGAGCCTGGCGACCGTCTCCGACTACATCGCCCTCCTGAAGCCGCGGGTGATGTCGCTCGTCATCTTCACGGCGCTGGTCGGGCTCGCGGTCGCGCCGGGCCATGTGCATCCGCTGACCGGTTTCACCGCGCTGCTGTGCATTGCCGTCGGCGCCGGCGCCTCCGGCGCGCTGAACATGTGGTACGACGCCGACATCGACGCGGTGATGACCCGCACGTCGCGCCGCCCGGTGCCGATGGGCCGCGTCAAGCCGGGCGAGGCGCTCGCCTTCGGCATGACCTTGTCGGGCTTCTCGGTGGTGACGCTCGGCCTGCTGGTCAACTGGGCCGCGGCCGCTCTGCTCGCCTTCACCATCTTCTTTTACGCCGTCATCTACACGATGTGGCTGAAGCGCTCGACGCCGCAGAACATCGTCATCGGCGGCGCCGCCGGCGCCTTCCCGCCGATGATCGGCTGGGCGGCGGTGACCGGCTCGCTGTCGCTCGAGCCGATCCTGCTCTTTCTCATCATCTTCTTCTGGACGCCGCCGCACTTCTGGGCACTGGCGCTGTACCGCACCCAGGACTACGCCCGCGCCGGCGTCCCGATGCTGCCGGTGGTGGCGGGCGAGGTGACGACGCGCCGTCAGGTGCTGCTCTACACGCTGATCCTGGTGCCGCTCGGCATCGCGCCGTGGGCGCTCGGCTTTGCGGGCCCGATCTACGGGGCCGTCGCCGCGGTGACCGGCGCCGTGATGCTGCTGCTCGCCGTGCAGGTGCTGCGCGAGCGCTCTCCGGCCGAGCGGGCCAGCCGCAACATGTTCGCCTTCTCGATCCTGTACCTGTTCCTGCTCTACGCGGTGCTGCTGGTCGAGCGCGGATGGGGCGGGCTGCTCGCCCGACTGACGTCGTGAGTGTCCAGGATGCCATGACCGAGCCGAACAACAACGACAAGGACGATGGCGTCGTTCTGACCGAGGCGCAGAAGCGCGCCCGCCGTTCGCGCTCGCTCGCGATCGCGTTCGCGCTGCTGGCGCTCGTGATCCTGTTCTACGTGATGACCCTCGTGAAGGGCCCCGGCGTTCTGTTGCGCCCGATGTGACATAAGAGTGCCCGACAGGCCATGACCGCGACCGCGCCCCAGCCGAAAAAATCGAACCTCCGCCGCGATGCGACGGTGGCGACGATTTGCGGCGCCGTGGTGGCGCTGATGATCGGCGCGGCCTATGCGGCGGTGCCGCTCTACGACTGGTTCTGCCGCACCACGGGTTTCGCCGGCACGACGCAGGTGGCGGCGCAGGCGCCGAGCTACGTGCTGCCGCGCACGGTCAAGGTGCGGTTCGACAGCAACATCGCGCCCGGCCTGCCGTGGACCTTCGAGCCGGAGCAGAACGAGATCAAGGTGCACCTCGGCGAGGTGGCGACCGTCAACTACAAGGTCACCAATCTGGCCGCGCGCGAGATCACCGCGCAGGCGGGCTACAACGTCGCCCCGCCGACGGTCGGCGCCTACTTCACCAAGATCAACTGCTTCTGCTTCACGCAGCAGACACTGAAGGCGGGCGAGACGCGCGAGATGGCGGTCGTCTTCTACGTCGACCCCAAGCTCGCGAAAGACGGCGACCAAGACCAGCTCGACACGATCACGCTGTCGTACACTTTCTATCGAATTCCGAATCCGGAGAAGCCTGTGGCCGAAGTGCCGGGCGATCCGAAGTCGGGCAAGCTGTAACGCAACAATAAACGGGGG
>Ga0182749_1000603_pt1 | contig 31746 bp, 29 predicted proteins | sample eDN3rd37CKraftMG_FD_128875 | JGI IMG/M metagenome (GOLD analysis project Ga0182749, IMG submission 128875) | Enriched Miracle-Growth compost microbial communities from Emeryville, California, USA - eDNA 3rd pass 37_C Kraft MG (version 2) (version 2) ...
CGTCGTCACGCCGACGGGCCACGAGGTCTACGGCGAGGGCGGCCGCGGCTGGAACCGCGGCGGCACCGCGCTCTGACCGTTGCCTGCCCCGCTGCGGCGGCGGCGCCTGCGGGCGCCCGCCGGCTGCGGACGGGCGGAGCCGGGATGGGCGGCCGGTTCCGGCGATACGCGGCCTTCGGCCGGGATCGTCATGCGGATGAGCCGCTCGATGTCGCGCAGATACGGCCGCTCGTCGTCGGCGCATAGCGAGATCGCGATGCCCTCCGCGCCGGCGCGCGCGGTGCGGCCGATGCGGTGGACATAGCTCTCCGGCACGTTCGGCAGGTCGTAGTTGACGACGTGGCTCACGCCGTCGACGTCGATGCCGCGCGCGGCGATGTCGGTTGCGACCAGCGTGCGGACGCGGCCCTGGCGAAACGCCAGCAGCACGCGGTCGCGCTGGTTTTGCGACTTGTTGCCGTGGATCGCCTCCGCGGTCAGGCCCGCCTTGGCGAGGCCGCGCGCGATCTTGTCGGCGCCGTGCTTGGTCCGCGCGAACACCAGCGCGCGGTCGATCGGCTCGTTGCGGAGAATGTCTTCGAGCAACCGCTGCTTCGCCGCGCGGTCCACGTGGACGACGCGCTGCGCGATGCGCTCCGCGGTCGAGGCGACCGGCGTGACCGCGACGCGCGCCGGATCGCGCAGCATGGTCGTGGCGAGCTGGGCGATGGCGCCCGGCATGGTCGCGGAGAACAGCAGCGTCTGCCGCTCGCGCGGCAGCTTGGCGACGATCTTCCTGATGTCGTGGACGAAGCCCATGTCGAGCATGGTGTCGGCCTCGTCGAGCACGAAGACCTCGACCCAGTCGAGCGACAGCGCGCCGGTGGAGACGAGATCGAGAAGGCGGCCGGGCGTCGCCACCAGCACGTCGGCGCCGCTCGACAGCGCGCCGATCTGCTTGTTGATCGGCACGCCGCCGATCGCGAGCAGCGTGCGCTGCTTCAGGTGGCGGCCGTAGGTGTTGAAGCTGTCGCGGATCTGGCCGGACAGCTCGCGCGTCGGGCTCAGCACCAGCGCGCGGCAGGCCTTGCGCGCGGGACGGCCCGGCGTGCGCGAGAGGCGATGCAGGATCGGCAGCGCGAACGCCGCGGTCTTGCCGGTGCCGGTCTGCGCAATGCCGACGAGATCGCGGCCCTGCATGAGCAGGGGGATGGCCTGGGCCTGGATCGGCGTCGGCGTCACATATTGCTCATCGGCCAGCGCGCGCAGGATCGGCTCGGCGAGATTGAAGTCGTTGAATGAGGTCACGGATTGCTTTCATCGAAGCGCGTCCGCGCCACAGGTGCGGGATTGCACCTGGCGCAGGAGACGCGGGAAAAAGACATCCCCGCGTGGTTTGGGCTGTCGGTCGGATTGATCGGAGCGGCCGGGAAAACCGTAAAAGCCGGATTTCATCCACGCGGCCGGATCGGATGGGCAGGGCGATCTCAAGCAGAACACAAGGAGCCTCGCCCGCGTGCGAATTCCATCGCACGGATGGAGCGGGATTGCAAGATCGCAAATGGTTAACCGAGCCGGCGCGGGCAAATCACCTTAAAGCTGCCACAAATGATGGGTTTTGAGCCTGCTCTGTCGTAACCATCACGCAACAAAACGAAGAGACTTCGCTCACTAAAAAAACGGACTGAAGCGCGGCCTGGGCCTTGATGGAGGCCATCGACCGGTGTGCGAACGGATCGATGACGCGCTTGCGATGCCGATACGGGGACTCGTCACGAGGCTCCTTCGTTGCCCATCGCGGAGAGCCTGGGCGGCATCGCCGAACGTTACCGGCCGGGACAGGGATTGTCCGCACGTCGGCCGGCACTTCCCGTCAACAATCGAAGAGGTTCCTGAATGAAGCGCGCACTCGGTGCGGTTGCCATCGTTTCGATCGTCGCCCTTGCACACTCGCCCGCCGAGGCGAGACATCGCCACGGAGCCGTCCATCGGCATCATTCGGCGCATGCGAGATACGTCAACGCGCGGCCTGGCGCGTGGTGCGGCTGGTGGATGCGCCAGCATCTCGGCGTCTCCGATCCACGGTTCAACCTGGCGAGGAACTGGGCCGGCTACGGCACCAACGCGCGCGGCCCCGCCATCGGCGCCCTGGTGGTGTGGCGTCACCACGTCGGCATCATCACCGGGCGCACCGCCAACGGTTGGGTCGTCAAGTCCGGCAACGACGGCCGCGCCGTGCGCGAGCGCGAGCGCAGTCTCCACGGCGCCATCGCCTTCCGCTGGCCGAACGGCTACGCGATGCAGTCCGGCGGCTATTCGCTGCAATAGCGCGCACCCGCCTTTTTTCACTCCGAATTGAACGCAATCCAGGGTCCGGCTGCCGGCAATGCTCCGCGCGGCGCGGACAATGGATTGCGTTCCGAGTCTTGATTAAAAAGATTCGCGACAACAGCAGGGAGGATCGTGCCCGGGTGACCGACGTCGAGCCGCAACAACAAAACCTGGCGCCGATCATGTTCGGTCTCATGCTGTCGCTGTTCCTGGCCAACCTGGACCAGACCATCGTCGCCACCTGCCTCTCCACCATCGCCCGCGACCTGCAGGGCTGGAGCCTGTTGCCCTGGGTGATCTCCGCCTATCTCGTCACCTCCACCGCGACCACGCCGATCTACGGCCGGCTGAGCGACAACTACGGCCGCCGTCGGGTGCTGCTGGCGGCGATCGCGCTGTTCGTGCTGGCGTCGGTGTTCTGCGCCCTGGCGACGACGATGCCGCTGCTGATCGCCGCGCGTGTCCTGCAGGGCATCGGCGGCGGCGGGCTGCGCTCGATCGCGCAGGTCATCATCGCCGACATCATCCCGCCGCGCCACCGCGGCCGCTACCAGGGCTACATGTCGACGACGTTCCTGATCTCGACCTCGCTCGGGCCGGTGCTGGGCGGCTTCTTCGCCGAGCACCTGTCGTGGACCTTCGCGTTCTGGATCAACCTGCCGCTCGGCGCGGTGGCCTATGCCGTCATCGACCGGCAACTGCGCAAGCTCAAGATCCCGACCCATCGCCACCGGATCGACTGGCTCGGCGCGGCGCTCGTGCTCGCCGCGGCGGTGCCCATCATGATCGGGCTCAGCCGCGTCGAGCAGGCGGGCGGCTGGCTCAACGCCGCCGTGATCGTCCCGATCGCGATCGGCGTCGCGGCGACGGCGAGCCTCATCGCGCTCGAGCTTCGCGTCGAGGAACCGATGCTGCCGATGCGCCTGTTCGCGAACAGGGTCTTCACCGTCGGCAATATCGCGCTGGCCGCGCCCTCGATGGTGATGACGGCGCTCATCATCATCCTGCCGCTCTATTACCAGGTCGTGCGCCAGTGGTCGGCGGACGACGCGGGGCTGCAGCTCATCGCGCTCACCGGCGGCATGGCGGTCGGCAGCTTCGTCATCGGCTCGCTGGTCAGCCGCATGGGCCGGACCAGGATATTTCCGATCGTCGGCTGCGTCGTGTCCGCCGCTCTGTGCCTGTTCATGGCGCGCAACGGGCTCGGCGACTCGCCGCTCGTCGATGCCGTGTGCATCTTCAGCCTCGGCTGCGCCATCGGCTGCCAGATCAATCCGCTGCTGGTCATGGTCCAGAACGGCCTCGAGATCCGCGACATCGGCGCGGGCGTGGCCGGCATGACCTTCTTCCGCGCGCTGGCGGGGGCTTTCGGCGTCGCCGAGGCGCTGACGTTCCTGATCGGCCGGCTGGCGGCCGGCGCCGCGACCGTGCCGGGCGCCGAGAGACTTGGCCCCGATCCCGGCGTCGGGCTGCTGCGGCTCGACAGCGCCCATCCGTTCGACGCCGCCCAGGCGGCCGCCTTCGCCACCGTGCGCGAGCAGGCTTTCGCGTCGGTGTTCGTGCTGGCGGCGGCGCTGTCGCTCGTCACGCTCGTCGCCGTGCTGGCGATCCGCGAGCGGCCGCTGCGCGCGGTCGTCACGGAGCCGTAAGCGACGGGCGAGGGCGCAAGGCGCCAGGGCCGTGGTTGGACGCCCGCAAATAAATTAACATGCCGGGCTCAAAGAGCCGCGCGCCGCGATCCGGCACGACGGCTGCGAACAAGGGAGGATGCCCCATGATGTTCCGCGACATGATCGCTATCCGGTCGCTGCCTGCCGGGAAACCCGCCGGCGGCGACATGCGCTCGCAGGCCCGATCCGCAAGGCTGCTCGCGGCCTCCGTCGCCGGATGTCTCGCCGCCGTGCTCGCCGTTGGCGCGGCGCGCGCCGAAACGATCAAGGTCGCCATATCGCAGCGCGGCTTCTGGGACAGTTCCTTCATCGACTTCGCGGTGCGCGAAGGCTTCTTCAAGGAAGAGGGGATCGAGGTCGAGCCGTTCTACACCGACGGCGGCGCCGGCACGCTTGACGCGGTGATGTCCGGCAGCGTCGACATCGGGATGTCCAACGGTCTGCTCGGCGTCATCGGGCGGTATTCCAAGGGCGCGCCGATCCGCGTTATCGCTGGGGAGATGACCGGAGCGAGTGACGCGTTCTGGTACGCGCGATCGGACAGCGGCATCCGCTCGCTCAAGGACGCCGGCGGCAAGACCATCGCCTTCAGTTCGCCCGGCTCCTCGACCAACCTCATGGTCCTGGCGTTGTTGAAGCAGGCCGGCGTCCCTGCCAAGCCGGTCGCCACCGGCGGCGTCCCGGCGACGTTCACGCAGGTCATGACTAAGCAGATCGACATCGGCTGGTCGGTGCCGCCGTTCGCCCTGCCGAAGATCGAGGACGGTAGTCTCGTGATCGTGGCGAGGGGCAGCGACGTGCCGGAATTCGCCGGCGAGACGCTGCGGGTGGATGTGACGCGCGCCGACATCCTGCAGCAAAAGCGCCAGTTGCTGGCCCGCTTTCTGAAGGTCTACAGCCGCGCCGTCGATTGGGCCTACGCCGACGACCGTTCGCTGACCTATTACGCCGAGGCCGCCAAGATACCGCCGTCCATCGCCGCGCGGACCCGCGAGTTCTTTCCCAAAGAGGCGTTGCAAGTCGGCGAGATCAAGGGCCTCGACGCCACGCTGCGCGACGCGGCGACCTATAAATACACGGCGACCCAGCTCGCCCCGAAGGACGTCGAAGGGCTGTTCGACATCCTTTATCACCCGTGATGGCCGCTTCCGGCCTCCGGGTCGCGCGTCGGAACTGGCGCGCGTCGCTCTTGTGAACGGGCCGCCCCGCTTGGTCACGCCCGACGCCGACGCCAACTTCAGACGACCGCGCGGACGATCGAGCGCGATCCGCGGCCGGCCAATTCTTCAGACTTTCCGGCTATTTACGACCTGCGGAAGCCCCGGTGCAGGTCGGACGTTCGCGCCTTGTGCGAAATGGCTCCTCGGGCTGGATTCGAACCAGCGACCATTCGATTAACAGTCGAATGCTCTACCGCTGAGCTACCGAGGAACGCGCGGGTGCCGCGGCGTATAACAAAGGGGGCCGCACTTGCAAAGCCTTTCGCGAGCCGGCCGGTTACGCCAGGGAAATCACGATCTTGCCGAAATGCTGCGCCGACTGGAGGTGCTTGTAGGCCGCGGGCGCATCGGCGAACGGAAAGACCTTGTCGATGACCGGCTTGAGGCCGCCGGCGGCGATCGCGCGGTTCATCGCCTCGAACATCTGGGTCGAACCCACCGAGATACCCTGGATGTTGGCGCGCCGGGCCGTGATCAGCATGGGATTGAGGTCCGCCTGGCCGGCGAGGAAGCCGATCATCGACACCTTGCCGCCGACGCGGATGGCGCCGAGCGATTTCGCGAGCGTACCGGGCCCGCCGATCTCGACCACCTGGTCCACGCCGCGGCCGCCGGTGTGCTCCAGCGCCGCCTTGTCCCAGTCCGGGGTCGCCTTGTAGTTGATGCCATGGCTGGCGCCGAGCTTGAGAGCGCGGGCGAGCTTCTCGTCGCTCGACGACGTGGCGACGACGGTGACGCCCATCAGCCGCGCCAGTTGCAGCGCGAACATCGACACGCCGCCGGTGCCCTGCACCAGGATGCTGTCGCCGGCGATGCGCTGGCCGTGCTCGACGAGCGCGTTCCAGGCAGTCACCGCCGCGCAGGGCAGGGTGGCGCCTTCCTCGTAGGACAGGTGCGCCGGCAGCGTCACCACGCCGTCCTCTTCCAGAACAACATATTGCGCCAGCATGCCGTCGATGCTGCCGCCGAGCGCGCTCGACTGCACCTCGGCCGACTGCGCGCCGCCGGGCCAGCGCTGGAAGAAGCATCCCGCCACACGGTCGCCGGCCTTCACGCGCGTCACGCCGGGGCCGACCTCGACCACCTCGCCGGCGCCGTCCGACAGTGGAATGACGTTCGGCTTCACCGGCATGCGGTAGCGGCCGAGCGCGATGGCGAGGTCGCGATAGTTGAGCGAGCAGGCGGCAACCTTGACCAGGACCTGGCGATAGGCCGGCTTCGGCGTCGGGAGATCGACCGCGGTCAGGCCCTCAAGTCCGCCGGGCTGGGAAAGCTGATAAGCGCGCATGGCAAAAACCTCGTCGGCATGAAACGGGGAGCGATCAGGACGGGTCGTGAAGATGAACGCGATGAATGGAGGCCACGGCCGGAATTGAACCGGCGTAAACGGTTTTGCAGACCGCTGCGTAACCACTCCGCCACGTGGCCATTCTCTACTCGCGCAGTGATGTCGGGGAGCAGTGGTTCCGCTATATAAAGGAAGCCCCTGCCAGCGGCAACATGGCGCTGCCGGCCGTCACTTGCGTTTTCCGCGACCCTGACGCACAAAATTACCCAGGATTCCGACACAGGATCGCGCCGCGATGACCGACTTCGCCGTAGCCCGCCGCATGATGGTCGATGGCCAGATACGGCCCTACGACGTCACCGAGCAGAATCTCCTCGCCGCGATGCTGGCGGTGCCGCGCGAGCGGCTGGTTCCGCCGGCCTTCGGCGGCGTCGCCTACACCGACCTCGACATCCCGCTCGGCGCAGGCCACCGCTGCCTGCTCAAGCCGCTGGTGCTGGCGCGGCTCCTGCAGGCCGCGGCGATCGGGCCGGGCGACCGCGTGCTCGATGTCGGCTGCGGCACCGGCTATTCCGCGGCTCTGCTGGCGCGGCTCGCCGGCTCCGTGGTGGCGCTGGAAGAAGACGCTGCGCTCGCCGCCCAGGCGCGGCGCGCGCTCGCCGATGTCGGAGCTGGAGGCGTCACCGTCGTCGAGGGGCCGCTCGCCGCCGGCTGGCCCGCCGGCGGACCCTACGACGTCATCCTGCTGGACGGCGGCGCGGAGATCGTGCCGGAAGAATTGTTCAAGCAAATCAAAGATGGCGGGCGATTGGTTGGCGTGGTGGGTGAGAAGCCCGCGATGCGGGCCATGCTCTACCGTTCGGTCAACGGCGTGGTCGGCAGCCGGCCGATCTTCGATGCCGTCGCGGCGCCGCTTCCCGGTTTCTCCAAACCGCCGGCTTTCGCCTTCTAGTTCCAACGGCGCGCCGATGCGCTGCGGCGTTGCGCGCGCCTCGCGCGGGCGGTGTTGCCGATAGGTCGCAAGGGAGTCTTTTCCGGTGCATGGCGCGGATTGGGGCTTTGCCGCCATGGCCGCGATGCTTATGGTCGGGTGACTTGGGGGTCGTTTGCGCCCGGCGGCGGAGGGGTCCGCGTTTCGCGCCAAAGCAAATTTCATAAGAAGCGAAAAGAGTTAGATAACAGGTCAGGCGTCGGGGTGTAGAATGTCGATGACAGGCGGGCGGGCGATCCGGTTGATCGCGCTCTGCGGGGTGGCCGTTGTCGGGGCGATGATGCCGCGGGGGCTTCTCGCCGATACGCTGGAAGGCGCGCTCATCCAGGCTTACCAGAACAACCCGAGCCTCAACGCGCAGCGCTCGGCCTTGCGCGCCCTCGACGAAAACGTTCCGATCGCGCTGTCGGGCTATCGCCCGCGCGTCACCGCCACGGCCACCGTGGGCGCGCTCGGCCAGCAGGAGACCTCGAAGCAGGTGTCCACGCTCGGCGTCGGAACCTATTCCGGCGGCTGGGACAACCTGGTCCCCCATTCGTTCGGCGTCACGGCGACCCAGACGCTCTACAACGGCGCGCAGACCGCCAACCGCACCCGCCAGGCGGAGAGCCAGGTCAGCGCCGGCCGCGAGACGCTGCGGCTGACCGAGCAGACGGTGCTGCTCAACGCAGCCACCGCCTACATGAACCTGCTGCGCGATCTCGCCATCCTCGATCTGCAGCGGCGCAACGTGGAGGTGCTGCAGGAGCAGCTCCGCCAGACCCGCGACCGCTTCAATGTCGGCGAGGTCACGAAGACCGACGTCGCCCAGGCCGAATCGCGGGTCGCCGCCGGCCGCTCGTCGCTGCTCGCCGCGGAATCGAACGTCGTCACCTCGCGCGCGACCTACCGCCAGGTCATCGGCGCCGACCCGGGCAAGCTGACGCCGGGCACGCCGGTGGACCGCCTGTCGCCGACCACGCTGCAGGCCGCCGTCGAGCGGGGCCGCGTCGAGAACCCGAACGTCACCGCCGCGGCGCTCGGCGTCGACGTGGCGGCGCTGCAGGTCAGGATCAACGAGGGCGCGCTCTATCCGACCATCAGCGTCAGCGGCGGTGTGAACTACCAGGCCGAGCAGCAGCCGCAGATCGTGAAGGTGCTGGCGTTCCAGGCGCTCGGCACGGTGTCCGTTCCGCTCTACCAGGGCGGCTCGGAATACGCGACGGTGCGCCAGTCGAAGGAGACCCTCGGCCAGCGCCGCATGGACCTCGATACGCAGCGCGATTCCGCGCAGCAGTCGGTGGTGCAGTCGTGGGGCCAGCTCGAGGCCGCGAAGGCGCAGATCATCGCCACCCAGGCCCAGGTCAATGCCGCGGAGACGGCGCTCAACGGCGTGCGCGAAGAGGCGCGCGTCGGCCAGCGCACCACGCTCGACGTGCTGAACGCGCAGCAGGAGTTGGTCAACGCCCGCGTTTCGCTGGTGACCGCGCAGCGCGACCGCGTGGTGGCGTCCTACACGCTGCTCGCCGCGACCGGGCGGCTCAGCGTCGGCGTGCTCGGGCTTAAGACCGACATCTACAATCCGCAGGTCCATTATCAGCAGGTGCGCGACACCTGGTTTGGCGTGCGCACGCCGGACGGACGCTGACCGCAACGCACAATCCGATCGCGCAAGCGCTCGCACGAAGCGGTGGATGGCCCGCGCCACGGCGCCGCCCGCGCTTGCGTTGCCGCGTGACATGACATACTCGCGTAAGTCAGGGTTGAACCAGCGACGCGTTTGATTCGCTGTAGGAATTGCGGCCCGCTGCGTTTTCGGAACAGCGTTGGGAACAGACGACGATGAGTCAGGCGGCGAAGGCCCAAGAGCCGTCCATGGAGGAAATCCTCGCCTCCATCCGGCGCATTATCGCCGACGATGACGCTGGCAAGGGAAAGGCCCCCGAGCCGCGGCGCGCGGCACCCGCCCCGCAGCCGGCGGCGCCACAGCCTGCCAAGGCCGCGACCACGCCGCCGCCGGCCATGCCGTCGCCGGTCGCCCGGAAGGCTGAACCGAAGGCCGACCCTGCGCCGCAGCCCCAGCCCGCCCAGCCGGCGGCGAAGATGCCCGCCGCGCCGACGCTGGTGACGGCGCCTCCGCCGCCGCCCGCAGGCGGCGATGTCCTCGACCTCACGGAGGCGATGGCGGTGACGCCGGCCGCTCCGTTCCGCAAGATCGAGCCGACCCACGATCTCGACTTCGCGGAGACGACGCCCCCGCCTCCGGCGCCCGAGCCGCCGGTCGCGCCGCCCGAGACCGCAGAGGCCGCCCAGCGCCCGTTCCAGCGCGAGCCGGAGGACGACCGCTCGCTGCTGTCGCGCAATACCACGGAAGCCGTGGACGCGGCCTTCAGCGCCCTGGCTCAGACCGTGCTGGTGCAGAACACGCTCACGCTCGACGCCCTGGTGCGCGAGATGTTGCGGCCGATGCTCAAGACCTGGCTCGACGACAACCTGCCCAACATGGTCGAGCGGCTGGTGCGCGCCGAGATCGAGCGCGTCTCGCGCGGCCGATAACGGCCGGCGCTATCCGCCGCGCCGTTTCAGGCCGCGCGCGAACCACACGCCGAGCATCGCCAGCACGATCCCGGAGACTGCGAACGCCGGCTGCGCACCGTGCCGGTCGAACACCGGCGCGGCGATCGCGATGCCGGCGGTCTGGCCGAGATAGAGCGAAGCGGAATAAAGGCCGACGGCGGTGCCGCGCGCCTCCGGCGACATCTGCGTGGCGTTCGTCTGCAGCGTGTTGTGCAGCATGTAGAAGCCGAGGCCGACGAAGGCCACGCCGATCGGCGCGATCCACCACACCGGCGTCGCGGCCAGCACCAGGAACGCAGCGCCGCAGATCAGCCCCCCGCCGGCGGCCAGGCCGCGCTGGCCGAGCAGGACCACGAACTGCGGACCCCAGAGCGCATAAACGAGGCCTCCGACCCCGAACATGCAGATGACGAGGCCGATGGCGGTGAACCCCAGGCCGAATCGCAGGTGCAGGTCGGCGCCGATATAGGCGAATGCGCCGAACAGGAAGGCGAACTCGATGGCCGCGGCGAGCAGCACGAACCGCGCCCAGGGGTTCGAGAGCACGAGCTTGTTGTCCGCGAGGAAGCCGCGCGACGCGGCCACCGGATGCGCGCCGGCGCGGGTCAGCGGATTGGTGAACACCTCGCGGAACAGGCCCACGGCCGCGATGGCCAGGAAGCCAGCCAGCACGAAGAACACCCCGCGCCAGCCGAGCAGATCGCCGAGGATGCCGCCGGCCGCCTGGCCGAAAAGCTGGCCGGAGATCTGCCCGCTGAGATAGCGGGCCAGGACCGGCTGCCGCCGCTCGTAGGGGACCGCGTCGCCGATGTAGGCCATGCCCAGCGGGATGATCCAGGCGGCGAATGCCGCGGAGGCGATGCGCGCCATCAGCAGGCTCGTCAGCGTCGGCGCCAGGCCGCAGAGCGCCACGAAGATGGAGCAGATGCCGCAGGTGACGGCGCAGGTCCGGTATTTTCCGAACCGGTCGGCCGCGGCGCCCATGAAGAGCTGCATCGAGCCGTGTACGAACGAATAGGCCGAGACGATGATCGAGGCGACGCCGACGGTGACGCCGAGGTCGCCCGCGATCTGCGGCAGCAGCGAGTCCGCGGAGCGCACCATGCACTGGCTGGCGAAGCCCGCCGCCGCCAGGAACACGATGGCGCGCGTCAGAGACGGGGCGGCGGGGGCGGCAGGCGAATGCACGGGCAGGGGCCTCGACAAGCGACGTTGACAGGGCGGGGCATGCGGGCTTTCTACGCGCAAACCCGGCACGAAAGCCATGATCGAAAAGACCTATCAGCCAGCCGAAATTGAGGCCCGCATCGCCAAGGTGTGGGAGGAGGCGCAGGCGTTCCGCGCCGGCCGCCCGGACCGCAGGGACGCCAAGCCCTACACCATCGTCATCCCGCCGCCGAACGTCACCGGCTCGCTGCACATGGGCCATGCGCTCAACAACACGCTGCAGGACGTGCTGTGCCGGTTCGAGCGCATGCGCGGCCGCGATGTGCTGTGGCAGCCGGGGACGGACCACGCCGGCATCGCCACGCAGATGGTGGTCGAGCGCCAGTTGATGGAGCGCCAGGAGCCGTCGCGCCGCGACCTCGGCCGCGAGGAGTTCCTCAAGCGGGTGTGGGCGTGGAAGGCGGAGTCGGGCGGCACCATCGTGCGCCAGTTGAAGCGGCTCGGCGCCTCCTGCGACTGGTCGCGCGAGCGCTTCACCATGGACGAGGGGCTCTCGCGCGCCGTCGTGAAAGTGTTCGTCGCGCTTTACAACGAGGGTCTGATCTACAAGGACAAGCGGCTGGTCAACTGGGACCCCAAGCTGCTCACCGCGATCTCCGACCTCGAGGTGCAGCAGGTCGAGGTGAGGAGCCACCTCTGGTACCTGCGCTATCCGCTGGAAGGAAGGACATTCGACCCGAACGATCCCTCGAGCTTCATCGTGGTCGCCACCACGCGTCCAGAGACCATGCTGGGCGACACCGGCGTCGCGGTCCACCCGGACGACGAGCGCTATGAGCACCTGGTCGGCAAGAACGTGATCCTGCCGCTGGTCGGCCGCCGCGTCCCCATCGTGGCCGACGAATACTCCGACCCGGAAAAGGGCTCGGGCGCGGTGAAGATCACGCCGGCGCACGACTTCAACGACTTCGAGGTCGGCAAGCGGCATGATCTCGCCCAGATCAGTGTGCTCGACCTCGAGGCGAGGCTCGATCTCAAGGACAACGAGGCCTTCCTGAAGGATGTGCCGCCGTCGCCCGCGCTCGACGAGACGCTGGCGATGCACGGCATGGACCGCTTCGCCGCCCGCAAGGCCATCGTGGCGCGCATGGAGGCGGAGGGCTTCGTCGAGCGGATCGAGCCCAACACCCACATGGTGCCGCACGGCGACCGCTCGGGCGTCGTGATCGAACCGTTCCTCACCGACCAGTGGTACGTGGACGCCAAGGCGCTCGCGGTGCGCGCCATCGCGGCCGTGCGCGAGGGCAGGACCGTGTTCGTGCCGAAGAACTGGGAGCGCACCTATTTCGAATGGATGGAGAACATCCAGCCCTGGTGCATCTCGCGGCAACTGTGGTGGGGCCACCAGATTCCGGCGTGGTATGGGCCGGACGGCCGCGTGTTCGTCGCCGAGACGGAGGAAGAAGCGGTCTCGAAGGCCCTGGCCTATTACGCGGAGACCGACGCCATCTCGGTGATGCAGGGCCACGACATGGCGCTCGATCCGGCGAAGCGCGCGCCGTTCCTCACCCGCGACGAGGACGTGCTCGACACCTGGTTCTCCTCGGCGCTGTGGCCATTCTCCACGCTCGGCTGGCCGGACGAGACGCCCGAGGTCGCGCGCTATTACCCGACCGACGCGCTCGTCACCGGCTTCGACATCATCTTCTTTTGGGTTGCGCGCATGATGATGATGGGGCTGCACTTCATGAAGGAGGTGCCGTTCCACACCGTCTACATCCACCGTCTCGTCCGCGACGAGAAAGGCGCCAAGATGTCGAAGTCAAAGGGCAACGTCATCGACCCGCTCGGCATCATCGACGAATACGGCGCCGACGCGCTGCGCTTCACGCTCGCGCGCGCCGCCGCGCAGGGCCACGACATCAAGCTCGCGCCGCACCACGTCGAGGGCAGCCGCAACTTCGCGACCAAGCTGTGGAACGCCTGCCGCTTCGCCGAGATCAACGGCTGCGCCACGGCGCCGGGCTTCGACCCGGGTACGGCGAGGGAGACCCTCAACCGCTGGATCGCCCACGAGACCGCCAAGGCCGCGGCGGAGGTGACGGAGGCGATCGAGACCTACCGCTTCAACGACGCCGCCGGCGCGGTCTATCGCTTCGTCTGGAACGTGTTCTGCGACTGGTACCTCGAACTGGTGAAGCCGGTGCTGACCGGGCCGGACGGCGCGGCCAAGGCTGAGACCCAGGCCATGGTCGCCTGGGCGCGCGACGAAATCCTGAAGCTGCTGCATCCGTTCATGCCGTTCCTCACCGAGGAGCTGTGGGCGGTGACCGCCGGCGCGACGCCGCGGCCGCAGGTGCTCGCCTTGACGCCGTGGCCGGCGACGGAGGGCCTGGAGAACCCGCTCGCCGAGGCGGAGATCGGCTGGGTGGTCGATCTCGTCACCGCAATCCGCTCGGTGCGCTCGGAGATGAACATCGCGCCGTCGGCGCAGTTGCCGCTGGTGCTGGTCGGCGCGTCGGCCGGAACGCGCGACCGGGCCGGGCGCTGGACCGAGTTCCTCGGCCGGCTGGCGCGGCTCAGCGGCATCACCTTCGCCGACCTGCCGCCGGCGGGCGCGGTGCAGCTCGTGGTGCGCGGCGAGGTCGCGGCGCTGCCGCTCAAGGGCGTGATCGATCTCTCTGCGGAGCGCGCGCGGCTCGAGAAGGAGCGCGGCCGCGCCCAGGCGGACATCGCGCGCGTCGATGCCAAGTTCGCCAAGCCCGATTTCATGAAGAACGCGCCCGAAGAGGTGATCGACGGCGAGCGCGAGAAGCGCGAGGAGGCCGAGGGCCGCCTGCGCAAGATCGAGGAGGCGCTGCTGCGGCTGCAGGCGGCGGAATAGCCGGGAGGGACGCTCCATGCGCGTTTTTGTTGCCGGCGCGACCGGCGTCATCGGCAGGCCGCTCGCCACGCTGCTGGTCCGCGCCGGCCACGACGTCACCGGCGCCACGCGCTCGGCCGCCAGGGCCGCCGGCCTCGAGCGGACAGGCGTGACGCCGGCGGTGGTCGACGTGTTCGACGCCGAGGCGCTGAAACAAGCCGTCGCCGCCGCGCGGCCGCAGGTGGTCGTCCATCAGCTCACCGACCTGCCCGACGCCAACGACCCGGCCGCGATCAATGCTTCGCTCGCCGCCAACGCCCGCATCCGCATGGAGGGCACTTACAACCTCGTCGTCGCCGCCAAGGCGGCGGGCGCGACGCGCATGGTCGCGCAAAGCATCGCCTTCGTGTATGCGCCGGGCCCGCTGCCGCACGCCGAGACCGACCCGCTGCTGCCGCCCGACACGGTGAGCGCCCGCGGCGTCCATGCGCTGGAGGGCGCGGTGCTCGGCACGCCCGGTATCGAGGGCGTCGTGCTGCGCTACGGCCGGCTCTACGGTCCCGGCACCTGGAACACCAAGGGGACACCGGGCTCGCCCGGCACCGGCTACGTCCACGTCGATGCGGCGGCGCAGGCGGCGCTGCTGGCTCTCACCCGCGGCGCGCCCGGCGCCTACAACATCGCCGAGGACGACGGCGAGGTGTCGATCGAGAAGGCGCGCCGGGAGCTCGGCTTCGACCCGGATTTCAGGATCACGCCGTAACCACGGCCCGGATCGGCCTGCTGAGGAACGGCGAATTCTTCAGCCCGAAACGCCACGGCTTGTCGGCGGCCTTGGTGATGCCGATGCGCACCCCGACGGCGATCTCGGGCCTGTCCCGGCGGCCGTAGAGCGCGAACGGAGTGCGGTCGAGCGGCAGGCCGTTGTGCGCGTGCGTCACGCCGAGCGCCTGCGCCAGCTTGCCGGGGCCGGAGCACAGCGCCCGCTCGTCCGTCAGGCCCCGCCGCCGGCGCATCGTTGCGAGCCCTTCGGTTGGCTGCAACGCTCGGATCAGTACGGCGCTGGCGCTGCCGGTCCCTTCGCAGACGAAGTTCAGGCACCAGTGCATGCCGTAGGAGCGATAGACGTAGGCGTAGCCCGCCGGCCCGAACATGACGGCGTTGCGCTCGGTGGGGCCGCGATAGCTGTGCGCTGCGGGATCCGTGTGGTGATAGGCCTCGACCTCGACGATCGTCCCGCCGGCCCCGTCGACCAGCAGCGTGGCGCCGATCAGGTCGGGCGCGACGGCGAGCACGTCGCGGTCGAAAAAGCGTTTGTCGAGACGGGAAGGCATGACCGGGATCGCGAAGAAGAAGAGGAAAGACCGATGGTTAATCGCCCGCCTGTGTCGCGGGAGCCACAGTTTGCCAACATTTCATGATTCCATCAGCCGGACAGACCTGCGCCGCTTTTCCGCCACAGCAACCCATGATTTCGGTGTCGCTTCAAGCTGGCGTCCGGTGAAATCCTTGCCGGCTTCGTCGGGCGAGGGCCGGGGGGCCAAGCAGGGTTATGGACGCAAAGACTCCGCTCAAGAGCAGGATGCCGAGCCGCCACGTCACCGAAGGGCCGGAGCGGGCTCCCCATCGTTCCTACTACTACGCGATGGGCCTGACCAAGGCGCAGATCCACCAGCCGTTCGTCGGCGTCGCGTCGTGCTGGAACGAGGCCGCTCCCTGCAACATCGCGCTGATGCGCCAGGCGCAGGCTGTGAAGAAGGGCGTCGCTGCCGCCGGCGGCACGCCGCGCGAATTCTGCACCATCACCGTGACCGACGGTATCGCCATGGGCCACGGCGGGATGAAGGCGTCGCTGCCCTCCCGCGAGGTGATCGCCGATTCCGTCGAGCTCACCATGCGCGGCCATTCCTACGACGCGCTGGTCGGCCTCGCCGGCTGCGACAAGTCGCTGCCGGGCATGATGATGGCCATGTGCCGGCTCAACGTGCCGTCGATCTTCATCTACGGCGGCTCGATCCTGCCCGGCAGCTTCCGCGGCCAGGTCGTCACCGTTCAGGACATGTTCGAGGCCGTCGGCAAGCATTCGGTCGGCGCCCTGTCGGACGAGGACCTCGACGAGCTGGAGCAGGTGGCGTGCCCGTCGGCCGGCGCCTGCGGCGCCCAGTTCACGGCCAACACCATGGCGACCGTGTCGGAGGCCGTCGGCCTCGCGCTGCCCTATTCGGCGGGCGCGCCCGCGCCCTACGAGATCCGCGACCGTTTCTGCATGACCGCCGGCGAGCAGGTGATGGAGCTCATCAAGCTCGGCCTGCGGCCGCGCGACATCGTCACCCGCAAGGCGCTGGAGAATGCCGCCGCCGTGGTCTCGGCATCGGGCGGCTCGACCAACGCTGCGCTGCATCTGCCGGCCATCGCTCACGAATGCGGCATCGCGTTCGACCTGTTCGACGTCGCCGAGGTCTTCAAAAGGACACCATATATCGCGGATTTGAAACCGGGCGGCCGTTATGTCGCCAAGGATATGTTCGAAGCTGGCGGCGTACCGCTGCTGATGAAGACGCTGCTCGATCACGGCTATCTGCACGGCGACTGCGTGACGGTAACCGGGCGCACCATGGCCGAGAACCTGAAATCGGTGAAGTGGAACGACCAGCAGGACGTGGTGCGGCCCGCGGACAGACCGCTGCTGCCGACCGGCGGCGTGGTCGGGCTCAGGGGCAATCTCGCGCCGGAGGGCGCGATCGTGAAGGTCGCCGGCATGGCGAGCACGCGGTTCACGGGGCCGGCGCGCTGCTTCGACGGCGAGGAAGCCTGTTTCGAGGCGGTGAAGAACCGCAGCTACAGGGAAGGCGACGTGCTGGTGATCCGCTATGAGGGCCCGAAGGGCGGGCCGGGGATGCGCGAGATGCTCGCCACCACGGCGGCGCTCTACGGCCAGGGCATGGGCGGCAAGGTCGCGCTCATCACCGACGGGCGGTTCTCCGGCGCGACGCGCGGGTTCTGCATCGGCCACGTGGGGCCGGAGGCCGCGGTTGGCGGGCCGATCGGCCTTCTCAAGGACGGCGACATCATCCGCATCGACGCGGATGCCGGCACGCTCGACGTGGACGTGCCGGGCGAAGAACTGGCCCGGCGCCGGGCGGACTGGAAGCCACGGCCCACGGAATTCACATCGGGATATATCTGGAAATACGCCCAGCAGGTGGGAGACGCGCGCCACGGCGCCGTGACCCACCCTGGCGGGGCGGCGGAAACAGAGTGTTATGCGGACATCTGAACGGGTCGCGTCTGTCTGCGTCGTGGCGGTCAGCCTGATCGTCCCCGCCTATGCCTTCGACGGCACGGCGCAGACCGGCATGCCCACCGCCGGCGGCATGGACCTGATCCAGCGCGCTCCCGCGCCGCCGGTGTCGTCGGGGGTCGCTCCCGCGGCGCTGGCCGCGCCAGGGCCGACGCTGACGACCCCGGTGCCCAGCCTAGTGGCGCCGCCGTTCAAGGGCTTCGACCTCTCCCGCAAGCCCTCGGCGGACGAGGCGTTCCGCGTCGCGACCCAGGCGCTCAACGCCGGCGACCTCAAGACCGGCCTTTCGGCCCTCGAATATGCCGCCGCCAACAACCACCCGCTCGCGCAGTGGAAGCTCGCGCGCATGTACGCCAACGGCGAAGGCGTCGATCGCGACGACTACAAGGCGTTCAAGCTCTACAGCGATCTCGTCGACGAGCACGCCGACGACAACCCGATGATGCCGCAGTCGCGGTTCGTCTCGAACGCGTTCGTCGCCCTCGGCCTTTACTATCTCGACGGCATTCCGCATTCGCCGGTCGCGGCCGATCCCGACCGGGCCCGCGAGATGTTCCAGTACGCGGCCTCCTATTTCGGCGACGCCGACGCCCAGTACAACCTCGGCAAGCTGCATCTGAACGGCATCGGCGCGCCCAAGGACATCAAGCTCGCGGCGCGCTGGCTGCGGCTCGCGGCCATCAAGGGCCAGCACCAGGCCCAGGCGCTGTTCGGCTCCATGCTGTTCAAGGGCGCGGTGGGGCCGCGCCAGGCGGCCCGCGGCCTGATGTGGCTGACGCTGGCGAGCGACGCCGCCGCGGCCCAGGAGACCTGGATTCACGACCTCTACGACGAGGCCTTCAAGGCCGCCACCGACGACGAGCGCCAGGCGGCGCTGCTGTTCCTCGAGCAGCGTCTCAATCGCGGCCGCCAGCCCGTTGATCGTGCAGGGGACAGGCCGAACTAAGCGGCCAAGTCCAGCTCCGCCCAGACCGGGACGTGGTCCGACGGCTTCTCCCAGCCGCGCACGACCTTGTCGATGCCCGCCGCCGCCAGCCGGTCGGCCGCCGGCGGGGACAGCAGCAGGTGGTCGATGCGGATGCCGTTGTTCTTCTGCCAAGCGCCCGCCTGGTAGTCCCAGAACGTATAGAGGTCAGGCCCGTCGTTGACGGCCCGGATGGCATCCGTGAGGCCGAGGTTGAGGAGGGCGCGGAACCGGGCCCGCGTCTCGGGCAGGAACAGCGCGTCGTTGGTCCAGGCCGCCGGGTTGCGGGCGTCGAGTTCCGACGGGATCACGTTGAAATCGCCGGCGAGCACCAGCGGCTCCTCCAGCGCCAGCCGCGCGGCGGCATAGCGGGTGAGGCGGTCCATCCACCGCGTCTTGTAGGCGTATTTGTCGGTGTTGATCGGGTTGCCGTTGGGCAGATAGAGGCAGGCGACGCGCAACACGCCGCTGGTGGTCGAGACGCAGGCCTCCAGGAACCGGGCATGATCGTCCCCGTCGTCGCTGGGCAGCTTCGGCGTCACCTCGTCGAACGGCAGCTTCGACAGGATGGCGACGCCGTTGAACGTCTTCTGGCCGTGGACGGCCACGTTGTAGCCGAGCGCCTCCAGTGGCTCCCGCGGGAACGCCGGGTCCTGGCACTTGGTCTCCTGCAGGCAAACGACGTCCGGCGCCGCGGTCTTCAGCCAAGCGACCAGATTGTCGAGGCGCTGGTTGATCGAGTTGACGTTCCAGGTGGCGATGCGCATGGCCGGTCCGGGGCGGAATGGAAGGGCGCGGCCCGCTCCATGGCATTGTCCCCTGGGCGGCGCAAGCCGTCACTGCTCCGCGGAGAGCAGCACCAGCGCCTGGTAGTCCGGGTCCGCGATCAGCGAACTGTCGTAGACGGTGGTGAGATGCGAGATCATGCCCTGGCCGTCGAGCGCCAGCGCGGTGATGCCGCGCCGCATCGGCGCGCCCGCCGCCGGCGTCCATTCGTAGCCGCCGCCCTGGTCGCTGCCGACGACATGGACCATGGTCGAGCCCTTGCCGTAAGGCACCTTGGCGACCGACCGGGCGAGATAGCGGCCGATGGCGAGCCGGCCGAGGATCTGGGCGTGCAGCGCCATGTCCTCGTAGACCGCGTCGGGCGTGAACAGGGCGGTGGCCGCCATCGCATCGCCGCCGGCGAATGCCTCCTGCAGGGACTTGGCGACCTGCGCGATGCGGGCGCTGCTGTTGCCCACGTCGTCGGCGAAGGCGGTGGGATAGGTGGGCTTCAGGATGTTCTTCACGTTGGAGGAGCGGCCGTCCCAGTAATCCATCCAGCGGACGATCCGGCCCTCGCCGTCGAACGAGACCGCGCCGAGGATGCGCAATTCGCGGCCGAACAGTTCCGGCGTGTCGGCGAAATGAACGAGGGCGCTGTGCTCGTCGCCGTAAATGCGCAGCGGATAGGAGAGGGCTGTCGGCGGCTTGGCGAGAAAATTCTGGAACACCGCGTTGAGCGCGTCCCAGCTCGGCCAGATGCCGCCGGACGTGGCGTCGATGTAGAGCACCTTCTCGCGGGCGAAATGCTTCATCATCTCCGCCGGCTGGTGCAGGCTCTTGACGGTGAAGAAGGTGCGGAAGAAATCCGCTGCGCCCTTGCTGGCATGGGACGCATCGACGATGTCGGGGTAGGGCAGCGGCGACTGCGCCCTGGCGATGCCCGCGATGCCCACGCCCGCTGCGACCAGCAGCGCCAGAAACCGGCCCATGCGCTCCTCCCATTCCCGCGCCGAATGTCCCTTCGGCTGCGCGACATGATGCCACGGCCCGGCAGGGCTGCATACCCGGCCGCGGTCACGTCGGCGTGTTCCGGCGTCAGATGGAGAAGCTGGTGCCGCAGCCGCAGGAGGCGGTGGCGACGGGATTGTTGATCTTGAACGAGGCGCCGATGAGGTCGTCCACGAAGTCGATCTCGGCGCCGGCCATGTATTGCTGCGACAGCGCGTCGATCAGCACCACCGCGCCGTCGCGCTCCAGCACGAGGTCGTCGTCGGCCTTGGCGCGGTCGAAGTCGAATTTGTATTGGAAGCCGGAGCAGCCGCCGCCCTCCACCGAGATGCGCAGCATCGATCCCGGCGGCTCCTTGCGGAGAATCTCGCCGATGCGCTTGGCGGCCCGTTCGCTCAATGTCACTGATTCGGTCATGACGCCTCACCAGGGTGGCACGCCGGATTAGGTAGGGTCAGGTCCGGCCGCGGTCAACGGTGCCGCAAAAACGCAATTTTCCTGGCATTTTGAAGTTTCGTAAGTTTTTTCCTGGATTTGGGGGGAAATCCTGATCGCTGCCCCCGGGGGAAAGTCATGACCGTGTCGTCTCTGCGTGCCAGCCTCGTCGGGCTGTCGGTGGCAGCCGCCGTTGCGCTTGTGGGTTGCTCGACCGTCGAGAAACTGACCGGCGCCCGCGAAAAGCCCGTGGAAGCCAATCTCTACCCGTCCAACTATCGCGCCCAGATTGCGAAGGTGGTGTCCACGCTGGTCGATCCGGCCACCATCCGCAACGCCCAGGTGGCGCAGCCGGTCCTGCGCCCCGAGGGCGACGTGGAGCGTTATGAGACGTGCGTGCGCTTCACCGCGGGAGGCGAGGAGCAGGAGCGCTTCGCCAATTTTTTCGCCGGCGATCTCAACCAGTTCGTCAAGGCGCAGCCGGGCCAGTGCAGCTTCGCCGCCTACCAGCCGTTTCCCGAGCTGGAGAGGCTGTGCCCGGGCGGCAAGTGCTCGTGACCGGCAGGGCGCGCTATGCGTCGGACCCGGCCGAGACGCGCGGCCGCCTCGTCGCCGAGCCGAAAAGCGCGACGCGCAGCGACTTCCGGCGCGACTGCGACCGCATCATCCACTCGACCGCGTTCCGGCGCCTCGCGCACAAGACCCAGGTCTTCGTCTATCACGAGGGCGATCATTTCCGCACGCGCCTGACGCATACGCTCGAAGTCACCCAGATCGCCCGCTCGCTGGCGCGGGCGCTGGCGCTCGACGAGGACCTCGCGGAAGCCTCCGCGCTCGGCCACGACCTCGGCCATCCGCCGTTCGGCCACGCCGGCGAGCGGGCGCTCGACCGCTGCCTCGCCGACCACGGCGGCTTTGACCACAACGCCCAGACGCTCGCGGTGGTGACGCGGCTCGAGCGCCGCTACGCGGCGTTCGACGGCCTCAACCTGACCTGGGAGACGCTCGAAGGGCTGGTCAAGCACAACGGGCCGCTGGTCGACCGGGCCGGCCGGCCCGTCGGCCATCATGGCAAGGCCGGGCTACCCGACGAGATTTCGGGCTATTGCCGCCGGCAGGATCTCGAGCTGTGGAGCTACGCCAGCGCCGAGGCCCAGGCGGCGGCCATCGCCGACGACATCGCCTACGACGCCCACGACATCGACGACGGTTTGCGCGCCGGGCTGTTCACGCTCGACGATCTGCTGGCGGTGCCGTTCGTCGCCGAGGTGCTGCGCGAGATCGATGCGCTTTACGGTCCGCTCGATCCGCTCCGCCGCGCCCATGAGCTGATCCGCCGGCTCATCACCCGCATGATCGAGGACGTGATCGCCGAGAGCGGCCGCCGGCTCGCCGCGCTCGCCCCCGCCACGGTCGCCGACATCCGCGCCGCCGGCGGTCCGGTGGTCGGGCTCTCGCCGGCCATGGCGGAGGCCGACCGCGCCATCAAAGGCTTCCTCTATCCGCGCATGTACCGCCACGCCTACGTCGAGCGCATCATGACGGACGCCGAGCGGGTGCTGAGCGACCTGTTCGGGCGCTACCTGCGCGAGCCCGACGAACTGCCGCCGGAGTGGCGCCAGAGCCTGCCCGCGGACGCGGGCGCCCGCGCCCGCCAGATCGGGGATTTCATCGCCGGGATGACCGACCGTTTCGCGCTGATCGAGCACAGCCGGCTTTTTGACTCGACCCCCGAATTACGTTAGGTCGCGCTCGGGCGGCGCCCGCAAAATCACGCAAAAAAGGTCATAAACTGTCCTCCATGGCTGCGGGCGACACCAACGTCTTCTCGGCGATGCTTGAGGCCGTGCGCGCCGCGCTTGATGCGCTGGCGGCCGACGGTGCCCTGCCGGCCGGGCTCGATCATAGTCGCGTCGTGGTCGAGCCGCCGCGTGACCCGTCCCACGGCGACATGGCGACCAACGCCGCCATGGTGCTCGCCAAGGACGCGGGCAAGAAGCCGCGCGACCTCGCCGAGGCCATCGCGGCGAAGCTGCGCGCCGATCCGCTGGTGGCCGGCGTCGGCGTCGCGGGTCCGGGCTTCATCAACCTGACGCTCAAGCCCGCGGCCTGGATCGCGGCGCTGCGCGCCGCCATTCTTGACGGCGCTTCCTATGGCCGCAGCACGCTCGGCCGCGGCGAAAAGATCAACGTCGAATACGTCTCGGCCAACCCGACCGGGCCGATGCACGTGGGGCATTGCCGCGGCGCCGTGTTCGGCGACGCGCTCGCCAATCTCCTGGCTTTTGCCGGCTACGACGTGACCCGCGAATACTACATCAACGATGCCGGCGCGCAGGTCGATGTGCTGGCGCGTTCCGCCTACCTGCGTTACCGCGAGGCGCGGGGCGAGGACATCGGCGAAATTCCCGAAGGGCTTTATCCAGGCGACTACCTGAAGGAATGCGGCGCCGAGCTTGCGGCCGACTACGGCGACAAGCTCAAGGCGATGCCCGAGGCCGAATGGCTGCCGATCGTGCGCGAGCGCGCGGTCAACATGATGATGGCGGAAATCCGCAACGACCTGATGGCGCTCAACGTCGTGCACGACGTGTTCTTCTCGGAGCGGTCGCTGGTCGAGGGCGATCCCGAGCCGGTGATGCTGCCGGGCGGGGTGCCGGTGGCCGTCGCTGCGCCGGAGGACCGGGTCGCCGCGACCATCGAATCGCTGCGCGCGCAGGGCCACATCTACGAGGGCCGGCTGCCGCCGCCCAAAGGGGCGCCGGTCGAGGACTGGGAAGACCGCGCGCAGACCCTGTTCCGCGCCACAGATTTCGGCGACGACATCGACCGGCCGCTGATGAAGTCGGACGGCAGCTACACCTACTTCGCCGCCGACATCGCCTATCACAAAAGCAAGTTCGACCGTGGCTTCCGCACCATGATCGACGTCTGGGGCGCGGACCACGGCGGCTACGTCAAGCGCATGCAGGCGGCGGTGAAGGCCGTGACCGGCGGGCAGGGCGTGCTCGACGTCAAGCTGGTCCAGCTCGTCAAGCTTCTGCGCCACGGCGAGCCGGTGAAGATGTCGAAGCGCGCCGGCGACATCGTGCTGTCGCGCGACGTGGTCAACGAGGTCGGCCGCGACGCCGTGCGCTTCATGATGCTCTACCGCAAGAACGACGCAGTGCTGGAGTTCGACCTTGCCAAGGTGATCGAGCAGTCGCGCGACAACCCGGTGTTCTATGTCCAGTACGGCCACGCCCGCGGCCAGTCCGTATTTCGCAACGCGGTCGAGGTGCTACCGGAGCTTCCGGCCGATCCGGCGGCGCGGCGCGCGGCTCTCGCCGGGGCGCGGCTCGACCGGCTGGACGACCCCGCCGAGGTGGCGCTCATCAAGCGCATCGCGCTGTTCCCGCGGCTCGTCGAGGCGGCGGCAGCGGCCCATGAGCCGCACCGGATCGCCTTCTACCTCTATGACCTGGCGAGCGAATTTCACGCCCAATGGACGCGCGGTACCGCCGCGCCACATTTACGCTTCATTATCCAGAATGATCCCATCATGACGGCAGCGCGCTTGGCGATGGTTCAAGGCGTTGTCGATGTGCTTGCGGCCGGGCTCAAGCTGCTCGGCGTCGGCGCACCCGACGAGATGCGGTAATCGCCGGGGCGATTGGAGACTGCGCGGCGCTCTGCGGCGCACGGGATCTCCCCACGGCCGTCAGTCAACGGGGTGAGAGACGGGATGGCGGACGACGGCACGGCACGGGCGCGTTATGCCCGCACCTACGCGCAACCAGATGCTGCCCCTCGGGGCGCGGACACCGATCCGCTGAGCGAGCTGGCGCGGCTGATCGGCCAGAGCGACCTGTTCGGCGCGCAGGCGAAGGAAGCTCCGCGCGGGACGGGCTTCTATCGTGCCGCCGACGTCGATCCGGCTTGGCAGGATCAGCCCGCCGATGACGGCTACGCGCAGGCCGGGCCCGCGCAGGATGGCTATGCCTACGAGCCGGCTCCGGCCGAGCAGGATGCCGGTCAATACGGCCAGTACAGCGACGCTGCCCAGCCTCACCACGATCAATACTATCAGTACGACGCGCCGCAGGTCGCCGAGCCCTACTACGAGGGCCAGTACGACGAGAACGGCCAGCTCCTGCCGCAGGAGGTTTTCTATGCCGACGATGCTCCGGCGGAGGAGGGCTACGCGCCCGCGCCGCGCCGCCGCAGCGGCCTCGTTACCGTATTGGCGGTGGTGGCGCTGGCGCTGATCGGGACCGCCGGGGCTTACGCCTATCGCACGTTGTTCGGCGCTGGCGCGCCGGCTGTCCCGCCGCTCATCAAGGCGGATGCCGGGCCGAACAAGATCGTTCCCGCGCCGAGCGGCGACAGCGCCGCCAGCAAGCAGATCTACGACCGCGTCGGCGCCAACGGGCAGGCCGAGCGGGTGGTCTCCCGCGAGGAGAAGCCGGTCGATGTCGCGCCGGTCAATCCTGCGCCCGCCTTCGGGCCTCCGCCGGCCGTCTCTGCGCCGGTGGCGCCGCCCGCAATGCCTGGCTGGGCGGCGCCCGCAGCTCCGGCCCAGGTTGCGGCGCCGCAGCCGCCGCCCGCTTCGCCGACCGAGCCGCGCAAGGTGCATACGGTGACGATCCGGCCCGACCAGGGCATGCAGCCGGCAGGAATGGCGGCGCCATCGGCCGGTCTCGCGCCGCGGGCCGCCAACGAGCCCCTGTCGCTGACGCCGCAGGCCGTGGGCACGCGGCGGGTGGCGTCGGCCGAGCCCGGGCTGCCGGTTTCCCGGCCGTCCTCCGCGGCCGCAGGGGCCTACATGGTCCAGGTCCTGGCGCAGAAGACGCAGGAGCAGGCCGCCGCGGATTTCCGCGCCACCCAGGCCCGGTTCCCGAGTCTCCTCGGCAGCCGGCCGGTCGTCATCCGCAAGAAGGAGACGTCCAAGGGCACGTTCTACGGCGCCCAGGTCGGTCCCTTCGCCAGCCGGGACGACGCCAACCAGTTGTGCGAACAGCTTAAATCCGCCGGCGGCAGCTGCATCGTGCAGAGGAACTGACGCCGCTTGACCGGCCGGACAATGTCTGGCCTACCGCGGGGATGACGGCGCGGGCATTCATCACCGGTCTGGCGGGCCTTTCCATCGCGCCCGAGGAGCGCGCATTCCTGCGCCGGGAGCGGCCGTGGGGCCTGATCCTGTTCAAGCGCAACATCGATACGCCGAAGCAAGTATCAGATCTTATTGGAGATTTCCGATCGATCGCCGGCGGAGACGCCCCGGTGCTGATCGATCAGGAGGGCGGCCGGGTGCAGCGGCTCGGCCCGCCGCTGTGGCCGGCCTATCCGCCCGGCGCCGTCTACGGCGATGCCTACGACCGCGATCCCGAAGCCGGGCTCGCCGCGGCGAAGCTCGGGGCGCGGCTGATTGCCAAGGATTTGCAGGAGCTTGGCATCGACGTGGACTGTCTGCCCCTGGCCGACGTGCCGGCGCCGGGCGCCGACAGCGTGATCGGCGACCGCGCCTACGGCACCACGCCGGACAAGGTCGCGGCGCTGGCCGGGGCGGTCGCGGAGGGCCTCATGGAGGGCGGCGTGCTGCCGGTGCTGAAGCACATCCCCGGCCACGGCCGCGCCAACGCCGACAGCCACAAGGCCCTGCCGATCGTCCAGGCTGACAGGAAAACCTTGGAAGCCACTGATTTTGCTGCATTCCGGCCGCTCGCCCATTTCCCCATGGCGATGACCGCCCACGTGGTGTTCACAGCCTACGATCCCGCGCTTCCGGCCACCACCTCGCGGACTATGATCGACCGGGTGATTCGCGGATTCATCGGATTCGACGGGCTTTTGATGAGCGACGACGTGTCGATGCAGGCCCTGAGCGGCTCGCTGGGCGAACGCACCGCGGCGGCGCTGGCGGCCGGCTGCGACGTGGTCCTGCACTGCAACGGCAGGCTCGACGAGATGCGGGAGGTGGCGGCCAACGCGCCGCCGCTCGCCGGCAAGGCCGCCGACCGCGCGGCGGCGGCGCTCGCCGCCCGGCGGCCGCCGAATCCGCTGGATTCCGAAAAGACGCGCACCGTTCTGAGCACGATTCTGCAGAGTCGAGAGCCGACTCGAGGGAGTCCAAACTCATGACTCCGGAGACCCCGTCGTTCACCCCCGAGACCGACCGGGGCGCGGACGAGCCCGCCCTGATCGTGGACGTGGAGGGCTTCGAGGGCCCGCTCGACCTTCTGCTCACGCTGGCCCGCGAGCAGAAGGTCGACCTCGCCAAGATCTCGATCCTGGCGCTCGCCAACCAGTACCTCGCCTTCATCGAGGAGGCGCGGCGCATGCGGCTCGAGCTCGCCGCCGACTACCTGGTGATGGCGGCATGGCTCGCCTACCTCAAGTCGCGGCTGCTGCTGCCCGAGCAGCCGGGCCCCGAGGGCCAGAGCGCCGCCGACATGGCCGCCGCGCTCGCCGAGCGGCTGCGCCGGCTCGAGGCCATCCGCACCGCGACCAAGCTGCTGTTCGAGCGGCCGCAGCTCGGCCGCGACACCTTCGACCGCGGCGACCCCGAGCCGATCGCGCAGATCAAGCGGCCCGAATGGTCGGCGACGCTCTACGACCTCCTGTCGGCCTATGCGCGCGAGCGGCAGAAGCAGGCGCTCGCCCGCGTGCGGCTCGCCAAGCGCTCGGTGTGGACGCTCGCCGAGGCGCGCGCGCTGCTGGAGCGCATGGTCGGCGCGACCGACGACTGGACGCAGCTCGACACCTTCCTCATCGACTACGTGGTCGAGCCGGGAATGCGCGCCACCGCGCTGGCCTCGAGCCTCGCGGCGACGCTCGAACTGGTGCGCGAGGGCCGCGTCGAGTTCCATCAACACCAGGCGTTCGCGCCGATCTATCTGCGCAGGCGTGCGGCCGAGGCGGCCGCGTCCGGTCCGCCGGACGAGGTCCCTCAACACTAGGAACGCCAGGAGGACGCTCGCATGGCGAACGCGGCCGAGAAGAGAGCAATGTTGGAAGTCATCGACGTGATCGACGTGGAAGAACAACAAGAAACCGACATCGTGGCCAACGCGCGCCCCGAGGAGCTGCGCCTCCTGGAGGCGCTGCTGTTCGCGGCCGGCGGGCCGGTCGACGAGAAGACGCTGGCCGAGCGCATGCCGGAGGGCGTGGACCTGCGCGCGACGCTGCGCCAGCTCCAGGCGGAATACGCGCCGCGCGGCGTCAACCTCGTGCACGTCGGCAACCGCTGGGCGTTCCGCACCGCCAACGACCTCGCCTGGCTCCTGACCCACGAGTCGGTGCAGCCCAAGAAGCTGTCGCGCGCGGCCATGGAGACGCTCGCCATCATCGCCTATCACCAGCCGGTGACGCGCGCCGAGATCGAGGAGATCCGCGGCGTCACCACGGCCAAGGGCACCATCGACGTGCTGCTGGAGACCGGCTGGATCAGGCCGCGCGGCCGCAGGAAGGCGCCGGGCCGCCCGCTCACCTACGGCACCAACGAGACCTTCCTGTCGCACTTCGGACTGGAATCGCTCTCCGACCTGCCGGGCCTCGACGAGCTCAAGGGCGCCGGCATCATCGAGGGCGCGCTGCCCGCGGGCTTTTCGATCCCGACGCCGTCCGACGATCCCGCGCTGCGCGAGGACGAGGACCCGCTGGAGCCGGGGGATCTGGACCTTGGGTTGGGGCCAAGGGTGGAGGAGGACGGCGGAGAGTAGGCGCAACGCTCTCCGTTTCCGTCGCTCTCTGTTTTCGTAGGGTGGGTTGAGCGCAGCGAAACCCGCCGCGGCTGTGAGAGTTCCGAGGGTTTGCTGCTCATCTTCCTCAGTGCGCGACGGACCGTCGCTCGACGGCGGGCTACGGCATCGTCAGCCGGTTTTCTTCAGTTTCCGCACGCGGCGCAAATCGGCGTTCAGCCGCGTTTGCCAGCCTCGTCCGAGTGTGCGGTACGACTCGACAATGTCGGCGTCGAGCCGGATTGTCACCGTGCGTTTTGCACGATCACCGAGCGGCGGCCTGCCGCGCTGAATGATCTTGCCGTCCTTGACGATAGTGGCGCGGTCGAGAATGTCGTCGGTGACCGATCCATTTCGACTGGCGTCGTTTAGAGGCCGAAACGGCGGCGGATTTTGCGCTCTTCCTTGGCATGGCAAAACCTCATCGAGATAATGTGGCGGTCCGAGCCGCGCTGTGGCTGCAAATATTGCGACGCTGGACAAAATCTACTTCTTTGCATAAGTTACATGTAACCCAGCCGGGACCCGGCCATGCCTTCCGCCTCAAAGTCCAAGCCTTCCCGCATGAAGGTGCGCGACCATCGCGCGCGCCTTCGGGCGCGTGGTCTGCGGCCGATCCAGATTTGGGTGCCGGACGTGCGCTCGCCGTCCTTCAAGGCGGAGGCACATCGGCAGTCGCTGGCCGTCGCGAAGGGCAAACAGGCCCGCGACGATCAGGCATTCATCGACTCGATCTCGATCATTGATTTTGAAAGCGGCGATGAATGAGCCGCGGCGACATCTGCACCGTCGCCGGCGGAAAGGACTATGCGGGCAAGCCGCGCCCCGTGGTCATCGTGCAGGACGACAGCTTCGACGCTACGGATTCCGTCACCATCTGCGCCTTCACTACCGATAAGACCGAAGCGCCCTTGTTTCGCTTGGCCGTGGAGCCCACCGAGCGCAACGGGCTGCGGGAGCCATGCCGCTTGATGGTGGATAAGATCACGACGGTTCCGAAGTCCAAGATAGGCCGTCGCATCGGTCGCCTGGACGACGAAGACATTGTGCGGCTCAATCAGGCGATCGTCGTGTTTCTCGGGCTGGCCGTGTCTCCGCGAACAAAACAAGAGGTGTGACCCGTAGCCGGACGGAGCGAAGCGCAATCCGGGTTTGCGAGTTCGCCGCGGCGCCGGTTCCGCATTCCGCTTCGTGTCATGCGGGCCACGGATGCTCCAATTCCAGGTGGCCGCGCTGTGTGACGGGCGGCACAATCGCGCGCCGGGCTCTCCCGTATGGTCCGCCACAGGGGCGTCACGGCAGGAGGCGTTCTCATGAAATCATTCATCGCCGCGGGCCTGGGGCTTGCGGCGGCCGGTGTCTGCGCGTTCGGACATGCGGCCGCGGCGGAAACGATTACTGTGTCGGACAACCACGGCGGCAGCGTCGCGGCCTACGACCGGCGGTGGGCGAGCCTCGCCGCCCGCGGCGTCGATGTGCGGATCGTCGGGCCGTGCCAGTCGGCCTGCACCGTCCTGCTCGGCCATATCCCGCGCCAGCGCATCTGCGTCACGCCGGGGGCGGCGTTCGGCTTCCACCAGGCGCACCTGCCGGGCGCGACCGCGACCCTGTGGAACGCCTATGCGTCCGACATCCGCGCCTGGATCGAGCGGCACGGCGGCCTGACGCCGCAATTCGTCTGGCTGCGCGCGCCCGAGGTCTATCGCTATTTCCACCGCTGCTGACGGAGCCGGGCTTTGCAGGCCATGGCGGCGATGTGACGCACAGCACAGCGCCGCCGCCCGCTTGCGCGCATAGGCCATCGCAGGGGCGTCGCGACACTCAACTCACGGAGCCTGTCCGATGGGCACGTCACCCGAGGCGCGCGGCAAGGCGCCGGCGCCGGCTAAAGGAGACAAGATCGACTTCTCCACGTTCAAGGCCGATCTTTCGCCGCAGGACGTCGCAAAGCTGGCGCGGTCCGGCGGCAACGTCGCCGCCTGGCCCCTGGTCCCGATCGAGACGATCACGCCAGCGAAAACCGTTGGGCGCGGCCGAACCAGCCTGGCGATCGGCGACGCCACCTTCTTCCAGACCGACGTGCTCGCGCCGCTCGTTCCCTACGCCACCTTCAATCAAGCCGACGCCGCCGACGCTTTCGTCCAGGTGCAGTTCGAGCCCGGCGCCTACGGCATCGCGAACACGGCGACCTACATCATGGAGTTCTACTTCGAGACGTTCGTCGCGCCGACGCTGTTCCAGCTCGAGGGCTATGCCGAACACGGCAGCCTCGCCAATGCCGGAACCAGGAAATTCATTCTTCCGGGAAAATTCACGATGCAGTTGATCCTGCAGAACGTGCAGCCCGGCGACCAGACCTATGGGAATCTCAGACAGGTGCCCACGACGGGGTCCGGCACGCCGGGGTGGATATGGTACTCAACGGCGATCCGGTTTCCGCCTCCGGAGAACGCTCCGCCGAACCGTTGAAGCCCAGGAGCGTCTTCGTCGGGCCGCGGCGCGACGCCCACGGATTTCGGCTATGCTCGCCGGCGCTTTCGGCTTCGGCGGAGCCTCCATGCCCCAAAAGAGCGCCGGCATCCTGATGTATCGCCGCGCCGGCGACGGCGTCGAGGTGTTGCTCGTCCATCCCGGCGGGCCGATGTGGCGCAACAAGGACGTCGGCGCCTGGTCGATCCCCAAGGGGCTCTACGACGACGAGGAGCCGCTCGTCGCGGCCAGGCGCGAGTTCTGCGAGGAGACCGGCGCGCCGCCGCCCGAGGGCGCGTTCATCGACCTCGGCGTTCACCGCCAGCCGAGCGGCAAGCGCATCGCGGCCTTCGCGGTCGAGGGCGATTTCGACGTGGCCCGGTTCGCGAGCAACACGTTCCCGCTGGAATGGCCACCCCGGTCCGGGCGCATCGTCGATTTCCCCGAGGCCGACCGCGCCGGATGGTTCGCGCCGGACGAGGCGCTGCGCAAGATCGCGAAAGGGCAGGCGCCGATCCTGCGGGCGCTGTTCGCACGGCTGGGCATCAAGGATTAGGCGCTGTTCTTCTGCGCCGCGGCGTCGTCCCACAGCGCCACCAGCGATTCCGTGAAGCGCAGGCCGAGCATGGCGTCGCGCCGCCACACCGCGGCGCAGCGGATGCGGCGGCTTTCGGCGTGCAGGAACTCCAGCGTGAACACCGGCGGCGCGGCGACCGGCGCCTCGAACAGGAGCTTGGCGCCGCCCGGCGACACGTCGATCATCAGGCCATAGCCGGCGAGCCCGCCGTCGAACCGGCGCAGGGCGACCGGCATGCGCGTCTTGACGCGGGCGCGGTCATCGGCCGAGGCGCGGCCGAGCAGGGCGCCGAAATCGGCGATGGTGAAGCGCGCGCCCGGGTTGGTCGCGAGCCGGTCGATCACCGCGCCGGCGCCGCGGGCGACCAGGATCGCCGAGAGCGGCTCCTCGATCGCGGCGCGGCCGGCGATGGCGAGCAGATGGGCCGGGTCGGCGGCGGCC
>Ga0182749_1000605_pt1 | contig 31662 bp, 30 predicted proteins | sample eDN3rd37CKraftMG_FD_128875 | JGI IMG/M metagenome (GOLD analysis project Ga0182749, IMG submission 128875) | Enriched Miracle-Growth compost microbial communities from Emeryville, California, USA - eDNA 3rd pass 37_C Kraft MG (version 2) (version 2) ...
CGCCGGCGACACCCGCGAGCGAGCCGCCCGAGCGCAGCGCCTGGCGACGACGCGTGTCGCGGAGAATGGCCGGCATCGTGAAGGCCACGGTGACCGCCGCCGCCACGACCCCCAGTCCCACGAGCCACACGGACACGTCCATGCGGCCAGTGTAGGTCGCGGCTCCTACATCGCGGCGCCGATGTAGGAGTACTTGAGGAAGACCTCGTGGGCGAACCCGGCCTCCTCGAGCACGCCCTGCACGGCCGTCATCATGTACTTCGAGTCCCACCCCATGTAGAGGAAGTGCGCGTCGTCGAGCTCGTCCCACTGGCCGTTCCAGGCCTTGGCCGTGAAGATCGGGCCGCCGCGGCGCCCGCTGAACGACTCGACATCCGCGCGCGCGTCGGCCCACAGCCGCTTGAAGATGCGGTTGAACAGGTACCGGACGTCGTGCACCTCCCAGTGCTCGCCGCGGTACTCGACGTAGTCGAACTCGCGCTCCCACCCGCGCGGCCATCCGCGCCGGCGCTTCGCGTCGAGGATCGGCGTGAGGCCGTCGTCGTCGACGAGGACCCGGGCCGGCCGCCGCCAGACCTCGATGAACCGGTCCGTGAGGGCCGTGGTGCGGGCCGAGATCGCCGCGGTGCCCCACGCGGGGGCATCGGCGAGCGCGACGTTGAGCGAAACGCGGCTGCGCGCGTACGCGGCATCCCGCTTCTCCGGGAACGAGGCGTCGAAGACGCGCTCCGCGAGGTCCTCCTCGAGCAGCGTCATGTTGCCGAGCGACTGCGCGAGCGCGCGGTGGCTGTTCTGCTCGTCCTCGGTGTAGTCCGTCCAGGACCGGCTGCCGTCACCCGTCCACTCGTCGGACGGCGAGAGCGGGAACACATGCTCCACCTCGAGGCCGGCGAGGCTCTCGACGCCGGCGAGCCGCCCCAGCACGTACGCGGCGTGGGGGAGGTCGCTGAACTTCAGCGAGACGCGCACCCGCTCGTCGGAGGGCGTGATGCGCGAGATCGCGTGGATGAGGGCGTCGTGGCCCTCCGCGCGGGCACGGCACAGGCGCGCGACGAGGCGGTCGTTCGGCAGGCTTGCGAGCGCGCGGCGCAGCAGAAGCGCCTGGACGTGCTCGAGGGTCTCGATGAGGCCCGCGCGGTCGAGGTCGCCGTGCAGGTGGTCGCGGTACGCGCGCATGACGAGCGGGTACATGCCGCGGCCGAAGGTGTTGACGTAGGAGATCTGCCGCGCGAGCTCTGCATCCGGCGCCGACGCGGGGTCCAGCAGCACCCGGTAGATGTCGGAGTACTCGCGCCACTCGGCGGCGATGGCGCGCAGCGCATCTTGGTCGAGACGCGGGAAGCGCTGCCGGAACGCGTCGTACACGCCCCGCTCCCCGGCCACGGTGACCTCGCGGCCCGTCGTCATGATGAGGTAGTGCCGCCAGAACGAGCCGATCGCGTCGCCGGTGTTCTGCTCGATGGGCACCCAGAACTCGTCCTCGATGGCGCTCTGCTGCGCGTGCGAGAGGCCCATGAGCACGTAGTTGTGGATGAGCTCGTGGTCGCGCAGCGGCTCTCCGGTCGAGTTGAGGCTCTCGAAGATCTGCTGCGCGTTCGCGCCCGCGCCGAGGGTGATCGCGACGTGCTCGAGCTTCTGCAGTCCGCGCCAGATCTGCGGCGCCTCCGTGGGCGGCACCTGGCTGCGGAAGAACGCGTAGTTGTCGGCGAACCGCGACTCCTGCGACGACGCGTCGGTGCGGTCGAGGATGACATCCTCGAACACGCGCGCCCACGCGCGGTGCGGGCGCAGCTTCGTCGTGTCCGGCGCATCCGCGCGCACGAGGACGCGGTCGAGCTCGGCTGCCAGGGCCGGCTCCGTCTCGGCGAGGGTGTGCCGCAGTGCGGCGACGAGCAGCATGATCGTGGTGATGCGCTGCTGACCGTCGATGAGGACGAGTTCGCCGTCCGTCGCGCTGCGCGAGGACAGGATCGAGCCGATGAAGTGCATGTCCCGGTCGTCAGAATCCGCCACGGCGCGGATGTCGGCGAGGAGCTGCTCGCACCCGCCGATGTCCCAGCGGTACTGGCGCTGGTACACGGGGACGACGATGTTCGTCTGCGCTTCGGCGAGCCAGCTGATCGTGTTGACCGCCGTCGCGTCGATGTTCGTCGCAGTGCCCATGCCCTCGCTCAGCTCTCCCTTCGACACGGCCCCGACGGGCCGCCCTCACTACTGTAGGCGGATGCCGGGGCGGGTCCGCCATTGAGCGGGGCAGTCACCGGGGGACGCGCAGGGGCCGGAGGTAGGCTTGCCTAAGTTGGGCCTGTTAAAACGTGCTGGCCCCCTACGAAAGGTCATGATCGCGATCATGAGTTACATCAAGTCCGCCGCCCTCGAGGAGACCGGCTACGTCGTCCTCGACCGGTACAACCAGGAACTCGATCCGAAGGAATGGCTCGACATCGAGTATGTCGACTGGAAGTCCTCCGGCGACACCCGCTTCGCGCCGCTCGCCTCGGCGCAGGGTCTCATCGAGTGCAACGGCTTCTGGAACTCCGTGCCCCCGCGCACGGACAAGGACGGCGTCTGGATCCCGTCCCAGGTCGAGAAGGCCCCGAACCTCGTGCGTCGCGCACAGGAGCCGGGCGCGAACGTCGGCCGCTGCCGCGTCATCGAGCTGCAGCCCACTCCCTACGGCGAGTGCCTCTACAACCTGCACCAGGACGACAACAACCGTCTCAACCCCGACGGCACCGGCTGGGTCGTGCGCGGGTTCTTCAACCTCACCGACGACAAGGACAGCTTCTTCGTCCTGCGTGAGAACCGCACCGACCCGCAGGGCGAGACCCGCATCGCGCTGCCCGCCGGCGCGCAGCTGATCATCGACACGCAGCGTCTGTGGCACGCGGCCACCCACATCGGCACGGACCCGCGCTACTGCCTCATCACGTCGTGGGAGTCCGGCCCCGAGCTCGACGCGTACATCGAGAAGTACAACGGCCGCAACCACGTCGAGAGCGTCCCGGTCGACCAGGACATCCTCGACGCCGGCTACGCCGAGCAGGCCCGCCGCGACGCCGCCCGCGCGGCCTACTACGCCGCCAAGGGCCAGGCCGCCGTGGCCCAGGCCATGAGCGAGGCCTGAGCCTCCGGCTCTGCAGCAGAGCGCCCCGGTCCGTCACGGACCGGGGCGCTCTCGTGTCTGCGGACCGTCAGGCCGACGCCGCCCTCCGGCGGCGGAGGGTGGAGGCGGCGAGCAGCAGGATGCCGGCGAGGACCCAGACGACCAGGATCGTCGCCGCGCCCGCCCCGCCGGCGCCGCCGAAGTAGGCCACGGCGCGCACCAGCGTTCCGGCCGATCCGGGCGGGAGCGCCTGGCCGATCGTGCCGAGCCACGCGGGGAGCCACGCGGCGGAGGTGGAGATGCCGGCGAGCGGATTGCCGAGGAACATCATGACCATGGCGCCGATCGTGAAGCCCTTGGCGCCGAGGAGCTCCTTGAGGCCGGCCAGCGGGAGAGCCAGCGCGGCGATGCCGAGGGCCATCGCGCCGGCGACCGGCCAGAACTGCGCCGTCGCGATGCTGCCGAACAGGAACGCGAGGACGGCCGCCGTCACGGCGCCGCCGACGAGCGAGAACCCGACGATGCCTCCGACGGCCCAGCCGAGCCGGCGGGTGAAGACGGCGCGGAAGGCGACCGCCGGGACGATGCCGCCGAAGACGAGGGGGAACGCCAGTCCGCCGATGCCGATGCCGCTGGGGTCGGCGGCCGGGAGGGGCACGACATCCGTGACCGTGGTGTCGAGCTGCAGCTGCGCGCCGATCCCCTCACCCGTCGTGCTCACCGTCGACGAGATGACGGGGGAGCCGGCGCCGGCCACGTAGACGTCCAGCGTGCCGTCGCCGACGACGAATCCGCCCACCACCTCACGGTGCTCCACGGCGGCCGCGAGCGCGTCGGCGGTGGCGAAGGATGCGAACGCGAGCCAGGATGACCGACAGGCCCGCGGTGAGGGCGAGGGCCATGACGGGCGGGGCGGGCCGGCGACGCGCAGGTGCGTCCTGCGCGGGCGCGTCGAGTGCGGCGGATGCGGGGGAGGGTGCGGGCGAGGTCTCGGTCGTCATGTCTCTCTTCGTCTACCCGGAGGAATACCCTCCACATACTGGAGGAATATACTCCGTTTATCTGGTCCTCGCCTGTGAGCGGGGCAGCGTGGCGAAGGAGGACACATGCGCAGTGACGCTGCTCGGCGCAGGGAGGCCATCGTGCGCGCGGCGCGCAAGCTGTTCGCCGCACACGGGAGCACCGTGGCCCTGGATGCGGTGGCCGAGGCCGCAGGTGTCGGCATCGCCACTCTCTACCGCAACTTCGGGTCGCGCAGCGAGCTCATCGACGTCGTCGTGATGGCCGTGCTCGCCGACATCCGCGCGGTCGCCTCCGCCGCCGCGGAGGCGGTCGAGTCGGGCGAGGAGGGCGCGTGGGCGCGCTTCGTCGACGACCTCGTGGGACTCGACATCGGCGCTCTCACCGAGGCCCTCTCGCCCACGATCGGCGACGCTCTCGCGGCCGACATCCGTGAAGCGCAGGATCAGGCTCTCGCCGACGTCGCGCGCGTCCTCGAGGCCGCACGTGCGCGCGGCGAGGTCGACGACACCCTGACGCCGATCGAGCTCGTCCTCGCGGTGGGGATCCTGTCGCGGCCGCAGACGTCCACCGTGGCGGCGCTCGCTCCGGATCTGGGTGCGCGACTCGTGCACCTGGTCGTGCGGGCGATGACGCCGCCGGCTTCTGGTGCCCCGAGTGGGGCTTGAACCCACGACCCACGGATTATGAGTCCGCTGCTCTGACCGGCTGAGCTATCGGGGCTCGAACCGTGTCCATCCTACGGGGGAGCGCCGCGCGGGCCCGGGAACGGGTGCGCGACGCACCGAATGACAGTGTTGTGATTCCGGGTGCCGGTAGGCGATAATGGGCGCACAACCGCAGAGCATCCGCACATCCACCGGGAACCCAGGTCGTAGGGGAAGACGCACCTGAGGGAACGGAGAGATGGATGGCGACACCACAGGCGCGTGGAGTGATCTATATTCACTCCGCGCCACGCGCGTTGTGCCCGCACCTGGAGTGGGCCGTGGGCCGCGCCCTCGGGCGCGCCGTGAACTTCGAATGGACCGACCAGCCGGTGCTGGCCGGCGCTCGGCGTGCCGAGTACTACTGGGAGGGTCCCGCCGGAACCGGTGCGGTGCTGACCACTGCCATCCGCGGATGGGAGCACCTGCGCTTCGAGGTGAGCGAGGACCCCACGCCCCGCAGCGACGGCGGTCGCTGGATGCACACGCCCGGGCTCGGCATCCACTACGCGCAGACGGATGCCGCCGGGAACGTCGTCATCGGCGAGGACCGCATCCGCTACGCGATGGAGGTCGCCGCCGGCGACGCCTTCGAGCTGCAGCGTGAGCTGTCCGTCGCGCTGGGCACCGCATGGGACGACGAGCTCGAGCCCTTCCGGCACGCGAGCGACGACGCGCCCGTCGTGTGGCTCCACAAGGTCGGCTGAGTCCGCGGACTCCGCCGACCTCGCGACGCCCGGGTCAGACCGAGCGGAACGCGGCGACGGCGTTGTGCCCGCCGAAGCCGAACGAGTTGCTGATCGCCAGCTGGTCGCCGGCACCGAGCGGCTGCGGCTGGCCGGAGAGGCGGAACGGCACCTCGGGGTCCTGCTCGGTGATGTTGATGGTCGGGGGAGCGACGCGGTCGCGGACCGCCAGCACGGCGAAGATCGCCTCGAGCGCGCCGGTGCCGCCGAGGAGGTGACCCGTGGACGCCTTGGTGGCCGACACGGGGATCTCCCGCACGCGGTCGCCGAAGACATTCAGCAGCGCCTGGTACTCGTTGGGGTCGCCCACCGGCGTGGAGGTCGCGTGCGCGTTGATGTGCGTGACGTCGTCCGGCGACGCGTCGGCCATCTCCAGCGCCATCCGCACGGCGCGCGACGCGCCGCGGCCCTCGGGGTCGTTCGCGGTGATGTGGTACGAGTCGGCCGTGACGCCGCCGCCGACCACCGAGGCGTAGATCTTCGCCCCACGGGCCTTGGCGTGCTCCTCGGACTCGAGGATGAGGACGCCCGCGCCCTCGCCCATCACGAAGCCGTCGCGGTCGATGCTGCCCGGGCGCGACGCCGTCTCAGGCGTGTCGTTGCGCTTGGACAGCGCCTGCATGGACGCAAAGGCGGCGAGCGTGATCGGGTGGATCGCCGACTCGGTGCCGCCGGCGATGACGATGTCCGCGTAGCCGGCCCGGATGTGCTCGACGGCGTTGACGATCGACTCGGTGCTCGACGCGCACGCGCTGGCCACGGTGCGGGCGTAGGCGCGCGCGTTGAAGTGCAGGGAGAGGTTCCCGGCGGCCGCGTTCGGCATGAGCATGGGCACCGTCATCGGCATGACGCGCCGCGGACCCTTCTCACGCAGGGTGTCCCACGCGTCCAGGAGCGTCCAGACGCCGCCGATGCCGGTCGCGAAATCCACGCCGAGCCGCTCGGGCTCCACGTCGGGGCTGCCGGCGTCCGCCCACGCCTCGAGCGCGGCGACCATCGCGAGCTGCGATGCGGGGTCGAGACGCTTGGCGACCGGACGCTCGAGCACGGTGTCGGGCCGCACCATCGCCTCGGCGGCGAAGGTCACCGGGAGCTGGTACTCCTCGACCCAGGGGTGCTGGAGCGTGTGGGCGCCGGAGGCACCGCCCAGCAGGGCGGACCAGCTCTCGGGTGCGGTGCCGCCGATGGGCGAACTCGCTCCGATGCCGGTGACGACGATGCGCGTGGTGCTCATGTGACGTGGATCCTCTGAAGGGTTCGGGGGAAAAGGTCGCGGACGGGCACGGTCGCGTGCCCGTCCGCGGATGACTACGCCTGGTTGGACGTGATGTAGGTGACGGCGTCGCCCACGGTCTTGAGGTTCTTGACCTCGTCGTCGGGGATCGTGACGCCGAACTTCTCCTCGGCGTTGACGACGATCGTCATCATCGAGATCGAGTCGATGTCGAGGTCGTCCGTGAACGACTTCTCAAGCGCGACCTCCTCGGCCGCGATCCCCGTCTCGTCGGTGATCAGCTCGGCGAGTCCGGCGAGGACCTCGTCGTTGGTGAATGCCATCGGTTTCTCCTTGCTTTCGGTGGGTTCCCCGGTGCCGGGGGATGCGGGGGCGGCCTGGGCCGCTGTTCAGTCTATGGTCGTCGCCGTCGCCCTCACGGGAGCACGACGACCTGGGCGCCGAAGACGAGGCCGGCGCCGAAGCCGATCTGCAGCGCGAGGCCGCCGCTGAGCTCCGGGTGCTCCTCGAGGAGGCGATGGGTGGCCAGCGGGATGGAGGCGGCCGACGTGTTGCCTGTGGTCTCGATGTCGCGGCCGATCACGACGGTGTCGGGAAGGCCCAGCTGCTTGGCGAACTCGTCGATGATGCGCATGTTCGCCTGGTGCGGCACGAAGGCGGCGAGATCGGAGGCCTCGACGCCGGCCTCCTCGAGGGCCTGGCGGGCGACCTTGACCATCTCCCACACCGCCCAGCGGAAGACCGTCGGGCCCTCCTGGCGCAGCGTCGGCCACGGGGCCTCGCCGTCCCGGAACTCGGTGAGTGTGTGGTTCATGCCGACGGCATCCGCCTTCGAGCCGTCCGACCCCCACACCGTGGGGCCGATGCCGGGCGTGTCGCTCGGGCCGACGACGGCGGCGCCGGCGCCGTCGCCGAGCAGGAACGAGATGCTCCGGTCGGTGGGGTCGACGACGTCGCTGAGCTTCTCGGCGCCCACGACGACCGCGTAGTGCGCGATGCCCGCGCGGATGAGCGCGTCCGCCTGCGCGACGCCGTACGCGAACCCGGCGCACGCGGCGTTGAGGTCGTAGGCGGCGGCGGGGTTCGCGCCGATCCTGTCGGCGACGATGGCCGACACCGAGGGCGTCTGCTTGGGGTTGCTGATGGTCGCGACGATCACCGCGTCGACCTGCGACGGGTCGATTCCCGAGCGCGCGACCGCCTCCGCCGCGGCATCCGTCGCGAGCTCGATCGCGGTCGTCTCCTTGTTCGCCCGCACGCGCGTGACGATGCCCGTGCGCTGGCGGATCCATTCGTCGCTCGAGTCGATCGGGCCGACGAGGTCGTCGTTGGGCACGGCGTTCTCGCCGCGCGCCGCGCCGTACGCGTAGATGCGCGTGTGGGCCGGGCCGGTGGTCTGGACGAGGGTGCGGGTCATGAGTTGCCTCCGGCGATGAGGGCGACGGCGTCGTCCAGGTCCTGCGGGGTCTTGAGGGCGACGGTGGGGACCCCCTTGAGGGCGCGCTTCGCGAGGCCCACGAGGGTGCCGGCGGGAGCGAGCTCGATGATGCCCGTCACGTCGTGCGCGGCGAACGACGCCATGCAGAGGTCCCAGCGCACGGGGGAGGCGACCTGCCCGACGAGCAGGTCGAGGGCCCGCGCCCCCGACTCGACGACCGTGCCGTCGTGGTTCGTCCACAGCGTGAGGCTCGGGTCCGAGGGCTGCACCTCGTCGGCGGCCTTGCGGAGGCGATCCACGGCGGACGCCATGTAGGCGGTGTGGAAGGCTCCCGCGACCTGCAGCGGGATCACGCGGGTGCCGGCGGGCGGCTCCTCGCGCAGCCGGTCGAGCGCGCCCAGCCCACCGGCGGCGACGATCTGTCCGGCGCCGTTGTGGTTGGCCGCGGTCAGGCCCAGGTCGGCGATCCGGGCGAGCACCTCGTCCTCGACGCCCCCGATGACGGCGCTCATGCCGGTCTCCTCGAGTGCCGCGGCGTGGGCCATCGCCCGGCCGCGCACGCCCACGAGGCGCATCGCCTCGGTCTCGGACACGACGCCCGCTCCCGCGAGGGCCGCGAGCTCGCCGACGGAGTGCCCGGCGATGCCGCCCACCTCGCCGTCCGTCACGCGGTCGCGCAGGGCGTTCCAGGCCAGCAGGCTTGCCGCGACGATGAGCGGCTGCGCGATGCGGGTGTCGCGGATCATCCCCGCGTCGGACTGCGTGCCGTGCAGCGCGACATCCACCTCGGCGGCGGCGGAGTACGCCTCCAGCCGCTCACGCGCTCCGTCGAGTTCGAGCCAGGGAGCGAGGAAGCCGGGGGTCTGCGAGCCCTGTCCCGGGCATACGACGACGATCACTTTTCCAGTCTGCCAATCATCCGAAAGCCCTCTCTGGTGAACTCGACACAAGAATGCCCGATCCCGTTGTGCGCGTCATACAAGCGCGGGATCAGGCGGGGGGACGTCTCGTCGCGCTCGGTCGGCGGCGCACCTCGGAGGGCCCGATGGACCCGAGGATGAGCGCCGTCTGCAGGATGAGCGCCTCGCGGGGCCCGGTCGCATCCCATCCGATGACCTCCGACACGCGCTTGAGGCGGTAGCGGACGGTGTTGGGGTGGACGAACAGCTCGCGCGCAGTCGCCTCCAGCGATCGGCCGTTGTCGAGGTAGCTCCACAGCGTCGTGACGAGATCGGTCGAGTGCGCCTGCAGGGGGCGGTAGATCCGCTCCACGAGGGTCTGCTTGGCGAGCGGGTCGCCGGCGAGGGCGCGCTCGGGGAGCAGGTCGTCGGCCTCGACGGGGCGGGGGGCGTTGCGCCATCCCCGTGCGACCGCGAAGCCGGCGAGCGCCGCGCGCGCGCTCTGGCTCGCGTCCACGAGCGCCGCGACGGTGGGCCCGAGGACGAGGTATCCCGGACCGAAGCCGGGCTCGAGGCCGCGGGCGATCTCGGTGAACGGCAGCTCCTGCCCCGGCTCGTCGTTCGCGCGCCCGGGCAGCTGTGCGCGCCCGATGACGAGCACGAGGCGCGAGCCCTGTACGCCGATGAGGACGTCCACGCCCAGCTTGCGCGCGAGACGGCGCAGCTGGTCCACGTCGAACTGCGCAGGCGTCGTGCCGACGAGCACGCAGACCTCGCCGTGACCGTGCCAGCCGAGCGCGGCGATGCGGCTGGGCAGCTCCTCGTCGGTCTCGCCGGTGAGGATCGAGTCGACCACGAGGGCTTCCAGCCGGGCGTCCCACAGGCCGCGCGCCTCGGCGGCACGCGCGTAGACGTCGGCCGCGGCGAACGCCACTTCGCGCGAGTAGAGCAGGATCGCCTCGCGCAGGTGCTCGCCCTTGCCGGCGACGCGCTCCTCGGTGACCTCCACCGTGACGCGGATGAGCTGCAGCGTCTGCTGGAGGCTCACGCTGCGCAGCAGCTCACGGGGAGCGGCGGCGAAGATGTCCGCCGCGATCCACGGCGTGGAGTCCGGATCGTCGTACCACTGGATGAACGAGGTGATGCCCGCCTGCGCGACCAGCCCCACGGCGGAGCGCCGCGCGGGCGGCATCTCGGCGTACCACGGGAGCGACTCCTCGAGGCGACGCAGCGTGGCTGTCGCCAGATCACCGGAGATCCGGCGCAGCCACGCGAGCGTCTCGTCCTTGTCCATCGACGCCGATGTCGACATCCGCGACGTCAGCTCTCGCCGCCCGCGTTGCCGGTCGTCCCCGCGTTCACGTCGTGCAGGCGGTACTTCTCGATGGCCTGCGCGGCGAGCGCCCGGTCGACCTTGCCCTCCTCGGCGAGCGACTGGAGCGTGCGCACGACGATCGACGGGCCGTCGATCTTGAAGAAGCGTCGGGCCGCGGCGCGCGTGTCGGAGAAGCCGAACCCGTCGGCGCCCAGCGTCGCGTAGCGGTTGGGCACCCACGGCCGGATCTGGTCCTGCACGGCGTTCATGAAGTCGCTCACCGCGACCACGGGGCCCTCGGCGCCGCGGAGCTTGTCGGTGATGTACGCCGTGCGCGGCTCCTCGTCCGGGTGGAGGAAGTTGTGCTCGTCGGCGGCGAGGCCGTCGCGGCGCAGCTCGGACCACGACGTGACCGACCAGACATCCGCCTGCACGCCCCAGTCCTGGCGCAGCAGCTGCTGCGCCTCGAGCGCCCACGGGACCGCCACGCCGGAGGCGAACAGCTGGGCCCGCGGGCCGTCGCCCTCGGCGGTGGCGATGCGATGGATGCCGCGGACGATGCCGTCGACGTCGACGCCCTCGGGCTCGGCCGGCTGGACGAGCGGCTCGTTGTACACCGTGAGGTAGTACATGACGTCGGGATCGGGGTGCGATCCGCCGTACATGCGGTCGAGACCCGAGCGCACGATGTGCGCGATCTCGTAGCCGTACGCGGGGTCGTACGAGACCGTCGCGGGGTTGGTGGAGGCGAGCAGCTGCGAGTGGCCGTCCGCGTGCTGCAGGCCTTCGCCGGTCAGCGTCGTGCGCCCCGCGGTGGCGCCGATCACGAAGCCGCGTGCCATCTGGTCGCCGGCGGCCCACTGGGCGTCGCCCGTGCGCTGGAACCCGAACATCGAGTAGAAGACGTAGACCGGGATGAGCGGCTCGCCGTGGGTCGCGTAGGAGGTGCCCGTCGCGGTGAAAGCCGCGAGCGCACCGGCCTCATTGATGCCGACGTGGACGATCTGCCCCTGCGGGCTCTCCTTGTAGGCCAGGAGCAGCTCGCGGTCGACCGACGTGTAGTGCTGGCCGTGCGGGTTGTAGATCTTCGCGGTCGGGAAGAACGCGTCGATGCCGAACGTGCGCGCCTCGTCGGGGATGATCGGCACGATGCGGTGGCCGAAGTCCTTCGTGCGCAGGAGGTCCTTGAGCAGGCGCACGAAGGCCATCGTGGTGGCGACCTCCTGCGTGCCCGAGCCCTTGCGCGGCTGCGTGTACGCCTCGTCGCCGGGCAGCGACAGGCCGACGTGGTGCGTGCGGCGCTCGGGCAGGAATCCGCCCAGCTGACGGCGGCGCTCCCGCATGTACTGGATCGTCTCGTCCTTCTCGCCGGGGTTGTAGTACGGCGGCTGGTACGGGTTCTCCTCGAGCTGCGCGTCCGTGATCGGGATGTGCATCGCGTCGCGGAAGTGCTTGAGGTCGTCGAGGGTCATCTTCTTCATCTGGTGGGTCGCGTTGCGCCCCTCGAAGTGCGGACCCAGGCCGTAGCCCTTGATCGTCTTGGCGAGGATCACCGTCGGCTGGCCCTTGTGCTCGACCGCGGCCTTGAAGGCGGCGTAGACCTTGCGGTAGTCGTGACCGCCGCGCTTGAGGTTCCAGATCTGCTCGTCGGTGTAGTCCTTCACGAGCGCCGCTGCCCGCTCGTCGCGGCCGAAGAAGTGCTCGCGCACGTACGCGCCGTTCTCGGCCTTGTACGTCTGGTAGTCGCCGTCGGGCGTGATGTTCATGAGGTTGAGCAGGGCGCCGTCGGTGTCGCGGGCGAGCAGGTCGTCCCACTCGCGGCCCCAGATGACCTTGATCACGTTCCAGCCCGCGCCTCGGAAGAAGCTCTCCAGCTCCTGGATGATCTTGCCGTTGCCGCGCACCGGGCCGTCGAGGCGCTGCAGGTTGCAGTTGACGACGAACGTGAGGTTGTCCAGGCCCTCGTTGGCGGCGACCTGGAGCTGGCCGCGGCTCTCGACCTCGTCCATCTCGCCGTCGCCGAGGAACGCCCACACGTGTGAGCCGGAGGTGTCCTTGATGCCGCGGTTGGTGAGGTACTTGTTCGCCAGGGCCTGGTAGATCGCGTTGATCGGGCCGAGGCCCATCGAGACCGTGGGGAACTGCCAGTACTCCGGCATGAGGCGCGGGTGCGGGTAGGAGGGCAGGCCGTTCGGGGCGGCCGACTTCTCCTGGCGGAATCCGTCGAGCTGCGCCTCGGACAGACGGCCCTCGAGGAACGAGCGCGCGTACATGCCGGGGGAGGCGTGACCCTGGAAGAAGACCTGGTCGGCACCGCCGGGCGCGTCGTGCCCGTGGAAGAAGTGGTTGAAGCCGACCTCGTAGAGCGCGGCCGACGACGCGTACGTCGAGATGTGGCCGCCGACGCCGATGCCCGGGCGCTGTGCGCGGTGCACCGTGATGGCGGCGTTCCAGCGGATCCACGCGCGGTAGCGGCGCTCGATCTCCTCGTCACCGGGGAACTCCGGCTCGTTCTCGGGGGCGATCGTGTTGATGTAGTCGGTGGTGGGGACCATGGGGACCCCGAGGTGCAGATCGTGCGAGGTCTTCAGGAGGCTGAGCATGATCTCGCGACCGCGGCCGTGGCCTTTGGCGTCGACGAGCTGCTGCAGCGACTCCTGCCACTCGGCGGTCTCTTCCGGATCGCTGTCGAGGGGGTCCTGGGAGTACGGATCCTGGTCGTGGACAGTCACGCGGTGACCTTTCGTCGGCTGGCAGATCGTGCCAAATGAGCGAGGATGCGGGCAGCGTCGATTGTCGGTTTATGACAACGAGAGCCGCCAACAGCTTAGTCATATTCCACGACACGGCGGCGTGTTCCGCGTGGGCCTCCGTGGGTGCTTCTCAAACCCTGCGAACCCACTCAAGTCGTTGATTTCCCATGTTATCAAGGGGTCGCGGCGTCCCCAGCGGCGCGGCGAGGCGGCTCGGATCACCGATCAGCGTGGTCCGGTGCGCGATAATTCACGTCAGACTCAAACCCGTTTGAGCGCCTCGAATCGGGCCGATCTGCTGGCCGGCTACGCCGACGGGGTGCCTGTCAGAGAGTTAGCGACAAGGTTCGGCGTCCACCGGGGGACGGTGCGCGAGGTGGCTCGCCGGGCCGGTATCGCCGCACGGCAGCCGGAACTCCCGACACGTAAACGCGCTCAGGCCGCCCGGCTGTATGAGGGCGGCCTCACGTTGGCGCAAGTTGCTGAACAGCTCGGGATCAGCGACGCCGGGGTTCTCGTCTCCGGCCCGGCGACCGCCGTTTACCATGACGACGCCGGTGAGAGTTTCGACACCACGATCGGTCTTCCGGTCTCCGCGATGCCGGACTCCGCGCTGGGCCTGGATGTCGCCGAACTCCCCGGCGGAAGTGTGCTCCGCGTTGCTCATGCGGGGCGCTACGAAACTCTCGGGGAGGCTTATCGCGAGTTGGAGGCCGCGCTCGCTCACCGGGGACTTCATCGCACGCTCTCCTGGGAGCGTTACCTCGTCGGCCCCGCCGACGACCCGGACCCCGAGCGCTGGATTACCGAGGTGGTCGTCCCACTCCCCGAATGACATACCAGCGTGACGTCCCTGGTCCCGCTCGAGAAGAGCGCGAAGAACGGCTCTGCTGCCGGTGCGCGACGACCGGCTCGCTGGGCCGTTCTCAGACCGGCATAGCACCTGCGGTTTGACTGTGTGTGAGCAGACGCAGCAGGTTTGCGCTGTGCTCGTCAGCGGGGAAGAACGTCTCGATCGCGATCTCATCGAGCGTGATATCTCGTGGCGCGCCGAACACCGTCAGTGCGTGGTGGAGAGAGAGGTCGCCGTCGTCAGTGATGAGCACGACGGGCATCACCAGATCATTGACAGGATTCGGATCGGCTTCGTCTGACGTCGGCGGAGCGGGGTAGGACTCAAGCTCGGTCAGGAGGTCTTCAAGTCCGGCTGCGGCGGTGCGTTCGAGCTGTCGGCGTACTCGCCGAAGGGTCGCAGCTCTCCATTGCGTGTAGTTGCGGACGCGAGACGCCATCCCGTCTGGATGCAGCATTGCGCGGAGCGCATTCACTGGTGGTTCGAGAAGCTGCTCGTCCAGGCCGCCGAGAAGGGCGCGCATCGCCTCGTTCGTCGCCAGCAGGTCCCAGCGGACGTTGATAGCCATCGCCGGGTTCGGTTCGTGCCCTCGAAGGACAGCATCGACGGCCGCACGCGCCACCCCGAGGTCTGCGAGCGGTCGCTCGGTGTATGCCGGGGCGAAGCCAGCACTCAGATGGAATGTGTTCCGATCCCGCAAGGGAACCTCGAGCTCGTCGCACAGTCTCTCGATCATGTCGCGGCTCGGGTTGGCTCGTCCGGTCTCGATGAAGCTCACGTGTCGGGCGGACACGCCAGCAGCCAGGGCGAGGTCGAGTTGCGATCGGTGGCGGCGTTCCCGCCAACGGCGCACCAACTCGCCGACTGGTTCGTGGCTGCGAGTCATGGTTTTACGTTGCACGCTTGGCCGTCCCAACGCAACTACCTCTGAGGTAATCGACGTGCGTCAGCCGCCGGGTCATGCTCATTAGGCGAGGCACCACTGCCCGCCACGAAACGAGCAGGAGAAGACGACATGGTCGACACCACCGAACACACAGCGGACGCTGTTGCGCGCTACGTGCGCTTCTGGAACAGCACCCCCGACGAGCAGCGTCGTACCGGCGGCGAGACCTTCGCCGACAACGTGACCTACGCCGCACCGGTCGGAGTGCTGACCGGCGTCGAAGCGCTGGCTGAGTTCACAGAGCAGTTCTCGGGCAACGTCGGCGCGTACGAGTTCCGCGCCCGTACCGAACCGGACATCAACCACGACTATGCCCGCCTGCCGTGGGAGCTGCGGGTCGGGGCGACGTCGTTCGCTGAGGGCACGGACGTGCTCGCCGTTGGACCGGACGGCCGGGTCGTATCGGTCGCCACCTTCATCGACCGGGCTCCCGCCACACAGCCCCATCACGACGAACAGCAGGACTCATGACCTACGCGTTCGAGACGGAGAAGCTGGTCAAACGCTTCGGAAGCACGACCGCACTCGACGGGATCGACCTCGCAGCACGCCCCGGCACCGTCGTCGGTCTTCTCGGGCCAAACGGAGCGGGCAAGACCACAGCCGTGCGCATCCTGGCGACACTCCAGCGTCCCGACGCTGGATACGCCAGAGTCCGCGGATACGACGTCGTCCGCGACGCCGCACGGGTGCGAGAGCTGATCGGCCTGACCGGGCAATACGCGTCGGTCGACGAGGACCTCACAGCACAGGAGAACCTCGTCCTCATCGGTCAACTGCTCGACCTGCGCCGTCGAGACGCCATGACGCGCGCAGCCGAGATGCTCGAACGGTTCGACCTCGGCGAGGTGGGGCGCAAGAAGGTATCCACCTACTCCGGCGGGATGCGGCGCCGTCTCGACCTCGCCGCAAGCATGATGGGCAACCCGGCCGTCATCTATCTAGACGAACCGACGACCGGCCTGGACCCGGGCAAGCGCGACGAGGTGTGGCGAACAGTTCGATCCATGGCGGACGAGGGCGGCACCGTGTTGCTCACCACGCAATACCTGGAGGAAGCCGACACGCTCGCCGACGACATCGTGGTCATCGACCGAGGGCGGGTCATCGCCCATGGCACGGCCGCGGAGCTGAAGGCGCTCGTCGGAGGCCAGACCATCGAGGTCCGACCCGAGGACTCATTGAGGCTCGGCGAGGTCGCGCAGATCATCAGCGAGGTCGCCGGCCGCAGAGCCGAGCATCGGGGCCGCGATGTGGTGACCGTCCAGGTCGATGGCGACGCACCGTTCGCCGAGGCAGTTCACCGCCTGGAGGCCGCCGGAATCGGCGTGACCGAACTCGCGCTGAGACTCCCCAGCCTCGATGAGGTGTTCTACGCGCTCACCGGCCACGGGGCCGAAAGGCAAGACGCAGAGGAAGCAGCATGAACCACACAACGGCTCAGACATTCGAACCAAGCACGCGACGAGAACAGCAGGTGCTCGCGCATCGATCATTCCGCCTTCTGCGGCACAGTCTCGCGCTCGCTGGACGCAACCTGGTCAAGATCAGGCGGAACCCGATCAGCATCAGCGATGCCGTTATCGCGCCCGTCACGTTCCTCGTGATCTTTGTGTACATGTTCGGTGGGGCTGTCTCGGGTTCGACTCACGCCTACCTGCAACGCACACTGCCGGCCATCCTCGTCCTGGGGGCGATCATGGCCGGAATGATCGCGACCGGCGTGAACCTGTCCCTGGACATCAAGAAGGGCATCTTCGACCGCTTCCGCAGCCTGCCGATCAGCCGCTCCGCACCGCTGATCGGATCGGTCCTGGCCGATGTCATCCGCTATGTCGTGGCGATTGTGACGGTGCTGGCCTTCGGGTACCTGATCGGATTCCGCGTCCAGACCGACCCACTCTCCGCACTCGGGGCCATCGCCCTGACCATCGTGTTCGGTATGAGCCTCAGTTGGCTGTGGGTGCTCCTCGGCCTGGTGATCAAGGAGACGTCGGTCGTGCAGTCGATCGTCGCGCTCAGCATCTTCCCGCTCGCGTTCGGCACCGACATGGTTGCTCCCACCGAAACCCTGCCGAACTGGCTCCAGGCGTGGGTGAAGGTCAATCCCGTCGAAGCCACGATGGCCGCGTGCCGTGGCCTTCTCATCGGGGGCGAGGTCGCGCACCACGTCGTCGTGTCACTGCTGTGGTCGATCGGCCTCGTAGTCGTGTTCGCTCCGCTGGCAGTTCTCGCGTATCGACGGCGCACATGAATGAAATCAATAGTCTTGACGCTCTACTGCGGCGAGTGCGGCTCGCGGCTGATCCTCACCAACGCCCGCAGCCGACAGGACGTGATCTACCCTTACTTCATCTGCGCCGGCCGGCACTCCAAGCGCACCAACTGCGAACGCAAGGCCATGTTCGTGCCCGACATCGAAGCCGCCGTCGAGGACTACTACCGCCACGTCCAGATACCCGAGCACATCGTCACCGCGCTCCGGGAACTCATCACCGCAGAGTTCGACCGGCTCCACGCCACCGCATGGCAGGAACGCGACGCCTACACCGCCGAACGCGACGCCCTCCGCGACGAACGCACCAAACTTCTGCAAGCTCACTACGCCGGAGCCGTCCCGCTCGACCTGCTCGCCACCGAGCAAGACCGCATCGCCCGCCGGCTCGCGTTCCTCGACGCGCAGATCAACGCCGGCGACATCGAGTACGAGCAAGCGAAGGCCCACCTGGACGACTGCCTCGCCCTCGCTGGCGACTGCCACGCGGTCTACATGAGCATTGACGACTCGCTGCGACGCCTCGCCAACCAAGCCTTCTTCGACAAGCTCATCGTCACCAGCGAAGACACCATCGACGGCGACCCAGGCGAGCCCTTCAACGTCCTGTTCAGCCCCGACGTGCAGCGCATCGCCGTCGAACGTCACCAGCAGACGGAATCTGGGCGTCAAACCGGAAACGTCGTTGGTTTGAACAACGACGCTCTGGTGGGCCCTGCCGGGATCGAACCGACGACATCCACGGTGTAAACGTGGCGCTCTACCAGCTGAGCTAAAGGCCCTCGATGGCCCAGTCTAGGGTCGCCGGCGCGCGGTAGGTTGGAGGCGTGAACGCCACCCCCGCCGACCAGCGCCGCCTTCTCGACCTCGCCGAACTCGACGGACGGATCCGCCAGGCGGATCAGGCGCGCCGCAATCCGCCCCAGGCCGCTCGTGTCCAGGAGCTGCTCGCGCAGCGCCAGGTGCTCTCCCAGGAGCTGTCCACTCGACTCGGCACACGCGACGACCTCAAGGCCGAGCTCGGGCGCATCGAGTCCGACGTCGCGATCGTCGACGCGCGGGCGGCGCGTGACGCCGAGCGGCTCGCGACGGTGACGAACCCCAAGGACGCACAGGGCCTGGAGCACGAGCTGGAGTCGCTGGCTCGCCGCAAGAGCGACCTCGAGGACGCCCAGCTCGAGGTGATGGAGCGGCTGGAGGCGGCCGAGGCGGCGGTGAGCGAGCAGGAGAGCCTCATCGCGCAGACCAACGAGGAGGGCGCCCGTCTGAGCGCCGAGGGCAAGGAGGCCGTCGCGGAGGCGACCGAGCGGTTCGAGGCGGCGACGCGCGACCGCGGTGCGGTGGCGGCGACGATCCCCGCGGATCTGCTGGGGATGTACGAGACGCTCGCGACCCGCAGCGCCGGTGCCGCCCTCCTGCGCCGGCAGACGTGCGAGGGCTGCCACATGGTGCTGTCGGGCACCGACCTGCAGACGCTGCGCAGCGCGCCGAAGGACCTCGTCGTGACGTGCCCCGAGTGCGGCTGCATCCTCGTCCGCACGGAGGAGTCCGGCCTGTGACCGACCTCGTCGTCGAGGCCGACGGCGGCTCCCGCGGGAACCCCGGCATCGCCGCGGGCGGCGCGGTCGTGCTGGATGCCGCGACCGACCGGGTCCTCGTCGAGCTCGGCGTCTACGTGGGCATCGCCAGCAACAACGTCGCCGAGTACAACGGCATGATCTCGGGTCTCGAGGCGGCGTTCGAGCGCGACCCCGAGGCCTCCGTGCGCGTGCGCATGGACTCGAAGCTCGTCGTGGAGCAGATGTCCGGACGCTGGAAGATCAAGCACCCGGACATGCAGGTGCTCGCCCGCAGGGCTCAGACCCTCATCGCGGGGCGCGACGTCGTGTTCGAGTGGGTGCCGCGTCTGTCGAACGCGCGGGCAGATGCCGCGGCGAACGAGGCGATGGACCGGCGGGAGAGCTTCCGCCGAGACGTCGACGACGGTGCCGGGGCCTGACCCGTCCTGGATCGTCCTCGGCCGGGCGGACGACGGGATCGTCGCAGCACTCCTCGACGGGGAGGGGATCGAGTTCGCGCGCGACCGCATCGACGGCGAGCTCGCCGCGTGGGTGTCGGGGCGCGAGGCGCCTCACGCGCCGCGCTGGGTGTGGGCGGACACGCCTGCGTGGTACGCACCGCTCCTGGCCGCAGGCGTGCGCGTCGCACGCTGCCACGACCTGCGGCTGTCGCACGCGATCCTGCGCGATTCCGAGCTCGTGGCCTCGGCGTCCGCGTTGCGCGCGGCGCGGGAGTGGGATGCCGCGCCCCGCGTCGAGGAGCCCGCGGCGCTCCCGGCGCTGTTCGACATCTCGGAGGTCGAGCGCCCGGCGGGTCCGCCGGAGTCTCTGGACGCGGCCGTCCTGGAGTTCGCGCGGCAGCGGGCGGCGCTGACGCAGGCACGGGATCCCGCGCGTCTGCGCCTTCTGCTCGCCGCGGAGTCGGCCGGTGCGCTCATCGCCGCCGAGCTGCGGGCCGCGGGCCTGCCGTGGGACGCGGCTGTGCACGACGCGCTGCTGGCCGACGTGCTCGGCCCCCGGCCGACCGTCGGGGCGCTCCCGGCGCGCATGGAGGAGGCGGCAGCCCGCGTGCGCGACGCGCTGGGCGATCCGGCGGTCCACCTGGAATCGCAGCCTCAGCTGCTGCGGGCGCTCCGGCGCGTCGGGATCCACGTCGAGTCGACGAGCCGGTGGGAGCTCGCCGAGCACGACCACCCCGCGATCGCGCCCCTGCTCGAGTACAAGAAGCTCGCCCGCCTCTACACCGCGAACGGGTGGGCGTGGCTCGACGAGTGGGTCCACGAAGGGCGCTTCCGCCCCGTGTACGTCCCGGCAGGCGTCGTGACGGGCCGGTGGGCGTCCTCCGGCGGGGGAGCGCTCCAGCTTCCTCGGATGCTGCGCGCGGCCGTGCGCGCCGACCCCGGCTGGACCCTCGTCGTGGCCGACGTCGCCCAGCTCGAGCCGCGCGTGCTCGCCGGCATGGCCAGCGACGAGCGACTCGCCGCCGCCGCGCGCGGCCGAGACCTCTACGCCGGGATCGTGGAGGGCGGCGTCGTGTCGACCCGGGCGGAGGCCAAGGTCGCGCTGCTGGGCGCGATGTACGGCGCCACCACGGGGGACAGCGGTCGGCTCGTCCCCCAGCTGCGGCGGGCGTTCCCGCGGGCCATGCGTCTCGTCGACGACGCCGCCACCGCCGGTGAGCGCGGGGGCGTCGTCTCCACGTGGCTGGGACGCACGTCCCCGCCGCCTTCGGAGGGCTGGACGAAGGCCCAGGGACGTGCGGGCGACGTCGACGCAACCGACGCCGACGAGTCCCGTGCCCGCCGATGGGCGCGGGACCGCGGACGGTTCACCCGCAACTTCGTCGTGCAGGGCACGGCGGCGGAGTGGGCTCTCGCGTGGCTGGCCGACGTCCGTGGGCGGCTCGCCGAACTCGCGCCGGTCGGCGGCGACGCCGCCCCGGCATCCGGTCCGGTGTTCTCCACCCGCCCGCACTTGGCGTTCTACCTGCACGACGAGATCATCGTGCACACCCCGCTCGCGCACGCCGATGCCGTCGCGGCGATCGTGCGCGAGGGTGCCGCGCGGGCGGGGCGCCTCCTTTTCGGCGACTTCCCGGTGGACTTCCCGCTCGACCTGCGCATCTCGCCGGCGGCGGAGAAGGGCTGATCAGCCGCAGTCGACCGTGTGCGTGCCGATGCTCGGCTCGACGATGAGCGGGGTGTGCAGCACCGTGGGGGTGATATCCGTCGTATCCGGCGCGATGAAGCGGAACGCGAGCGTCGTGGTCTCGCCCGGGGCGAGGTCGACGGAGTAGGCGCTCACCGGGAACCCGGCGTCCTCGGCGTCCACCTGGCCGGCCAGCTCGCCGTCGACCGCGACCCCGCCGATGAAGGCGCGAGCGGGGGCGGAGACGGCGACCGTGGTGCCGATGTGGCCCGCCGGGATGCCGAAGTTGCCGCCGCCCGTCATGAGCGGAGGGAACCGGCGTCCCGCGTCGGTCGGCGCCGTGTTCGTGAGCGTCACCGTCACCTCGACCGTGCGACGGTGGTCCTCGCGGCATGCGCCCACGCCCGTGGAGAAGTCGACGTCGAGGAAGGTGTCCATCTTGCCGCCGGTCGTGTCGTTGAGGTACACGGCGTACGCGTGGCGCCCTGCCGCCTGCTGGCGTGCGGCGGGACCCGCCAGTGCCGTGGTCGCCAGGACGGACTGCTCGTCGGGGTGCGCGCTCCACGCCGACACGCGGCCCTGCGCGATCGGCGCGGCAAGTGCCTCGGCCAGGCGGAAGGTGTCGAGATCACCGCCGGTGAGCGCCGTGAACACGGAGCGCACGACCTTCGTGAACATCGCGGTCTGCTGCTTCTGGTCGAGTCGGAAGTAGGGCTCGACGAGCAGCATGTCGACCATGTTGTCCGCGTCCAGCTCGCCCGCAGGGGTCGGGATGGGGCCGGACACCTCGAGGACGGCACGGAGCACGATCGGATCGATCGAGACCACCGCGTCGGGTGCGGAACCTGCGTACTGCTCCCACCAGGCCGACGCCAGCTGCGCCGTGAGCGGGAAGTCGGGCGTGAGGGAGGTGTCCTGCACGAAGCGGCCGACGACGCTGCCGTACAGCTTCTCGGTGGAGGCGGGGATCGGGACGATCGGCGTCGAGCGCGGGCGGAAGTCCGACGAGTCCGCCTGCTTCGACACCGTCAGCACGCCCTGGTCCGCCTCGAGCGCGATGAAGGTGCCCGTGATCCCGCCGCCGGTGCGCAGCTCGGCGTTGTTCTGCAGCATCACGAGGATCGTCCGCGGCCCATCGGCGCCGAGCATGGCCGGCAGAACGGCGCCCGCGTCGGCCGCCGCGGCCACGAGCGGACGCGCCGACTTCACCGCCGAGGTGAGGCGCTTGACGCCGTCGGCGACGGGCGGGAGGAGGGCACGCGTGTCGATGTCCACGAGCTCGTCGAGGGCCTCGTCCACGACCTCCTCCGCTGCCGCGAGCGTCTTCCGGCTCTCGGCGAGCACCGCGATGTCCAGCAGTGCGCCCGCGGGCTTCGTGCCGTCGGCGAGACGCTCGGCGAGATCCAGAAGGGGTGCCGCGACGTCCGAGGCGATCGAGTGCGTCTGATCCGCCGCAGTGCGCACTGCGGACAGATTCGGGCCGAGCCAGGGGAGGAGCTCGGCGCCACGCCACACCGGATCCGTCGCCACGGACGCCGCGGCAGCACTGTGGCGCGAGAGTGCCGAGACGGCATCCCTCGCACCGTCGAAGTCGGCGTCGCCGGCGGCAGCGGTCAGCTGATCCGACGCGGCGACGGCCGCTTCGAGCTCGTCCTTGGCCTGCAGGACGCGGAACGCCAGCCACGCGAGCGCGGTGACGACGACCGCCAGGACCGCCGCGACGACGATCCAGACGATCCGGCGCCTGCGGCGGGTGTCACGCGTACTGTCGCCGCGGGACACCCGCGCTGTCGCCATGGGCTCAGCGCTGAGCGCGGCGGCGACGCATCGTCAGGCCCAGGCCGACAGCCAGGGCGCCGACGCCGATCCCCGCGGCGACCAGCGACACCGTGCCACCGGTCGTCGCCAGGGCAGACGTGCCCGGCGACTCGGGCGACACCGCGGTCGGGTTCGCGCACCCGGACGTCGCCGTCGGGTACGAGACCGGCACCACGAGTTCGGGGTTCACGATCAGCGACGCCGTGATGTTGCCTCGCGTCCACGCGTAGTTGCCGTTGGTCTCGACCCACTGGCCGTCGACCTTCGCCCAGCCGGGCCAGCCCGCGGCGTCGCCGTTGCCGTCGACCTTCGCGCCCGGCCACAGGATCGTGCCCGAGAGCTTGTTGTTCTTCAGGTCGCCGAGCTTCGTCTGGAACTCGTTGCTGCCGTCCGTGAGCCGGAGGTACACCGAGTGGTCGGTCGAGACGTTGTCCGGGTCCGTGAGCGTGACGCTGTACGAGATGTACGGAACGTCACCCACGCACGCCGAGCCGGCGGTCGATCCTGCCAGCGTCGGCGACGTGGGCGTGACCGGCGGGTAGTCGTCGTCCGCGGCGAACGCCGCGCCCGCCGACAGTCCCGTGATGGCCAGCGTGAGTGCGGCAGCGGCCAGAGTCCTGCGCATGAAAATCAGCCTCCCCAGAAAGCTGTGCAATGGATCTCCCTGTGGGCCTTCCCCAGAAAGCGCCTCACGCCCTCCCCATAAGGACGTGACAGGTATCCGACTACAAAGATAGGACACCCCTCCGGTCGTGCGTGATACCTCGTCCCGAGTCTTCAGGAGATCCTGAGGAAAGCCCGTTCTCCCTCGGCGACCGGGCGATGCGGAGGGCTCGCTCAGCCGCGATCGCTAGACTCGACGGCGCGAATGGGTCGGCCGGACGGTCGCGTCGCCGTGGTCCACCACGGTGCCGAGGAACGTCCGGGCTCCACAGGGCAGGGCGGTGGGTAACACCCACCCGGAGTGATCCGCGAGACAGTGCCACAGAGAGCAGACCGCCTCGACGCGAGTCGGGGTAAGGGTGAAAGGGCGGTGTAAGAGACCACCGGGATCGTGGTGACACGATCCGCACGGCAAACCTCGCCCGGAGCAAGGCCAGACAGGGGATGATGACGCGGCCCGCCGAGTCCCCGGGTAGGCCGCTGGAGCGGCACGGCAACGTGTCGCCGAGAGAGATGACCGTCGAAGGGGCGTCAGCCCCGGAACAGAACCCGGCGTACAGGCCGGCCCATTCGCCCTCTTCGGTCCGGTGGCGTCGCCGCCGCCGCTCCCGGCTCAGTCCGCCGCAAGCGCCGCGGCGCCGATGATGCCCGCGTTGTTGCGGTGCACGGCCGGCACGATCGGCGTGTTGAGCTTCAGCAGCGGCAGGAACTGGTCGGCGTGCTTGGACACGCCGCCGCCCACGACGAACAGGTCGGGGGAGAAGAGGAACTCCAGGTGGTCGTAGTACCACTGCAGGCGCTTCGCCCACTGCTCCCACGACAGGTCGTCGCGCTCCATCGCGGAGTAGGCGGTGTACGCCTCGGCATCCTTGCCGTGCTTCGCGCGCTGCAGGTGGCCGAGCTCCGAGTTGGGGATGAGGACGTCGTCGAAGATGAGCGCGCTGCCGATACCGGTGCCGAGCGTGGTGAGGATCGTGAGACCCGCGGCGCCCTTGGCGGCGCCGTAGCGGACCTCGGCGACGCCGGCGACATCCGCGTCGTTGGCGAAGTGGATGTCGCGGCCGAGGCCCTCCTCGAAGAAGTCCTCCGCCGCGAAGCCGATCCACTTGTCCGACACGTTCGCCGCCGACATCGTCGTGCCGTTCTTGACGATGGCGGGGAAGGCGACGCCCAGAGGCAGCGAGGACTCCGCGACGCCGAGGCGGTCGAGGACCTCGCGCACCGCGGCGAGGACGTCCTTCGGCTCGGCGCCGGCAGGGGTCGCGACCTTGATGCGGTCGCTCACGAGGTCGCCCTGCTCGAGGTCGACGACACCCGCCTTGATGCCCGTGCCCCCGATGTCGACGCCCACTGCCTGCAGTGCCTTCTGTGCCATGCCTCCACCCTACCGACGCCGCGGCGCGAGGGCGGGGGAGGCGGTTGCGCTGGCTAGGATCGAGACATCCCGCGCGCGCAGCACGCGCCCGCGCACCCGCGCGCAAGCCCCACGGACGGAGGTCGCCATGACGGTCGACGAGCAGAAGTACTGGTACAACCTCAAGACCGGCGAGGTCGAGCACGGTCCGCAGTCCCTGGGCATCGACCGTGCCGGCCCCTTCGACACCGCCGAGGAGGCGGCCAACGCCCCTGAGATCATCCGGGAGCGGTCCCGCGAGTGGGCCGAGGAAGACGCCCGCGAGGACGACTGATTCCGACCCGCGCAAAACGCGATCCCGGCCCCGCGCGGACAGTAGTCTGAGTGTCCGGGGCCGGATCACCGCGCCGATTCCAGAGGGGATTCGATGGACAAGCAGCGTGACTTCGTACTGCGCACGATCGAGGAGCGCGGCGTCAAGTTCGTGCGTCTGTGGTTCACGGACGTCATCGGGACGCTGAAGTCGGTGGCGATCGCTCCCGCCGAGGTGGAGGGCGCCTTCACGGAGGGCCTCGGCTTCGACGGCTCCGCGATCGAGGGTCTCACCCGCACGTTCGAGTCCGACCTGCTCGCGCATCCCGACCCCACGACGTTCCAGATCCTCCCGTGGCGCGGCGAGATCGACCCCACGGCGCGCATGTTCTGCGACATCACGACGCCGGACGGCGAGCCGGCGGTGGCCGACCCCCGTCACGTGCTCAAGCGCGCCCTCGCGAAGGCCGCCGACCGGGGCTTCACCTTCTACACGCACCCGGAGATCGAGTTCTATCTGCTCAAGTCGTCGAGCTACGGCGCCGACGGCCCCGAGCCGGTGGATTCCGCGGGCTACTTCGACAACGTCCCGGGCGGCACGGCGCACGACTTCCGCCGGCGCTCGGTGCGCATGCTCGAGGACCTCGGCATCTCCGTCGAGTTCAGCCACCACGAGGGGGGACCCGGCCAGAACGAGATCGACCTGCGATACGCGGACGCCCTCGCGACGGCCGACAACATCATGACCTTCCGCACGGTCGTGAAGGAGGTCGCCATCGAGCAGGGCGTCTACGCGACGTTCATGCCCAAGCCTCTCAGCGGCCAGCCCGGCAGCGGCATGCACACGCACATGTCGCTGTTCGAGGGCGATATGAACGCCTTCTATGAGGAGGGCGCCAAGTACCAGCTCTCCAAGACGGGGCGCCACTTCATCGCCGGGCTCCTGCGCCACGCCAACGAGATCTCCGCGGTCACCAACCAGTTCGTCAACAGCTACAAGCGTCTGTGGGGCGGCGACGAGGCTCCGAGCTTCATCACGTGGGGCCACAACAACCGCTCCGCGCTGGTGCGCGTGCCGCTCTACAAGCCGAACAAGGGCCAGTCCTCGCGCGTCGAGTACCGCGCGCTCGACTCGGCGGCCAACCCGTACCTCGCGTTCGCGCTCATGCTCGCCGCCGGTCTCAAAGGCATCGAGGAGGAGTACGAGCTCCCCGCCGAGGCCGAGGACAACGTGTGGTCGCTCACCGACGCCGAGCGCCGCGCCCTCGGCTACGCGCCGCTGCCGGCGAGCCTCGACCACGCCCTCGAGTACATGGAGGAGTCGGAGCTCGTCGCCGAGACGCTCGGCGAGCAGGTCTTCAACTACGTCCTGCTCAACAAGCGCAAGGAATGGCAGGAGTACCGGTCCCAGGTGACGCCCTTCGAGCTGAAGAGCAACCTCGAGATGCTCTGACGAGCGAGCGCGTGAGCTCCCACGATCGTTCGTCGGCCCTCACCGGGCTCGCCCGGCTCGGCTTCGGCAGTCTCTCCGACGCCGAGGCTCAGCTCGCCGAGCTGAGCGAGGCCACGGGCCTCGCGCGCGAGGTGCTCGTGGCGGATGCCGCGGCGGCGGCGGATCCGGACTCGGCGCTCACCGGCATCCTCCGCGTCGCGCGCCGTGATCCCGACGCTGTGGCGGGCATCCTCGCCGAGCCGCAGGGCCGGCGCGTGTCGTGGGCGCTGTTCGGCGCGTCCACCGGGTTCTGCGACTTCTTCCTGCGCCACCCCGACGAGCTCGCGCGGATCGCCGACGCCGGCACCGCCCTGCCCTCGCGCGAGCAGATGACGGCGGAGCTGCTCGAGTCCGTCGGCGCGGTCGACGGCTTCGCGTCGGCCGGCGACGAGTCCGCGTGGGTCGCGCTGCGCGTCCGCTATCGACGCCTGCTCGCCCGGATCGCGGCGTTCGATCTGCTCGGCGACGATCCGATCGAGCTCCTCAAGCGGGTCGCCGCCACCCTCGCGGATGCCGCGGGCGCGGCGCTGGAGGCGTCACTGGCCGTCGCGCGGACGCGCGTCGCGGGCGGTGCGGGCGGCGCGGGGCTGTTCCCGCGCGATCAGGTGGCCGCGACGCAGCTGGCGATCATCGGCATGGGCAAGACCGGTGCCCGCGAGCTCAACTACGTGAGCGACGTCGACGTCATCTTCGTCGGCGGCGCCGACGACGAGACGCTCGACGAGCTGGGGGAGAGCCGCGTCATCGACATCGCGACGCGTCTCGCGGTGCAGACGATGCGAGGCATCTCCGGCGTCGAGATCGAGCCTCCGCTGTGGGAGGTCGACGCGAACCTGCGCCCCGAGGGGAAGCAGGGGGCGCTCGTCCGGTCGCTCGAGTCGCACCTGTCGTACTACGACCGCTGGGCGAAGAGCTGGGAGTTCCAGGCGCTCCTGAAGGCGCGGTGGATCGCCGGCGACGAGACGCTCGGACGTGCCTACGTCGACGCCGTGCAGCCGAAGATCTGGACGAGCGCGGCCCGCGAGAACTTCGTCGACAGCGTCCAGCGCATGCGCGAGCGGGTGACCGAGCACATCCCCGCCGCAGAGGTGCCGTTCCAGATCAAGCTGGGGCCCGGCGGCATCCGCGACGTCGAGTTCACGGTGCAGCTGCTCCAGCTCGTGCACGGCCTCGCCGATCCCGGCATCCGTCAGCGCAGCACGCTGGACGCGCTCGATGCCCTCGTGACGGCGGGCTACATCGGGCGGGCCGAGGCGGGGGCGTTCGCCCGCGACTACCGGATCCTGCGCGTGCTCGAGCACCGCATGCAGCTGAAGGGGCTGCGCCGCACGCACCTCATGCCCGACGACGCCGAGGGGCGCCGCGTGCTCGCGCGCGCGAGCCGCCTCGCCGACACCGGCGACGCGGTGTGGAAGCTGTGGGAGGGCGTCAAGCGCGAGGTGCGCGACATCCATGTCCGCCTCTTCTACCGTCCCCTGCTCAGCGCCGTCGCAGCGCTGCCGCAGGACGAATGGGTGCTCACCCCCGAGCAGGCGCACGATCGCCTCGCCGCCATCGGCTTCCGCGACCCCGCCGGCGCGCTCCGGCACATCGGCGCGCTCACGAGCGGCCTGAGTCGCAAGGCGACGATCCAGCGGCACCTCATGCCCGTCATGATCCGTTGGTTCGCGGAGGGCGTCGACCCCGATTACGGGCTCCTCGCCTTCCGGCGGATCAGCGAGCGGCTGGGCGACACCCCGTGGTTCCTGCGCATGCTCCGCGACTCGTCGGGCGCCGCCGAATCCCTCACGCGCGTGCTGTCCGGCTCGCGCTACATCGGCGAGCTCATGGAGTGGATCCCGGAATCGGCCGCGTGGCTCGATTCCGACGACCAGCTCCGGCCCCGATCGGGCCTGGCCCTGCAGGAGGAGGCGCGGGCCATCCAGAGGCGCGCCTCGACCGTCGAGGACGCCATGCGATCCGTGCGCGCGCTGCGCCGCCGTGAGCTCCTGCGCACCGCGATGGGCGGCCTCCTGGACGTCCTGTCGATCGAGGAGATCTCGCAGGCGCTCACGACGATCACCGAGGTGACGATCCAGGCGACGCTGCGGGCGGTGCGCCGCGAGGTCGTGCCGCCCGAGGACGACGCCCTCGACTTCTCGGTCATCGCGATGGGACGCTTCGGCGGCGCGGAGCTCGGCTTCGGCTCCGACGCCGACGTGATGTACGTGTACGACCCCAACGGCATAGACCCGCAGCGCGCGCACGAGCTGTCGGTGCGCCTGGTCGCCGAGCTCCGCCGCCACTCCGAGGACCATCGCGTTCCGCTCGACCTCGACGCCGACCTGCGGCCGGAGGGGCGCAACGGTCCCATCGCGCGCTCGATCGACGCGTACGCCGAGTACTACCGGCGCTGGTCGCTGTCGTGGGAGGCGCAGGCGCTGCTGCGGGCGCGCGGCATCGCGGGAAGCATCAAGCTCATCGACAGGTTCATGGCCCTCGCCGATGAGATCCGCTACCCGGCCGAGGTCGACCTGCAGGGCATCCGCGAGATCAAGCGCATCAAGGCGCGGGTCGAGAGCGAGCGCCTGCCGCAGGGCGTCGACCCGTCGCGGCACCTCAAGCTCGGTCCCGGGTCGCTCAGCGACGTCGAGTGGCTCGTCCAGCTCATCCAGATGCAGCACGCCCACGCGATCCCGGCGCTGCGCACGACATCCACCATGGAGGCCCTGACCGCGGCGGAGGCGGCGGGACTGATCCCGGATGCCGCAGCTCAGCGTCTGCGCGAGGCCTGGCGTCTGGCGAGCAGGCTGCGCTCGGCGAACACGCTCCTGTCCGGGCACACGAGCGACGTCCTGCCGTCCGACCGGCGTCAGCTGGACGGCATCGGCCGCATCCTGGAGTACCCGCCGCGCTCGGCGACGCGCGTCGAGGAGGACTACCTCGGGGTGACGCGCCGAGCGCGACGGGTGTTCGAGAAGCTCTTCTACGGCTGACGCGAAGCGCTGCTCGACCCACGGTCACGCTCGCGGCCGGTCAGGCGCGCGACGCCTTGCGCGGCTTGATGAGGCCTCCAGCCTCGCGCTCCGCGCGCTTGGCGGCGCGCTTCTCCTTGAGCGTCATCTGCGGAGGCTTCTTGCCTCCTCGTGCCTGCGGGATCCTTCCGGACATGATCTCCTCGCTTCCCCTGTCGGCTGGCGGGTGAACCCTCGACCATAGCCGGGTTCCCGGGAAAGTCAATTTTCCCGCTGACTTGCCTTTTTCTTTTTCCCGGCTATGGTGTGGATCATGTTCCCCTCTCACCCCGTGACGAGCTCGTGGCGCCTCGGCGCCGCGGCGACGCGAGCGTGCGCAGGAGCTGATGTGCTCTACCGGGCCGTGGCCCACGCGCCGCCGCCCTGATCCTCCGTCTTCCACGGACAGTCCGGTTCAACGGCGCGTCGCACCTGCGGCGCGCTTTTCCCATCTCTGGAGCATGACCATGCACATCTACCGAACGCATCCCGTGCGCGCGCGGCTCGCCGATGAGGCGCGTCGTCTCGTGCCGGGGAAGCAGATCCAGCGCTGGCTGGACGACGGCGGACCCGACGCGCCGTGGACCGCGCAGCCTCGCGAGACACCCGTCATGTGGTCTCCGCCGGCGCTGTGCGCGCGGCTGGACGCCGAGAACGCGGTCCGCGCGCAGCGCGATCGTCGCAGCGCGGCCGTCCGTGCAGCGCGACGCGAGATCGCACACATCGTCTCGGCGGTCGATGCGCGCCGACTCGATCAGGCCGAGGCGATGCGCCGTCTGCGGGATCTCGCCGCCCGGTTCGGCGTGCACGAGGGGAGGGTGGCATCATGACGATCGGTGACACCGCCGCGACGATGACGCCGGACCTCGCGCCGCTGCGCGCCGCGCTGCGCGCGGAACTGGAGCGACACGGCGAGATCCTCGACGACCTCTCGTCTCGCGCCGCGCCCAACGTCGACCCGGTCGCCTACATGACGACGGTCGAGACCCGACGGACGATGGCACGGATCGAAGCCGCGCTCGATCGCATCGCCGCAGGAACCTACGGGCGATGCATCCGCTGTGGCGGCGCGATCGTCGCCGAGCGACTGGAGATCCTCCCGTACGTCGAGACCTGCGTGGAGTGCCAGAGTGCGCTGGAGCGACCCTAGGCGGACCGCTCGCTTCTCATTCACTGGGTATCAGTTGGCCTGAAGCTCTCGCTCTCGCTAGATTCCGGAATGGACGCACCGGGGGGAGAGCGGCCACACGGGTTCTGCCCTGCCCTCCGGGCATTGCAATTGCGAAGGAGCACCCGTGCACACCCTGAAGACCACCGCCGACGCGCGTACCCGACGCCGCCGGATCCTCGCACTGCTGTCGGGAGGCATCGCCCTCGCCGTCGGCGGGACGATGACCCTCGCCAGCTGGAACGACATCGAGTGGGTGTTCGCCGGCGGCGCCGCGGGCGACGACCCCGGCGTGGTCACGAGCGAGTTCGTCGTGTACCAGAACACGCAGAGTCCGGCAGACGGCCAGGGCATGACCGGCTGGGTCGAGCGGCCCGACAATCCCGGCGACTCCCTCCAGTTCGCGCCCCTCTCGGGGACCGGCAGCCTGCAGGCACTCACGCCCGGAGAGACGTTCTACGCGCCGGTCGCGCTCAAGACCTCGGAGGACTCGATCGCCGGCACCGTCGATCTGCAGGGCGCCGTGCCCGCCGCCGGTATCGCCGCGGTCGACGCCGGCGGTCTGCTGTGGGACAACCTGCGCGTGCGCGTCGTGCTGCACGACCTCGACTCGTCCGCGGCGGCCCCGGCGTGCAATGCGGCGGCGTTCAGCTCCGGCACCGTCATCGTCGGCGCGGGCGGCGCCACCACGCTCGGCACCGCGGGGGTGCCCGGCCAGGCCCTCGCCGCGGGGGGTGAGCGCACGCACTACTACTGCTTCGAGCTGTCGCTGCCCGACAACGCGACGACGCAGACGCTGCAGGGCCGAGCGGTCTCGCCCGCGTGGGAGTTCGAGTCCACCTCGGACTGACGTGACGCAGACG
>Ga0182749_1000607_pt1 | contig 31631 bp, 29 predicted proteins | sample eDN3rd37CKraftMG_FD_128875 | JGI IMG/M metagenome (GOLD analysis project Ga0182749, IMG submission 128875) | Enriched Miracle-Growth compost microbial communities from Emeryville, California, USA - eDNA 3rd pass 37_C Kraft MG (version 2) (version 2) ...
CCTTCAGCACCGGGTTCTCGGCGGCGAGCGTCGCGACCCGCGCATCGGCCTGCTTCACCAGCTTCTTCGCCTCATCCTTCAGTCCGAGCGCCGTGCCGACGATCTCAGCCTGGTCCTGCCAGCTGGTGGCCCACGGCTTGTCCGGGTAGGCGACGACCGGGGCGACCTGGCTGAGCGCGTCGAACTCCTCTTGGGTGAGGCCGGAGTACGGGGCCAGGATCACATCGGGACGCGCGGCGACGAACTCCTCGACGTCGAGCTCGCCGGTCTCGGTGCCGGTGAGCAGCGTCGGGGTCTTCCCGTCGAGCCCGTCGATCGCCTCGGCATCCCACGGCAGCACCCCGTCGACGCCGCCGTACTGGTAGGCCGGCATCGCGACGGGCACGACGCCGAGGGCGAGCACGGCGTCCTGCGTCGACCAGCCCCAGGTCGCGACGCGCTCCGGCTTCTCGGGGATCACCGCGTCGCCGAGCGCCGAGCTGATGGTCACCGGGAACCCGTCGCCGCCCGAGGGGCTGTCCTTGCCCTCGTCGGCGGAGGGGGCGCAGCCGGCCATGGCGAGCATCGCGCCCGCGGCGGCGAGGGCGATGACCCCGCGTGCGAGTCGGGAGGGGATTGTCGTGGTCACTGGCAATGGAGCTCCATCTCATCGAGATTGTCGGTTAGGTAAGGCTTACCTTATCGACTGCGGGAATGCCCGGCCACCGTCTGTTGGCCATCCCGTGACCGGCGGTTCACCCGTCGGTCGGCGGATCGCCGTGTTCCGGCCATACCGTGAGCTGCCTGTGGCCGGTTTCCGGGCCGGGAGAGAGGCGGGTGAGCGGATGAGCGTGGTCGCCGTCATCCCCGCCCGCGGCGGCTCGAAGGGCGTGCCAGGCAAGAACCTCCAGCGGGTCGGCGGCATCCCGCTGATCACCCGCGCGATCGCCGCCGCGGTCTCGTCCCGGCTGATCGACCGCGTCCTGGTCAGCACCGACGACCCGGCCATCGCGCGCACCGCGATCGCCGCCGGGGCGGAGGTCGTGGATCGGCCGCCCGCGCTGAGCGGGGACGAGGCGAGCAGCGAGTCCGCGCTGTTCCACGCCCTCGACAGCCTGGAGGCGGACCCGGAGATCACCGTCTTCCTGCAGGCGACCTCGCCCTTCATCGGCCCGCTCGACCTCGACTCGGCGATAGCACGCGTGCGCGACGGAGACGAGGACGTGGTGTTCTCGGCGGTGGAGAGCCACGGCTTCCTCTGGTCGCTGGCCGAGGGCGGAGCGGTCGGCGTCAACCACGACCACCGCTCCCGCGCCCGTCGCCAGGACCGGGAGCCGCACTACCTGGAGACCGGCGCCTTCTACGTGATGCGCAGCGCAGGGTTCCGCGCGATCGGGCACCGCTTCTTCGGCAGGATCGGCGTGACCCTCGTCGAGCCGCGGACCGCGATCGAGATCGACAGCCCGGAGGAGCTCGAGGTCGCGGCGGTCCTTGCCGGCCTCATCGACTCCGCCGCGTGGCCCGGCCCGATCGAGGTGGAGGCGGTGGTCACCGACTTCGACGGGGTGCACACCGACGACCGCGTGCTGGTCGCCGCCGACGGCTCGGAGTACGTGATGGCGAGCCGCTCCGACGGGATGGGCGTGCGCCGCCTGCGCGAGGCGGGCTATCCGCTGCTGATCCTCTCCGCCGAGGCCAACCCCGTGGTCGCGGCGAGGGCGGCGAAGCTCGGGGCCGAGGTGCTGCAGGGCGTCAGGACGAAATCGGCGGCGCTGATCCGCTGGGCGGAGGACCGCGGCATCCGCCTGGACCGCGTCGCCTACCTCGGCAACGACCTCAACGACCTCGGCTGCATGGCGATCGTCGGCTGGCCCGTCGCCGTTCCCGGCTCGGCGCCGGAGGTGATCGCCGCGGCACGCGTTGTGCTCGACACCCCCGGCGGCTACGGCGCCGTGCGGGAGCTCGCCGACCTGGTCCTGCGATCGAGTAGATCGCACCACGAAGAGAGGGAGAGGGACGCATGGCCGTCGCAATCGGCAGCACCGCTGTAGGGGAGGACCGGCCGGTCTACGTCATCGCGGAGATCGGGCTGAACCACAACGGGAGCACGGAGCTGGCCAAGAGCCTCATCGACGTCGCGGCCGACTCCGGCGCGCAGGCCGTCAAGTTCCAGAAGCGCACGCCCGAGCTCTCCACCCCCGAGCACATGAAGGCGACCCCGCGGGAGACACCGTGGGGAACCATGAGCTACCTCGACTACCGTCGTCGCGTCGAGTTCGATCGCGAGCAGTACATCGAGATCGGCGACCACGCGACGCTGCGCGGGCTGGACTGGTTCGCCTCGCCGTGGGACGAGCCGTCGGTCGACTTCCTCGAGGGCCTCGGCGTGCCGGCGCACAAGGTGGCCTCGGCCTGCGTCACCGACCTCGGGCTGATGAGGGCGCTCGCGGCGACCGGCAAGCCGATCATCCTCTCCACCGGCATGTCGACCATCGAGCAGGTGGATGCCGCCGTCGAGCTGTTCGACCCGGAACGACTCGTGCTGATGCACGCGACATCCACCTATCCGCTGCCGCCGGAGGAGGCCAACCTGCGCACGATCACCACCCTGCAGCAGCGCTATCCCGGCATCCCGGTCGGCTACTCCGGGCATGAGCGGGGGCTGCAGATCTCGATCGCCGCGGTGGCGCTCGGTGCGGTCGCGGTCGAGCGGCACATCACCCTGGACCGCACGATGTGGGGCAGCGACCACGCCGCATCGCTCGAGCCGCGGGGCTTCGAGCAGCTGGTGCGCGACCTCCGCGTCCTGGAGCTGGCGATGGGCGACGGCGTGAAGCGCGTCTTCCCGGGAGAGCTCGCGCCGCAGGCCAAGCTGCGCCGCGTCGCCGCGTGACCCGCGTCCTCGCGGTCGCCGACTCCGACTCCTACCTGAAATGGGGCGCGGCGCTGCTGGATCGCGCCCCGCAGGAGTGGGAGCGCTCGCTGGCGATCCTGGCGAGCCCGGTGCTGCCGAGCCCCGACCAGATCGAGTCGGCGCTGGCCGGGGGCTCGGCGCCGGCGCCGGTGATCATGGACCTGTCCGCGCTCGCCGTGCGCGTCACCGAGTCGGAACCGGATGTCGTGCTCGTCGCGGTGCGTGGCCCGCTGGTGAAGGTGGTGGTCCGCGCGATCGTCGGGGCGGCTGCGCGGCGCCCGGTGATCGTGAGCGGACTGCCCGGGATCTCCATCCCGGCGACCCGGATGGCGATCGCCCACCGGGCCCAGGCCGATCTGCTGGTGCTGCACTCGCGACGCGAGGTGCGCGAGTTCGGCGTGCTCGCCGAGTGGATCGGCTGCGAGCAGCGCTTCGCACTGGCGACGCTGCCCTTCCTGCTCGCCGATCGGCACCGCGAGAGCAGGCGGCACACCGGCGACGTGATCTTCGCCGCCCAGGCGAAGGTGCCGCGGAGCAGGGAGGATCGCGTGACCCTCCTGCGCTGGCTGGCCGAGGCGGCGCGAAGCGACCCGGCGCGGCGGGTGGTGGTGAAGGTGCGGGCCGCGGCCGGCGAGGCGCAGACCCACGCCGAGGAGCACGACTACGCGGAGCTCATCTCCGCCCTCGAGGAGGTGCCGCCGAACCTGGTGGTCGAGGGCGGGCCGATGGGCCGGCATCTCGCCGGCGCCGGCGCGCTGGTCACCGTCAGCTCGACGGCGGCGATCGAGGCGGTGGCGATGCGGGTTCCGGTGCTGGCGCTGGACGACTTCGGGGTGAGCCCGGAGCTGATCAACCCGGTCTTCGAGGGCAGCGGGCTCCTTGGCGGCTCGGCGGACCTGGTCGCCGGGCGCTTCGGATCGCCGGATCGGGAGTGGCTGCTCGACAACTACTTCCACGGCGCCGAGCACGACGACTGGGTGGAGCGCATCGAGGAGCTGCTCGCCCTGCGCGAGGCAGGCGCCCTGCAGCTCAAGCCGCTGCGCAGCGGGACCGTCGGCGGCAGGCTCCGGCGGGCCTGGGACCGCAAGATCGCCCTCGGGCGCTTCGACCGCTCGTACTCCGGGATGGTGGCGCTGGCGGTGGGCCTGCCCGTGCGGGCGGTCTACCGCGCACTGCGCCGGATCCGCCGGGTGGCCTAGCCTGGCCTGGTGGCAGCGATCACCGACCGGGACTGGGACGTGGTCGTGGTGGGCGCGGGCCCTGCCGGCTCCTCGGCGGCACGGGCGGCGGCCGAGGGCGGGGCATCGGTGCTCCTGCTCGACCGGGCGAGGTTCCCGCGTTACAAGACCTGCGGCGGCGGCCTGATCGGCATCTCCTACGCCGAGCTTCCGGACTCGGTGGTCGCGGCGGTGGTCGAGGAGCAGACCTTCGCGGTGCGGTTCTCGCTCCGCGGCCGCGATCGTCGCACGGTGCGCGAGGGGCGGCGCGTGCTCGGCATGGTGCAGCGGCTGCGTCTCGACCAGGCCCTGGCGGATGCGGCGGTCGCCGCCGGTGCGACCTTCGCCGACGGGGTGCAGGTCAGGTCGGTCGAGCCGGACGGCGTGCTCACCTCCGCCGGCCGGGTGAGGGCCGGAGTCGTGATCGGCGCGGACGGGACCAGCGGGCAGGTCGCCCGGCATGTCGGGGTCACGATCGAGCGCACCGACCTGGCGCTGGAGAACGAGCTGGCGAAACCGCACGGGGACTGGGACGACCGCGTCTTCATCGACTGGGGCCCCGAGCCCGGCAGCTACGCCTGGATGTTCCCCAAGGAGGACCACCTCACGGTCGGCGTCATCCAGGCCAAGGGGCGGCCGGAGGCCACCCGCCGATACCTCGAGACCTGGACCGCACAGCTGGGGCTGGCCGACGCCGAGCTGCAGCACTCTTCCGGGCATCTCACGCAGTGGCGGGCCGGCGGATCCCCGCTGCGGCGCGGGAACGCGATAGTGGCCGGTGACGCCGCCGGGCTGCTCGACCCGTTCACCAGGGAGGGGATCTCCTTCGCGCTGAGGTCGGGGCGCTGGGCGGGCGAGGCCGCGGCATCCGCCGACCTCGACGGATACGTGAGCCGGGTCGAGCGCGAGCTCCAGCCCGAGATCGAGGCGGGGGCGCGGATGCTCAGGGTGTTCGAGCGGCATCCGCGGCTCGTGCACCTGGGGGTCGGACGCGTCCCGCTCGGCGGCAGGACCTTCCTGCGGGTCTGCCGCGGCGAGACCACGCTCGGCAGGGTGGTGCGGCACCGCTGGGCCTCTGCCGGCCTTCGGCTGCTCGGCGGCTGAGGCCCGCGCGCCCAGATCGAGTTGACGCAAATCGACCTTCCCGCGGTCGGTTGGGTCGATTTGCGTCAACTCGATGGGGAGGGAGGGGCCGGCGGGGCGGCGGCGAGGGCGGGACGCGCGGGCGGCACGCCGCCGACGGGCGGCGGACGGACGGCGGAGGGGCGCCGCCGGCGGGGCGGCGGAGGACCGGGGCCGTCGGGCGGGGGGAGCCTCAGCGCCGGGTCCGGGCGACGTAGCGGGGGATGTACCGCAGCAGCACGGCGGCGCCCGCGAAGCCGACCAGGCCCATCACCCCGCTGGCGGCGGCGAGGGAGAGCAGCGCGGTGAGACCGGAGAGGGCGAGCGGGGCCACCGCGCTGCCCGCATCCGCGGTGAACCTCCAGGCCCCGAGGAAGGGCGCCGGGTTGCGCGGGTCGGCGAGGTCGGCGCCCATCGTCATGTTGATCCCGCTGCCGATGCCGTTGGCGACCGACATGAGCGCCGCCGCGACCAGGAACCAGCCGTACGCTGCGCTCAGATCGTGGCTGAAGGCCAGGATGAGGTGGCCGAGCCCCAGCCCGATCATCGACGGCACGCCGGTCCAGATCCTGCCGAAGCGGTCCATGATCTGCCCGCTCGCGTAGAAGAGGGCGAAGTCGATGGCGCCGGCGACGCCGATGATGAGCGCGGTCTGCGCGTCGGGGATGCCCAGGCTGACCGCCCAGACCGGCAGGATCACCTGGCGGCTGGCGCGCAGCGCGCTCACCAGCGCGGCCCCCGTGCCCAGCCGCAGCAGCACCGCCCGGCTCGTCCAGACGGTGCGGAACAGGCCGTGCGACTCGCCGGCGACGAGCTCCTCGCCCTCGCGACGGCCGGAGCCTCCGGCGCGACCCGAGCCTTCGGCCTGACCCGAGCGGCCGCCGGAGGAGGCCCGGCTGGCGGCGAGCACCTCCGCCGGGTCGCGCAGCGCGAACAGGAGCGCGGCGGCGGCCAGCGAGCAGACGATGTGCACCCAGAACACCGACTGCGTGCTCCCGGTGAGGTGGATCAGCGCCGAGCTGACGAACGGACCGACGAAGTAGCCGAGCCTGAAGGTCCCGCCGAGCGTGGAGAGCGCCCTGGCCCGGTAGGCGATCGGCACGAAGCTGGTCATGAAGGCGTGCCTGGCCAGGGCGAAGACCGCTGTCGCCAGGCCGACCAGGAGGATGCCGGCTCCCAGCAGCAGCGGGTTCGGCGCGACGAGAGCGGTCACCAGCCCGGCGATCGCCAGCAGCGCGGCGTAGATCATCGCGTTGCGCTCGCCGATCCGCGCCACGATCCAGCCGCTCGGGACGTCCCCGAACAGCTGGCCGAGCATGATCATCGACGCGATCACCGCGGAGACCGCGAGCGAGGCCCCGAGGTTGTCCGCGGCGACCGGGATGACCGGGATGATCGCCCCCTCGCCGATCGAGAACAGCAGGGTCGGCAGCAGGGCGGGAAGGGCTATCGAGCGGAAGCTGAACCCCGGCTCGACGGACATCGCCTCCGAGGATACCCGCGCGGCGGTAGTGTGGTGCCCGACATGGACGAGCTCGATTTCACCGCCCAGATCGCGGCGCTCCGCTCGACCTTCGCGGACATCCGCTCCGTCGTCGGCGTCGAACGGCTGGAGGCCGAGATCGCCTCGCTGAGCGAGCAGGCCGGCGCGCCCGACCTCTGGGACGACCCGGAGGCCGCGCAGAAGGTCACCAGCGCCCTCAGCCACCGCCAGGCGGAACTGGCCAGGATCACCGGAATCGAGCAGCGCCTCGACGACCTGGAGATCATGGTGCAGCTGGCCAACGAGGAGGCGGATGCCGCCGCGGCCGATGAGGCGCGCGCCGAGCTGGCCGCCATCCAGAGCGTGCTCGGCGACCTCGAGGTGCAGACCCTCCTCAACGGGGAGTGGGACGCCCACCCCGCGGTGGTCACCATCCGCGCGGGTGCCGGGGGAGTGGACGCCGCGGACTTCGCCGAGATGCTGCAGCGGATGTACCTGCGCTGGGCCGAGCAGCACTCCTACCCGACCACGGTGATGGACACCAGCTATGCCGAGGAGGCGGGGATCAAGTCCACCACCTTCGAGGTCGACGCGCCCTACGCCTTCGGCACGCTGAGCATCGAGGCCGGCACGCACCGGCTGGTGCGGATGAGCCCGTTCAACTCGGCGGGCAAGCGGCAGACCAGCTTCGCCGCGGTCGAGGTCATCCCCTTGATGGAGGAGGCCGCAGAGATCGAGGTGCCCGAGTCCGACATCCGGGTCGACGTGTTCCGCTCCAGCGGTCCTGGCGGGCAGTCGGTCAACACCACTGACTCCGCGGTGCGGATCACCCACCTGCCGACCGGCATCGTCGTGTCGATGCAGAACGAGAAGAGCCAGATCCAGAACCGTGCTGCGGCGATGCGGGTGCTGAAGAGCAGGCTGCTCGTCCTCCAGCGCGAGCAGGAGGCGGCGGCCAAGAAGGAGCTCGCCGGCAACATCACGGCGAGCTGGGGCGACCAGATGCGCAGCTACGTGCTCGCGCCGTACCAGATGGTGAAGGACCTGCGGACCGAGTACGAGGAGGGCAACCCCTCGAAGGTCTTCGACGGCGACCTCGACGGCTTCATCAACGCCGGCATCAAGTGGCGCAAGCGGGCGGTCGAGTAGCCGGACGAGCGGCGGCTAGGCGAGCAGGCAGTCATATCTCCGACGACCGGGCCAGCGCGGGTCGGCGGCCTTCCTGCCGCTGACCGCGAAGCCGAGGCGCCGGTAGAAGTCCACCGCATCGTCGTCGGTCTCCGCGCACACCGCGCGACCGCCGGCAGCCTCCCGAACGGCGGCCACCAGCGCGGTGCCGAGTCCGCGGCCCTGCTCGTGCTCATCGACCGCGATGTACTCGATCGGCACCGGGTCGTCCAGGGGATCGAACGCGGCGAAGGCGACGACACGACAGTTCTCGACCGCGCCGATGACCGCGAGCCCGGCCAGCTCGTCCCGCCTGATCCTGGCCAGCTCGTCGTCATCGACTTCGGCGGCGAGCCACAGCAGGTGCGCGAACTCCGCGCTCGTCGTCTCGTCTGCTGTCAGGGCGCGGATCATGCTCCCCATCCAAGCAGGCCCGCCGTGCGTCCTCGTCGCTGGCACCGTGCCCCCAGCGGGCGAGGTCATCAACTGGCGGATGCTCCGCACCCGCCGTGCATGAGGCCGGTGCGTTCAGCGCCAGCCGAGCTCGGGCGCGACGTACTTCAGGATGCTCTCCAGCAGGTGAGCGTTGTACTCCGGTCCGAGCTGGGACGGGATGGTGAGCAGCAGAGTGTCCGCCGCCTGGATCGCCTCGTCCTCGGCGAGCTCCGTGACCAGCTGCTCCGGTGAGCCCGCGTAGGACCTCCCGAAGATCGCCGTGCCGATGTCCGGCACGGCCCCGACCTGGTCGCCGCTTCCGCGGTCGGTGCCGAAGAACTGCCGATCCTGGTCGGTGACCAGCGCGAAGATGCTGCGGCTCACGCTGACTCGTGGCTCGCGCTCGTGGCCGGCGCTCTTCCAGGCCTCGCGGTAGGCCTCGATCTGCTTGCGCTGCTGCACATGGAACGGCTCATCGCTCTCGTGCGCGACCAGGGTGCTCGACTGCAGATTGACTCCCAGCCGGGCCGCCCACTCCGCGGTCTTCCGCGAGGCGGCTCCCCACCAGATGCGATCGCGCAGACCGGGGCTCTGCGGCTGGACCCCGAGCGCGCCGGGATAGGGGTTGGGGAACATCGGGCGCGGATTCGGCTCGGCGAATCGAGCCCCCTGGATGGCCTGCAGGAACAGCTCGAAGCCGTCGCGCGCCATCCGCTCCCCGAGGGGATCGTCCTCCTCCGGGACGTGGCCGAAGTACCTGAATCCGTCGATCACCTGCTCGGGTGAGCCTCTGCTGATGCCGAGCTGCAGCCGGCCACCGGAGATCAGGTCCGTCGCGGCTGCCTCCTCGGCGGCGTACAGCGGGTTCTCGTAGCGCATGTCGATCACCCCGGTGCCGATCTCGATCCTGCTGGTGCGCGCGCCGATGGCGGCGAGCAGGGGATACGGCGAGCTGTGCTGGTGAGCGAAGTGGTGCACGCGGAAGTAGGCGCCATCCACTCCGAGCTCCTCGGCCGCCTCGGCGAGCTCGATCGCCTGCAGCAGCGTGTCGGCTCCGGTGCGGGCCACGGAATACGGGGTGGCCGACCAGTGCCCGAAGGACAGATATCCCAGCGACTTCATGCATATGCAAACGCATGCAGTGCCGCGCTATTCCGGCGACGGCGACGGGAACCTGGGAAGCCGGGCTAACCGCCTGTCGCTCCCGGCAAGCCGCCGGGCCCTCCCTAGAGTCGTCAGCGATGATTCGATTCGATCAGGTGACCAAGCTCTACAAGGGGAACGCGCGGCCGGCGCTCAACTCCGTGAGCCTCGAGATCCTCCGCGGGGAGTTCGTGTTCCTCGTGGGGGCCTCCGGCAGCGGCAAGTCGAGCTTCCTGCGGCTGGTCCTCCGCGAGGAGCAGCCCTCCCGTGGCCAGATCCATGTGCTCGGCCAGGACCTGGGCCGACTCTCCAGCCGCAAGGTGCCGTTCTTCCGCCGCAATCTCGGCGTCGTGTTCCAGGACTTCCGGCTGCTGCCGCAGAAGTCGGTCTTCGACAACGTCGCCTTCACCCTGCAGGTGATCGGCAAGTCGAAGGGCTTCATCCAGGAGGCGGTGCCCGACGTGCTGAAGATGGTGGGACTGGCCGGAAAGGCCAGCAGGCTCCCGCATGAGCTCTCCGGCGGCGAGCAGCAGCGCGTCGCCATCGCTCGCGCCATCGTGAACAAGCCGGCCATCCTGCTCGCCGACGAGCCGACCGGCAACCTCGATCCGTCCACCAGCGCCGGGATCATGACGCTGCTGGAGCGGATCAGCCAGGGCGGGACGACGGTGATCATGGCGACCCATGACGCGGGCATCGTCGACCAGATGAAGCGGCGGGTGATCGAGCTGGTCAGCGGCCAGGTGGTGCGGGACGAGCGCCAGGGCGGCTACCAGACCCAGACCCTCCCGGTGCAGAGCTTCGGGGCGCCGGCGGGCGCCAGGGCGGAGACGCTGTGAGGTTCGGTCTGATCCTGTCCGAGGTCGGCAGCGGCCTGCGGCGCAACCTCTCGATGGTGGTCGCCGTCGTGCTGGTCACCTTCATCTCGCTCACCTTCGTCGGCGCCGCGATCCTGCTGCAGTTCCAGATCAACCAGATGAAGGGCTACTGGTACGACCGGGCGCAGGTCGCGATCTACATGTGCACCGACACCTCGACCGATGGCAACTGCACGCTCTCCGAGGCGACGGACAGCGAGAAGGACGCGGTCAGGGCGGTGCTCCAGTCGAAGGCGCTCGCCTCCCTGGTGGACCGGGTCGACTTCGAGGACCACAAGCAGGTATTCGCCCAGTACAAGAAGCAGTTCGGGGGCACCAGCGGCGCGGACTTCGTGACCCCGGAGTTCCTGCCCGAGACCTTCTGGGTCAACCTCACCGATCCCGATCAGGCCGACGTGATCGTGGAGAGCGTCTCCGGCCTGGCCGGGGTCGAGGAGGTCACCGACCAGCGCGCCTACCTGGAGCCGATCTTCGGCGCGCTGAACGCGGCCAGCTTCACCGCGGTCGGGATCGCCGTCCTCATGCTGGTCGCCGCGGTCCTGCTGATCGCCACCACCATCCGGCTCTCCGCCTTCAGCCGACGGCGGGAGCTCGGGATCATGCGCCTGGTCGGCGCGTCCAACCGCTTCATCCAGACCCCGTTCATCCTCGAGGGGGTGGTGGCATCGCTGATCGGCTCGGTGCTGGCCAGCGGCGCCGTGGTGCTGCTGGTGCGCTTCTTCGTGCAGGACTACCTCGGCGCGCAGACCGAGGGGACGCCGTTGATCGGCCTGGGCGACGCGGTGATCGTGGTCCCGGTGCTGATCCTGGTCGGCGCGCTGCTCGCCGCGCTCTCCGCGAGCGTCGCCATCGGCAGGTATCTGAAGGTCTGAGCCCGGTCGGCACTAGACTGGTGCGCTGACTTAGAGGAGCAAGCCGTGCCCAGGGAACGTGGCCAGAAAGTGGTGGCCACCAATCGCAAAGCCCGCCACGACTACACCATCGAAGACACCTATGAGGCCGGACTCGTCCTCACCGGTACCGAGGTGAAGTCGCTGCGGGCCGGTCGTGCGTCCCTCGTCGACGGCTACGCCTTCGTGGATGCCGGGGAAGCCTGGCTGGACGCGGTCCACATCCCCGAATACAACCAGGGCACCTGGAACAACCACCCGCCGCGGCGCAAGCGCAAGCTGCTGCTGCACAAGGCGCAGATCCTCAAGATCCACAACAAGGTGAAGGAAGGCGGCTACACGATAGTGCCGCTCTCGATCTACTTCAGCGACGGCAAGGCCAAGGTGGAGATCGCGGTGGCCAAGGGCAAGCGCGAGTACGACAAGCGCCAGGCCCTGCGCGAGCGACAGGACAACCGGGAGGCGGCGCGCGCCATGTCGGCGAGGCGCAACCTCGGCGACTAGGCCCGCGCAGAAGGCGGCGGCACCCGGCCCTGGCCGGATGCCGCCGCTCGTTCCGATCGCCTATGAGGAGACGGTGACCAGCACATAGGCGGCGCCGACGAGAGGGTTGTTCTGGGCGTCGTTGGCGGCGCTGCCGACCTTCGCCTCGACTGTCGCCTTGTCGACGGTCCAGGAGTCGGGGGTGCTGCCGGCATCGACCTTGTTCGCGGTGTAGGAGTCCTCGATGTACTTGAGGACCGTCGCGGTGTCGTCGGCGATGTAGAACACGAGGTCGGTCACCTTGCCCGACTTGTCGGTGGTCTCGAAGGCGCAGGACGGGGCCCAGTTCATGCCGCCGGCCGCGATCGCATCCACAGCCGTTCCGTCGACCTGCCTGGTGTCGTCGGCCACGTGGGCCTTGACCAGGGCGTCGGGGCACGCTGCGGTCTCGAAGCCCGGCTCGTCGATCGAGGTTCCCTCCTTGGCGGCGCCGCTGCTGCCGCCCGGATCGTAGGGGTCGATCTGGCCGCCACCGCCGTTTCCGCCGGCGGAACAGCCCGCGAGAATGAGGACGCTGGTGGCTGCGGTGAGGGCGAGGAGGCCCAGCCGCTTGGTGGGGAGGATCGTCATTGTTCCTCGTACCTTTCGGTTCGGAATGAAGGTGCAGAACGCCGAGCATACTGACCCGGAGACCCCGGTGGAATTACGCCACGGCAACGATTGTTCTAGAATCAGTAGCCGCCGTTCCGCGGCGATTGACAACTCAACAGCGCGCGACAGTTTTTCCACCCGGCATGGGGATGATCGGTTTCGACATTGCCTGCGTGAGTGTGAGAAGCGGGTCGAGGATGCAGGGTTATCTCGTTAACGATCTCTGCAAAAAACAAGTGCCGATTCTAAGAGCACTGTCTCTGCCAAGTCGTCCTTCGCCCTCGCGGCGTAGGTTCGCCTAGCAACTAAAGAGACCGTCAGTCCGGTGAAGATCTCTAGCCGGATCCTGGCGTAATCAAGAGAACTGGCTGCAGTGCTATGTCTGAGGGCACTGCGGGACTCCAACTCGGGCTGGGCTCGTCGGATTGGGTGCCAGTGGCAAATTCCGGAGCCGAGTAGAACGCCTTCACTGGCTACACCCGTAGAAGGCACATGACCACAGCAGTGGACGGGGGTTCAATTCCCCCCATCTCCACCATTCGTGGCTGTCGCGCGAAAAGGCCCGCCTTCCCTGCAATCGCTGGGGAGGCGGGCCCTTCTTGTCTTCCGGCGCACTCTACGCAGAGTTGGATCGGGGGAAACCTTGATGCGCGGCCCCGAATAGACGACGCAGACCGGCGAGTCGGGACCAGTTGCGGTCCGGATGGGTGCGGATGCCGCCACGACTCCCGACTCGCGGGATCGAGGCGAGTACGCGAGGGCGCTCAGGCGGTCGCGGCCTCGGCCCAGAGCCGCTCCAGCCGCTCGATCTCGGCGGTGCCGACCGGGGCGAACCGCGGCGGGCGGCGCTCGGTGAACGAGGTCACGCCCTCGGCGAAGTCCTCGTGGTTCCTCAGCTGCGCCCAGACGTTCAGCGCCCCGACCCTCGCGGCCTCCAGCGACTCGCGCAGGGGGGCGTGCAGCTGCTGCTTGGTCATCGCCATCGCCTGGGGCGAGCAGTTGACCGCCAGGTCACGCGCGTAGGCGATGGCGTCCTCGACCGCGCTGCCCGGCTCCGAGCGGATGGTGAGACCCATCGCCGCGGTCTCGTCGCCGGAGAGAACCCGGCCGGAGACGAGGATGTCCGTGGCGTGCGCGCTGCCCACGAGGGCGGGCAGCATGACCGAGAGCCCGTGCTCGGCCATGATCCCTCGGCGCACGAAGGCCGCGGTGATGCGCGAGTCCGCCTCCGCGAACCGCACGTCGGACATGCAGGCCTGGATGAAGCCGGTGCCGGCGCAGGCACCGTGGATGGCGGCGACGATCGGCTTGAGGATCGTGGTCGGGTAGGTCTGGGCCTGGCGCGTCTCCGGAGCGAGCCCGTGGGTGCTCTGGCTGGTCGCGGTCAGGAAGCTGCTGTCCATCCCGGGGCAGAAGTGCTTGCCGGCTCCGGTGACCACGATCGCCCGCACCGCGGGGTCGGCGGCCGCGGTGCCGAGCAGCCCGAAGTACTCGGCCTCCATGTCGGCGGTCCAGGCGTTCGAGCGGTGCGGGCGGTTCCAGGTGATGAGGGCGACGCCGACCTCATCGACCTCGTAGAGGACGAGGTCCTTCTCGGCAACTGTCTCGGTCATCCGCGTTCCTTCTCCTTGGCCCTGTCGATGAACTCCTGCACCTTGCGCTTGTTGTCCTCGGTGAGGAAGGACTCGCTCTCCGCGGTCATCGCCACGTCGAGAACCCCGAAGGCCGCCCGCTGGATGTGCAGGTTGAGCGCCTTCTTGGTCTCCTGGAAGGCCTGCCTGGGCTGCGCCGCCAGGCGGTGGGCCATGGCCAGGGCCTTGGGCATCAGCTCGTCGTCGGGCACGACCTCGTTGATCAGCCCGATCCGCTCGGCCTCCCTGGCCGGGATCCGGTCGCCGGTGAGGATGTATGCCTTCGCGCGCATGAGACTCATCATCAGCGGCCACAGGGCGGCGCCGCCGTCGCCGGCGACCAGGCCGATCGAGACGTGCGGGTCGGCGAAGAACGCGGACTCCGCGGCGTAGGTGTAGTCGCCGAGCGAGGCGAGGCTCGCGCCGAGCCCGACCGCCGGGCCGTTGACCGCGATCACCAGCGGCAGCGGGAAGGTGGTCATCGAGTCGATGATGCGCCGGGCGTTGCGCAGCCGGATCCGCCGGCGGTACTCGCCGTCGGCCGCGACGTTGGGGAAGTTGAGGATGTCGCCGCCGGCCGAGAAGGCCGAGCCGGCCCCGGTGAGCACGACCCCGCCCACGTCGAGGTCGTCGGCGAGGTTGTCCCAGACCTTCACCAGGCCGTCCTTGATGTCCTGGGTCGCGGCGTTGCGGGTCTCCGGCCGGTTGAGCGTGACGATCCGCACCGGGCCGTCGCTCTCGACGGTGATGCCGTCGTTGGGGACGTAGGGCATGGTTTCCTCTCCTGTGGTCTCGGTCAGGCGGGTTCGGCGATGCGTTCCGCCGCGATGGTCTTGAGGTCGCGCCGCAGGGTCTTGCCCGATGCGGTGCGGGGGATGTCGTCGACGAGGAACACCCTGGACGGGCGCTTGTAGGTGCTCAGCCGCTCGGCCAGCCAGCCCAAGAGCTCCGCCTCGGTGACCGGGGTCCCCGCGACGACGAAGGCGACGGGCTTCTCTCCGGTCGTCTCGTCCGGCGCCCCGACGACGGCGCAGTCGGCGATGCCCGGATGCTCGAGCAGCGCCGCCTCCACCTCGGCCGGCGCCACCTGCAGCCCGGAGACCTTGATCAGGTCCTTGAGGCGATCGGTGATGACGACCCAGCCGTCCTCCTCGATCCTGGCGATGTCCCCCGTGCGCAGCCATCCGTCCGGCGTGAACACCCCCTCGTTCGCGGACTCCGGCAGGTAGCCGAGCATGATCGCCGGGCTCTTCGCGATCAGCTCGCCCTCCTCGCCCTGCGGCACGTCCTCGAGGGTCTCGGGGTCGACGACCCGGAGCCGGCCGTCGGAGCGCGCGGGGCCGACCGAGTCGATCCTGCACTGCTCCGGGTACTCGGCCGGGTTGCAGGTGAGCCCCAGGCACTCGGTCATCCCGTAGCCCACCACCCAGTGCACCCCGGTCCTCCGGGTGACCTCGTCGGCCACAGCCGGGCTGACCGCGGTGGCGACCCAGGCCAGGACGCGGATGCTGGAGAGGTCGTAGTCCTCGATGCCGGGATGCCGGGCGATCCGCTGCGCGACCGGCGCGACCTGGATCGAGTGGGTGATCCGCTCGCGCTGGATCTCGCCGAGCAGGTCGTCGACGCCGGGGGCGACCGAGAGGTACACGGCCGCGCCGCCCATCGCCGACCCGACCAGGGTCGAGACGCCGAGTCCGGTGAACAGGGGGAGGGGGAACTGCTGCTTGTCCGGGAACTGCAGCCCGATGGCCGACTTCCAGTTGATCACCGACGCGCCGAAGGAGAAGTGGCTGTGCCGCACGGCCTTCGGCAGCCCGGTGGTGCCCGAGCTGAAGAACAGCAGGGCCTCGTCGCGCTCCCAGTCGCGCTCGATCGGCCGGGGCGGCTCGGCGCTGTGCCCGCGGACGGCATCCCAGAGGGTGCCGCGGTGCCCCGGATCGACGGTCAGGAGCGGGATGCCGGACGCCTCGGCGGCGTCCCTGGACGTCGGGTCGGTGATGAACAGCCCGGGGGCGACCGTGTCGAAGGCGTGCCCGGTCTCCTCGAGGTTCCAGCGCGGGTTGGCGGCGACGACCACCCCGCCGGCGCGGAGCACCCCGAACAGCGCGATCGGCCACTCGAGGCAGGTCGCCATCGCGAGGTAGACCCGCGTCCCCGGCACCAGGCCGTCGTCGATGAGCGCGTTGGCGAGGGAGTTGGAGAGCGCGTCGAGCTCGCGGAAGCTGAGGCGTTCGCCGTCGAAGACGATGGCGGTGCTCTCTGCCGAGCGGGATGCCGTGGTCGCGAGCAGGTCGGCGAGGTTGTGGCGCGGGTAGTAGAGCGAGGGACGAGGGATCACCGTTGAACTCCTAGACGTGAGGTGCCGGGAAGCGATCGCGGAGCCGCTCCCGGCCTCGCAATTAGAGTACACTCAATTGCGATAATACCCGGCCCATCGCCCTCTAGCCGCGATACCACTCGCGCACCGCGGCGAGGATCGGGACCGCGTTCTCGACGGCCGGCAGCCGGTCTCCGGCCTCGACCGGTCTCAGCTCGCGCACGAGGAGCTCGTGGGTCGGCGTCGGGACGCCGAGCTCCATGCCGCGGCGCGCTACCCAGCCGTTGAGGTAGTCCACCTCGGTGCGCCGCCCCTTCATCACGTCCTGCAGCAGTGACGCCCGGTTCGCGCGAGTGCCGACCCGGCCGGCGCTGATGTCCCGCATGATCGCCGCGGCCTGAGCCCACGCCGGCGAGTCGACCGAGACCGCGTCGAGCAGCATCCGCTGCGGGATGCGCTTGAGCACCGGGGTCGCGGCGACACCCTCCGCGGCGGCGATGCTCGCCGTCTCGTGGCCGAGCGCGACCATCACATCGAGGGACTCCGGCTCGGACCACAGGCGGTCGGACCAGAGGCCGGTCAGCCCGGCGAGCGCGTTCGACATGGTGTTGAGAGTGAGCTTGCCCCAGCGATCGGGCCAGGCGTCGTCCACCACCTCGACCCCGCCGAGCGGCTCCAGCTCCGCGCCGATGCGCTCGACGGTCGCGCGATCGCCCTCGGGGACGCGATCGCCCTCGGGGAAGAGCCGCCCGACCACCACCGAGGGCGCGGACTGCGCGCTGCTGCGCCTGACCACGCCGGGCTCGAGCAGGTCGGCGCCGAGGGCGACCACGCAGGCGACGACGCGGTCCCGGCCGAGGAGGTCGCCGAGGATCGCGTCGTTCATGCCGTTCTGCGAGGACATGACCACCGTGCCCTCGTGCAGGTGCTCCCGCGCCAGCAGGGTCAGCAGGCGGGTGTCGTACGCCTTGCCCGCCACGATCACCAGGTCGGCGGTACCGGCATCGCGGAGCTCGTCCAGGTGGATCATGCGGGGGCGCGCCGTGAACTCGCCCTCCACCGACTGCACCGTGAGCCCGTTCTTGCGCACGGCCTCGACGTGCTGGAACCAGCCGTCGGCGATCGTCACGTCCCGCCCGCCGCGGCTCAGGTATCCGCCGAGCACGGAGCCGACGGCTCCGCCGCCGAGGATCAGGGTCTTCACCGCGCCGCCTCGTCGGCGGAGGGCAGCGGCAGCGGGGTCGGCGGATCCGTCGAGTAGTCGTAGAAGCCGGCCCCGCTCTTGCGGCCCAGCCGTCCTGCCTCGACGAGCGGCCGCACCACCTCGACGGTCTTGCGGTCGCCGGCCTCGCCGTGCTCGGCGAAGCGGGTGGAACGCGACTGCAGCAGCAGGTCGAGCCCGGAGAGATCGGCGATCTGGAACGGCCCGAGCGGCCAGTTGAGCCCCCGGCGCACTGCCAGGTCGATCTCGGCGAAGCTCGCCACGCCGTCGGCGAGCAGGGAGAACGCCTCCCTGGACGCCGCGCCGAGCACCCGGTTGACCAGGAAGCCGTCGACGGCGGTGGTGAGCACCACCGGCGTGCGGCCGATCCGCTCCGCCCAGGCGACCGCGTTCTCCAGCGTCTGCTGCGAGGTGGCCGGGGCCGCGACGACCTCGACCAGGTCCATCGCCGCGATCGGATGAAAATAGTGCATGTTGAGGGTGCGATCGGCGAAGTCGGTGTCCCCGGCGATCAGCTCCGCGCGGATGTGGCTCGAGTTGGTGGCGATGCCGGCGTGCGGCGGGAGCGCCGCGGCGAGCTCGGCGAACACCTGGCGCTTGACCTCGAGCCGCTCGACCACCGCCTCGATCGCCCAGTCGCATCCGGCCGCCGCCGCGGTGAGGTCGCCGCCGAGGCGTACCCGCCCCAGCACCGCGTCGGCCTGCTCGCGTGTCGCGCGGCCGCGGGAGACCCGCCGGTCGAGCAGCTCGGCGAGCTGGGCCCGCCCGCGCTCGAGCGCCTCGGGGAAGGGGTCGACCAGCTCGACCTCGATCCCGTTCGTCGCGGCCTGGAGGGCGAGCTGCACCCCCATCGTCCCCGCTCCGACCACGAGGAGCCTGCCCTCGGCGTTCCCGGTCATCGTGATTCCTCTCCGCTCTCGCTCGCTCCGGCGGCGGTCAGGGTCTGCCAGAGCCGTTCCGGCCCTCCCGCCAGAGCCCGTCGGCCGGCCAGCTCCGTCCACCCGCGCTCGCCGCCGCCCTCGTCGCGCCAGGACCAGAGCCGCCGGGTGAGCTGGTGCAGCGGATACTCCCTGGTGTAGCCGATCGCGCCGTGCAGCTGATGGGCGATGCGCGCGACCGGCGTCGCCGCCATCGCCGCACGGACCCGGGCGGATGCGACGGCGAGCGGGGAGGGCGAGCTCGTCGCCGCCACGGCGGCGGCGCGGGAGATCGCGACCTCCCCCGCGATCTCGGCGGCGAGCTGCTTGACCGCCTGGAACCTCGACAGCGTGCGGCCGAACTGCTCGCGCTGGGTCGTGTAGCCGACCACGAGCCCCAGCACGCGTTCCATCGCTCCCACCATCGCCCACGCGGTGCCGAGCGCCTCGAGATCGCGCAGCTCGTCCAGCGTCGCGCCCTCGATCGGCGCGGTGCGCCGCACCACGACATCCACCTCGGCCGAGTCCCGCGGCTCGCCGGCGAGGTCGGTCGCGCGCTCCCAGTCGAGACCGTCGTTCTCGAGCTCGGCGACGATCAGCTCCTCCCCGTGGCGCGCCACGATCAGGAGGCTCTCGGCCAGGTGCCCGTACCGCACGTCGTGCAGCCGGCCCGTGATGCGCCATCCGCCGTCGGCCCGCTCGGCGTCGAGCGGGGTGAGGGACACGGTCACCAGCCCGTCGGCCTGCCGGAGGCCGAAGGCGGCGCGGATGCGCGGCGCCAGCAGGAGCGCGGGGACCAGGGGGAGCGGGGCGGCGAAGCCGGCCGCGACGCGCACCACGGCCGTGGCCTCGGCGAGGCCCCCGCCGGATCCGCCGTCCTCCTCCGGCAGGCCGAGGGCGGTGAGCCCGGACGCAGCCAGTGCCGACCAGAGCTCCGGCGCCCAGGATCCCTCCGCGGCCTCGACGGTCTCCGGACCGCAGTGCCGCTCGAGGATGTCGCGGGTCAGCCGCTCGAGCTCGTCCGTCCCGTCCATCACATCCCCAGCTTTCCCGCGATGATCGAGCGGAGAACCTGGGTGGTCCCGCCCCTGATGGTGAAGCCAGGCGAGTGCATGGTGGCACGATCGAGCTGTTCTGCGAGCCGTCCGCCGCGCGGCGCGATCCCCCCGATCGCCCGGCGGATCTCCTCGATCGACTCCTGCTCGAAGCGCGTGCCGACGTCCTTGGCCGTCGCCGCCGCCAGGGACGGGGTCTCCCCGCGCTCCACGCTCGCCACGACCTCGAGCGACATGGCGCGCAGCGCGAACAGCTGCGCGGCGAGGCGTCCGACGGTCTCGACGTGATCCGGCCTCGAGCCGTCGGCCTCCTCGGCGAAGGCGCGGATGAGCGCCATCGTCGTCATGTAGCGTTCCGGCCCGGCCCGCTCGTCGGCCAGCTCGCTGGTGACCTGCGCCCAGGCCCCGTCCTCCTCGCCGAGCAGCAGGTCGGCATCCACCCGCACGTCCTCGAGCACCACCTCGTTGAAGTGGTGCTCGCCCGAGATGAGCAGCACCGGCCTGACCGTCACCCCGGGGGAGCGCAGGTCGACGATGAACTGGCTGAGGCCGTCGTGGCGGTCCGAGCCGGCGGTGCTGCGGCAGAGCGTGAGCATGTAGTCCTTCTCATGGGCCCCGCTGGTCCAGAGCTTGCTCCCGTTGAGCAGCCAGCTGCCGTCGTCCTGCCGGCGGGCCGAGGTGCGCACCGAGGCGAGGTCGGATCCGCTGTCCGGCTCGGAGAGCCCGAGGCAGAACAGCGCCTCACCGGCGGCCATGGCGGGCAGGAAGCGCCGCTTCTGCTCCTCGGTGCCGTTGCGGAGCAGGGCGGGGCCCACCTGCCGGTCGCCGGCCCAGTGCGCGGAGACCGGGGCGCCCGCGGCGAGCAGCTCCTCCATCACGACGAAGCGCTCCGACGGGGTGCGGCCGTGGCCGCCGTACTCCTCGGGCCAGGTCATCCCGAGCCAGCCGCGGCCGGCCAGCTCCCGGGTGAACTCGCGGGAGTAGCCGTTCATCCAGCTGTCCACGGTCGGCACGAAGCTCCCCGCCCGCTCGGCGAGGAAGGAGCGCACCTCCTCCCTGAGCCGGGACAGGGCGGCGGGCGAGGCGCTCATCGGCCCGTCCATTCCGCCGCGCGCTTGCCGGCGAAGGCCTCCCGGCCCTCCCTGGCGTCATCGGTGCCGCGGATGAACCGCACCTGCGAGTCGTTGAGCGCCCAGACCGCCGCCTCGGCGTTCGATCGGGCGGCGCCGGCGATCTCGAGGGTCCCGGCGACGGAGAGCGGGGCGGCCCGTCTGATCGACGCGGCGAGCTCCGTCGCGGCGTCGATCAGCGCGTCCGGCTCGACCATGAGGTTCGCCAGCCCCCAGCGCACCGACTCCTCGGCGGTGATCCGCTCCCCGGTCAGCAGCACGCGGTTGGCGATCGCCTTCGGCAGCAGCTGCGGCAGCCGCACCGCGCCCCCGCCGCCGGGGACCAGGCCGCGGAGCACCTCGGGCAGGGCGAACCAGGCGGCGGTGGAGACCACGACGAGGTCGCAGGCGAGCACCAGCTCGAAGCCGCCGCCGAGCGCCGCCCCGTTCACGGCGGCGATCACCGGCTTGCTGCGCTGCCGGCGGGCGAAGCCGGCGAAGCCGCCGCCGATGCCGATCGGGTTGACCACCCCCGAGCGGGCCTCGATCAGGTCGAGCCCGGCGCAGAAGGCGTCGCCTCCAGCGCCCGTGATGATGCCGACCCTGAGCTCGTCGTCGGCCTCGAGCCTGTCGACCGCCTCGGTGACGAGGCGTCGCACCGCCCTGTCGACCGCGTTCTTGCGCTCCGGGCGGTTGATCGTGATCGTGATCACGCCGTCGGCCACCTCGGTGAGCACCGCGCTCTCGGTCATGCCGCCCCCTCGTCCTGCTCGAACCATGCCGAGGTCGGCTCGACCGGCGCGACGCCGGCCGCGAGAGCCGCCTCGGCGATCCTGGAGTCCAGCGTCGCCGAGTCGAGCAGCCGGCAGAGCAGGCGGGCGCGGTAGAGGAAGCGGTGGAACTCGTGCTCCCTGGTGTACCCGATGGCACCGAGCACCTGCTGCACGGCTCGCGTGGTGGTCGTCGCGGCCCGGCTCGCCGCGCCGGCGGCGACCAGTGCCGCGAGCCGGAGCCGAGCCGGATCCTCCAGCGCGCGGACGGCAGCGGTGCCGGCGGATTCCGCCGCGGCCACCCCGACCGCGGCGTCCGCCAGCAGGTGCTGCACCGCCTGGAAGGCGCCGATCGGGCGCCCGAACTGCTCGCGAAGCAGCGCGTAGTCCCTGCCGATGCCCAGCAGCCGCTCGCTCAGGCCGCCGAGCTGGAGGGCGAGGCCGATCGCGGTCAGCGAGCCGAGATCGGCCTCGCCGTCGATCGGACGCCCCTCTCCCCGCTCGGCGACCTCGACCAGGCCGACGCTGTCGTCGATCGAGCGCACCGGATCCAGCCGTGCCGAGCCCAGCACCAACATCCCGCCGCCGGAGGGGGACGGGGCGACCAGGACCGACGGCATGCGCTCACCGCAGGCCAGCGCGAAGCCGCGGTCGCCGGCCTCCACCAGCACCGCGGCATCCCTCCAGTCCGGCGTGCCGTCGAAGTCGCGTGCGACGTGGGCGACCAGCGCCTCCAGGGTCGCGCCGGCTCCGAGCGCTGCGCCCTGGGCGGAGAACATCGCCGAGACGGCGAGCCCCGGGCTCTCCGCCGCGAGCTCGAACCAGCCGAACTCCTCGATCGCCGCGAACGGGACGCCGGATGGATGCTCGGCGAAGAGCCGGACCATGGCTCCGGTGAACTCGGCGGATCCCGTGTCGTCCGCGGGATGGCTCAGCCTCAGCGGTGCCCCCTCGGTCATCGGCGCCCCCTCAGCTCGAGGATCTGGCTGGCGACGATGCCGCGCTGGATCTCCTCCGATCCGCCGTAGATGGGGGCGGATCGGCTGTGCAGGTAGTCGTAGAGCCGCGTCTCCCAGTCCTCGGCGCGGTCGTCGATCGCGACCGGCCGGACCGCGTCGAGCAGGTCCTGGACGCTGCGCTCGGCGGTGGAGAGCAGCAGCTTGTCGATCGAGACCTGCGGCCCGCTGCTGCGACCGGCGTTCAGCGCCTCGATGGTGGCGAGGGAGCGCAGGCGAAGGGCCGCGACATCCTGGTAGGCGGCGCCGAAGGCCGGCCTCGACCCCTCCGGCAGCCGGTCGGCGAGCTCCCTGAGCAGCACGAGCATCGCGGCCTGGCGGATCCAGCCGAACATGCCGCGCTCCCATTGCAGGGCGTACTGCGCGACCTCCCAGCCCCGGTCGACCTCGCCGATCAGCCGGTCGGCCGGCACCCGCACGCCCTCGAAGAAGATCTCGCCGAAGTGCTCGGTTCCCGCCAGGTCCGCGATCGGCCGGCAGACCACTCCGGGCGTGTCCATGTCGACCAGGATCAGCGAGAGGCCCCGGTTGCGGGACTCCTGGCTGCCGGTCCTCGCCAGAACGACGCAACGGGTCGACCCGTAGGCCCTGGTCGACCAGATCTTCTGGCCGTCGATCACCCATTCGTCGCCGTCGAGCACCGCCCTGGTGCGCAGCGAGGCGAGGTCGCTGCCCGCCTCCGGCTCGGAGAAGCCCTGGCACCAGGCCTCGGCCCCGGCCATCAGGCCGGGCAGGTAGCGCGCGGCGAGCTCGGGGGCGTAGCCCACGAGCGCGGGAGCCAGCACCTCGATCGAGTTGACCGTGGTCGGCACCGGAAGCCCGGCAAGCCCGAGCAGGTCGTAGACGGCGGCCCGGGTCATGGCGTCGCCGCCGGATCCGCCGTACTCGGCTGCCCAGCCCATCCCGAGCCAGCCGTGCTCGAACAGCCAGGAGTGGAGCGCCTTCTGGGCGGCGACGTACTCGAGGGCCGGGCGGGGCCGGTGCGCCTCGTGCACGAGCGCGAGGCCCTCGTCGAGGTGGTCCGGCAGCCAGGCGGCCAGGGCCTCGCGCAGCCCGGTGTGAGCCGTCGACGGTGAGGGTGCCGTTGTCATCCGCTTGTCCGCTTTCTCGCTCCTGGGTCACGCGGAACGGGTCACGGCCGCTCCGCCTTCGTGGACTCTAGCAAAATTTCAGTACACTGAATACACTCCCGAGCCGAGGGCGGCCGGGGCGGATTCGAGCGGAGGGCGACGGATGTCGCGGGTGAGCGTCGAGACCTGGGCGCCGGGCGTCGCCGGTGTCCTGATGACCGGGGACGGGCGCAATCCGCTCGATCTCGACCTGGTCACCGAGCTGGCGGACGCCCTCGAGGGCATCGATGCCGATCCGACGTGGCGGGCGGGGGTGGTCGCCTCCGGGGATCGTCACTTCTGCGCCGGCGCCACCGCCAAGTTCGGTGCGGGGGACGCCGCGTGGTCGACGCCCGACCTGTACCGGGTGGTGCCGAGGCTGTTCGCCGTCGACCTCCCGATCGTGGTCGCGCTGAACGGCGCGGCGATCGGTGGAGGGGCCGGGCTCGCCATGATCGGCGACTGGCGGCAGATGGCGGCCGACGCCAGGGTGCAGATCAACTTCAGCCGGCTCGGCTACACGCCGGGGTTCGGGCTCACCCGGGTCCTCCCGGATCTGGTCGGGTCGCACCGCGCCGGCGACCTGCTCGAGTCGGGGCGCTCGGTCGATGCCGGGGAGGCGCTGGCCATCGGGCTCTGCGACGCGGTCTCCGATCCGGAGCTGCTGATGGCGGATGCGACAGCCAGGGCCTCGGTCATGGCGGAGGCGGCGCCGCTCGCCGCTCGAGCCCTCAAGGCGCGCCGGCTCGCGGGACTGCGTGCCGAGCTGCCCGGGGTCCTCGACGACGAGCTTCGCCTTCAGGAGCGGCTCAAGCAGACCGCGGACTATGCCGAGGGGATGGCGGCGATGCGCGAGCGCCGCGCACCGCGGTTCGAGGGGCGCTGAGCCCGCCCGATCACCAGTGACCGACCTGCGCGGTGCGGTCCATCCGCACGTCGACGAAGGCCGGGCCGTCCAGCCCGTCCAGGAGCTCCGGGATGGCCGCGAAGCCCTCCCGCCGGGTGATCGTCAGCGTGCGAGCGCCCATCGACGCCGCGAACGGCGCGAGCTCCGGCCAGTCGATGTAGGAGTGCAGCTCCGACTCGCCGTGGGCGCGGAGCTTGTTCACCTCGGCGCCATAGGCCCCGTCATCGAGCACCACCACGAGCAGCGGGATCCTGTTGCGCACCGCCGTGGTGAGCTCGCCGGCGGTCATCATGAACCCGCCGTCGCCCATGAGCGCGACGGTGAGCACCCCGGGGTCGGCGAGTGCCGCGCCGAGCGCAGCGCCCAGTCCGAGCCCGATCGCGCCGAAGGTGCTCATGTGCGTGAAGCGGGTCGGATAGGGCACGTGCAGGTAGCGCCAGCCGGCGACGATGAAGCGCCCGACGTCGGTCACCACCGTCCGCTGCTCGGGCAGCACCCGGTCCAGCTCGATGACCGCCGTGCGGACGTCCACCGTGTCCTCGCCGGACTGGTCGGCGAACTCGCTCTCCGGGGTCCACGCCGCGATGCGCTCGGCGTAGGAGGCGCCCCAGCCGGTGCCGCCGAAGCCGGCCTCGGCGAGCAGCTCGGCCAGCCGCGCCGCGACCTCTTTCGCGTCCCCGATCAGGGCCTCGTCCACCCGGGTGAAGAGGCCGATGTCGCGCGGATCGATGTCGATCTGCACGATCCGCTTGCCGGCGAGCAGCTCGCCCTTGTCCGTCGTGTACCGGTTGAGACCGGCGCCGAAGGCGAATACGACGTCCGAGGCGACCACGGCCTCGGTGGCGATCGAGTTCGACAGGCTGCCGACGATCCCGAGGTCGAGCGGATGCCCGCGGAACAGGTCGCGCCCCAGCAGGCTGGTGGCCAGCGGCGCCCCGATCGCCTCGGCGAAGCGGATCAGCTCCTCCCGCGCGCCGGAGAGGGCCGCCCCGCGCCCGGCGAGCACCAGCGGCCGCTTCGCCGAGGCGATCACGTCGAGCACCCGCTCGTACGCCGCATCGTCGGGCCGCGGCGGGAGATAGCCCAGCGCCGGCGCCGGCTTCAGGACGCGCGGCTCGATCTCCTGCTGCATGAGGTCGTAGGCGAAGTTGAGCACGATCGGGCGCGACTCGGTGCGGACCCGGTGGACGGCCCTGGCGAGGTCCTCGGCGACGCTCGCCGCGCTGTACACCCGCTCATAGCCGGCTCCGGTCGGCGCGACCATGGCCGCGATGTCCAGGCGCTGCGTCCAGGTGCGCACTGCCGGGGTGTCCCCGGTGAGCACGAGCAGACGGCTGCCGGCGCGCGTCGCCTCGGTGAGCGCCGTGACCGTGTTGGTGAAGCCGGGGCCGTGCGTCACGGTGGCGACGGTGAGCTCGCCGGAGATGCGGTGATAGCCGTCGGCCATCGCGATGGCGCCGGCCTCGTGAGCGCTGGGGACGAAGCGCCCGCCCAGGGCGTCGACGTAGTGGGCGACGTATTGCATATTGGCGTCGCCGATCAGTCCGAACAGCGTGTGAACGCCCTCGTCCTTCACCGCGGCCGCGAATGCTTGATAAGCCTTCATGGTGCAAAGAGCATCCCGTAATCGGGGCGCGCGGTCAAGCGTCGGCCCGGGCTGCTGGGGTACTCTCATGCCACGGCGTCGCGACACGGGCACGACCCCATCGCTGCCGGGAAGCACCCTCTCACCGCCCGTACCGACGAACGGACCAGGCCATCGTGACCAACGAGAACCAGACCCCGGCCGGCCCCAAGCTCGCCGAGCAGATCGCCGAGAAGATCGAGCAGCGGATCATGGAGCTCGGCTGGCCGATCGGGCAGATCATCGGTTCGGAGCAGTCCCTGATCGAGGACTTCGACGTGAGCCGCGGGGTGCTGCGCGAGGCCATCCGCCTGCTCGAGCATCACGGGACGGCGAGAATGCGCCGCGGGCCCGGCGGCGGGCTGGTGGTGACGGCTCCGGACCTGCGCGCCGTCCGTCGTTCCGCAGCGCTCTATCTCCGCTACTGGCGGGTCGACGTGAACAGCCTGGTGACCGCGCGGACCACGCTGGAGCTGGACTGCCTCGATCTCGTCGCGAAGCGGATGAAGGACCCGGCGGTCGCCGCCCGGCTGCAGCGCATCATCGACTCCGAGCTCGATCCGGATGGCCCGCCGGCCTCGGCTCGCGCCCTGCGCGCCTTCCACTTCGGCCTGGCCGACCTCGCGGACAACCCGGCGATCAGCCTGTTCACCGAGATCCTGATGGAGCTCCAGGACGAGTTCACCGCCGACGCCGGGGTGCGCGAGCGCGACGCGGGGGAGAGCCACCGCGCGCACGTCGCGATCCATCACGCCCTGCTCGCCGGGGACGTCGAGCTCGCCAGGTCGCGCATGGCGCGTCACCTCGGCGGCGTCGGCAGGTACACCTCGTCGCGCAACCCCGATTGACCCGCTCCTCGTAATTTCAGTACGCTCTTTTCGGAACCTGGCGTCGACGTTCGTCGGCGCGGCTCGATGAAGCGCCGACGGAGGACCGATGAAGCTCGAGCGGTTGATCAACATCGCGGATCTCGAGGAGGCGGCGAGGAGGCGGCTTCCGAAGCCCATCTTCGACATGATCGCCGGGGGCGCCGGGGACGAGGGCGCGGTCCGCGCGAACCGGGAGGGCTTCGCCGAGATCACTCTGAGGCCGAAGCCGCTGGTCGACATCACCGTCCGCGACACCTCGACCACCATCCTCGGCGTCCCGACCGCGATGCCGATCATGCTCGACCCGTGCGGATATCAGCGGATGGCGCATCGCGACGCCGAGCTCGCCGTCGCCAGGGCCGCCGGAGGGGAGGGCGCGGCCTACGCCCTCAGCACGGTCACCAGCTATTCGATGGAGGACGTCGCCGCCGTCTCCACCGGTCCGCGCTGGTTCCAGCTCTACCTGCCGCCGGGCGACGTCTCGGAGACCGAGAAGCAGGTGGAACGGGCATCCGCCGCCGGCTTCGACGCGCTCTGTCTCACCGTGGACACCACCATGCGGGCGCTGCGCGAGCGGGACGTGCGGAACAGGATCAAGCTCCCGCTGACGATGGGACCCGCCCTGCTGATGAGCGGGGCGGTGCGGCCGCGCTGGGCTCTCGACTTCCTGCGCGGCGGCGTCGGGAGGGGCAACCAGGGCTTCGCCCCCAAGATGCTCTCCATCCGCGCCGCCGGCAGCACCCTGGCGAGCACGATGCGCCCGGTGACCCAGGCCGACTTCGACCTGGTTCGCCGGCTGTGGAAGGGGCCGCTGGTGATCAAGGGGATCCTCCGCGGGGACGAGGTCCCGCGACTGATCGACCAGGGCGCCGACGGCTTCGTGGTCTCCAACCACGGCGGGCGGCAGCTGGACACCACCCCGGCCACGATCCGCGCGCTGCCGGAGGTGGTGGAGGCCGCGTCGGGCCGGGCCGAGGTGTTCCTGGACGGCGGGGTGCGCCGGGGAACCGACGTGGTGAAGGCGCTCGCGCTCGGGGCGAAGGCCGTGCTGGTCGGCCGGCCGTACGTCTACGGGCTCGCCGTCGGCGGCGAGGAGGGGGTCCGTCGCGCGATCCGGATCCTTCGCGACGAGACCGAGAACGCGATGGGCCTGCTCGGCTGCAGGACCGTCGACGAGATCACGCGGGACAGGGTGCGCCTGCCGGGCGAGTGAGTCGCACCCATGCGCGTCGCGCCGCGATCGATGCCGATCGCGCCGGGGCGCTGACGGATGCTCCTTCCTAAGCTGGAAGGAGGGATCGAGCCTCGAGGGAGAGACTGATGACGCATCGTGAGGGACAGCTGGGCCTGGTGCTCTTCTTCAACCCGGTCGGCCGCTTCACGCACAGCTGGCGGCGGCCGGACAGCGGGGTGGAGAGCCTGCTCGGACTCGAGCTCGTCGCGTACTCCGCCCAGCGCGCGGAGCGTGCTCTGTTCGACGCGATCTTCATCTCGGACAAGGCGTCGTTCGACGACGACCCGGTCAATCCGGACCTCAATCCCTACGAGCCGCTGACGACCCTCGGCGCGCTGAGCGCCGTCACCTCGAGGATCGGGCTGATCGCGACGATCTCGACGACCTTCACCGAGCCGTACAACACGGCGCGGATGCTGGCGCAGCTCGACTTCCTCTCCCGCGGCCGCGTGGGCTGGAACGTCGTGACCTCGTACAGCGGATCGCAGAACTTCTCCATGCCGATGCCGGAGAAGGCCAGGCGCTACGAGCAGGCGCAGGAGTATCTCGACGCCACCGAGGCGCTGTGGGACGCCTGGGACGACGACGCCGTCGTGCTGGACAGGGAGGGCGGCGTGTGGGCCGACGCGAGCCGGATCCATCACCCGCACATCTCGGGCGGCAGGTACACGGTGACCGATGCGCTCACCATGCCGCGCTCGCCGCAGGGCAGGCCGGTGATCGTGCAGGCCGGGCAGTCCGAGGAGGGGATGGCCTACGCGGCCAGGAACGCCGAGCTGATCTTCACCTCGCAGAACCACCTCGACAGCGCCATCGAGTTCTCGCGCACGATCAGGTCGAGGGCCGCCGGCGTCGGGCGCGATCCCCGGTCGATCGCGATCATGCCCGGGCTGATCCCGATCATCGGGGAGACCCAGGCCGAGGCCGACGAGATCGCGGAGGAGCTCGCCGACCTGGTCACCGACCAGGTCGGGCTCGCCGACATCGGCGCCCAGCTGATCGGCGCCGACCTCAGCGGTCTCGACTTCGACGAGCCGATCCCGGTGGAGCGCCTGGTTCCGCTGGAGGAGGCGGCGAAGAGCAGCATGCTCAACGCCAGCCGCTATCCCAACATCTACCGCGTGGTCACCGAGGAGAGACCGACCCTGCGCCAGCTGATCCGGGAGCGGACCAAGTCGCAGAGCCACCAGATGCTGCGGGGGACGGCGTCCTCGGTCGCCGACCGGATGCGGGAGTGGTACGACAGCGACGCGGCGGACGGCTTCACGATCATCCCGCCGTACATGCCGGACGGGCTCGACCGGGTCTGCGATCTGCTGGTGCCCGAGCTGCAGGAGCGCGGGATCTACCGCACCGAGTACCGGGGCCAGACCCTGCGGGACACGCTCGGACTGGAGCGTCCCGCGCCGACGCACCGGCCGGGGACCGCGCTCGGCTGAGGTCCTCGGCAACGCGTGCATACTTGAGACGCTGGCATGTGCCGGCCGCAAGGATGCGACGAGGAGGTCGCGAGCTCGATGGTCGATCTCGACAAGCTGCGCTATGCCGTGGCGGTGGCGCGGGAGGGCAGCTACAGCGCGGCGGCCGAGGCGATCCCGCTCTCGCAGTCCGCGCTCACCCGGAGCGTGCAGGCGCTGGAGCGCGAGTACTCGATCCGGCTGTTCGACCGCGGCAGGGCGGGCGCGAGGCTGACCCCGGACGGCGCCCGCTTCATCGCCCAGGCGGCGAGCCTGCTCAAGCACGCCGACGCCACCGAGGAGGAGCTGCGCGGCACGGCCTCTGGCCTCGGGGTCGCGGTGAGCCTCGGGATCGGGCCGGTCTCGGCATCCACCTTCCTCCCGCAGCTGCTGCCCGCGCTGCTCGACGATCCATCGACGCCGCGACTGCGGATCAGCATCGGCTCGAACAGCCTGCTCCGCGACCTCCTGCGGCAGGGCAGGATCGAGTTCTACATCGGGGGAGTGCCCAGGGACTCCGACAACTTCTCCACCTCGAGCGGGCTCCGGGTGGAGCCGATCACCGAGTCCTCCGAGCTGCGGCTGCTGGTGCGCCGGGGGCACCCGATCCTGTCCACCGCTCAGAGCAGGGACGACGTCTCGCGCTACCCGGTGATCACCGCGCCGTTCGTGCGCGACACCCTGCAGGGCGCCGACATCGACTCGCTCGGGATCCGGCGTCCGGCGATCGAGCTGGACGACTACGGGCTGCTCACCGACCTCGCCTCGGCGAGCGACGCCATCCTGGTCACCAGCTCGGTCTTCGACTCCGGCCGGGATCGGTCGGGGCTGGTCCCGCTCACCTCGTCCCTGTCCACCCCGCGACCGGTGATCTACGCACTGGTCTCGCTCGCGGACCGCGAGCTGTCGCCGGGAGCGGACGCCCTCGCCCGCACCCTGGCCGAGTCGATAGCCTCGGCGGTCGGGCGCGGTCGCGAGCACGACTAGACAACTTAGGTAAGCCTTACCTAAGTTAGAGGCATGAGGGATGCGTCAGCCGATACCAGCGAGCCCCATTTCCTCATCGTCGGAGACAGCACCGACGTGCCGCTGGTCCGCGACATGCTCTCGCGGCTTCCCGCCGACGCCTACGGTCAGGTCTTCATCGAGGTGGCGGTCGACCTCCAGATCCAGCGCTGGGATCCGCCCGGCCGGATGTCGATCACCTGGTTGGTGAGGGACGGCTCATCGCTCGTGTCCGGCGGTCGCATGGCGGCCAGGGGAGAGAAGGCCGCGGCGGCGGCATCCGCCTGGATCTCCGAGTGGATGCCGGACCGGGCCGAGAGCCACGACGCGCCATACGTGCTGTGGATCGGCTGCTCGGCCAGCGTGCGAGTCGGCCGGCTCTGCCGCCACCTGAGCACGAGGCTCGACCGCCGAGCCGAGCCATGACCCGCCGCGCGCCGGCGCGGCACGGAACCCGCACCCGACCCCGAACCGAGGAATCACCATGAGCTCTGCACCCGAGCGGCCGGAACGCCGCCTGTCCACCTCCGTGCTGGTGATCGGCAGCGGAGGGTCGGGGCTCCGGGCCGCGATCGAGCTGGCCGAGAGCGGCGTCGACGTGCTGGTGCTCGGCAAGCGGGCCAGGTCCGACGCGCACACCTCGCTCGCTGCGGGCGGCATCAACGCGGCACTGGGCACGATGGACGCCGAGGACAGCTGGCAGCAGCATGCGGCCGACACGATCAAGGAGAGCTACCTGCTCGCCAACCCGCACACGGTGCGGACTGTCACCGAGAACGCGGCGCGCGGCATCGCCGACCTGGAACGCTACGGCATGCCGTTCGCGCGCGAGGAGGACGGCCGGATCTCGCAGCGGTTCTTCGGCGCGCACAAGTACCGGCGCACCGCGTTCAGCGGCGACTACACGGGGCTGGAGATCCAGCGCACGCTGGTGAGCCGCGCCGCGCAGCTCGGGATCCCGATTCTCGACAGGATCTACGTCACCCGCATCCTGGTGCGGGACAACGTCGCCTTCGGCGCCTACGGC